>ENA-ORDP01001235-ORDP01001235.1-marine-sediment-metagenome-genome-assembly--contig:-NODE-1235-length-14441-cov-6.852704_pt1 | contig 14441 bp, 14 predicted proteins | sample MGYA00248627_ERZ508539 | MGnify/ENA primary metagenome ERZ508539 (study PRJEB26208, sample SAMN05571518) | marine sediment metagenome | biome: deep sea; feature: Hydrothermal vent; material...
TACATCAACGGTACAATGTAGAGGCTGAAAAAGGCGCCGATGCCCAGCCCCGCAGCGATCACGATGCCGAGCTGGTTGCGGGGGGGCGCGCTGGAGCCCGTTGCGGTGATCAGCGGGATCACCCCGAGCACCATCGCCAGGGTGGTCATGAGTACCGGGCGCAGGCGAATACTGGCGGCCTTTTCCACGGCCTCACGGAGGCCCATGCCTTCATCATGCTGTAGATCGTTGGCAAACTGCACCACCAGAATGCCCTGCTTGGTAATCAGGCCAACCAGCGTAATGAGTGCGATCTGGGTGTAGATGTTGAGGCTGGCCAGCCCGGGCGTCATCAGCAACAGCGCACCGACCGCCGCCATGGGCACCGTAAAGAGAATAATTAAACTGTCCCGGAAGCTGTTGAATTGCGCAGCCAGCAGCAGGTAGATGAGCACAATCGCCAGGAGAATGGACACCATAAAGGTATCGCCCTGTTCGATAAACTGGCGCGAGGCGCCGCTGTAGTTGACATTCACCGTCGGCGACACTTTTTCGGTCGCGGTTTTCAGAAAGGCGAGGGCATCGCCTTCAGAAACGCCGGGGAACTGTACGCCCTGCAGGCTGACACTATTGAGACGGTTGAACTGTGGCAGCGCCTGCGGGATCACCCGGATCTTAAAACTGACCAGGGTAGACAATGGCACCATCCGGCCACTGGCGCTACGCAGGTAAATCTGCTTAAGCGCCTGGCGTGTCCCACGGTAGTTCATCGGCACCTGTGGAACCACCTGATAGGCATAACCGTTGTGGGTAAAACGATTGATATACGCGCCGGAGAGCAGGGTTTGCAAGTTGCTGGCGATCTCACGCATGCTGATCCCCAGGTCGGCGGCGAGTCGGCGGTTGATGCGAATGTCGTACTGCGGCTGGTCTATCTTCAGGTTCTTCCGGATAAACAAGAACTTGCCGCTACGACGCGCGGCGGCCAGCACCTGTCCTGCTATCTGTTCCAGTGTCTTAAAAGGACTATCGCTGGTGATGACAAAATCAATGGGAAACAACCCGGCCGAACCCGGCAGGGGCGGCGGCGTAAACGCGGCGCCCTGGACGCCTGCGATTTTGTTCAGCGCCGCCTGAAGTTTGGGTTTTATCTGTTCGGCCGTCCTCTCATGCGGATTTCCTGTCTTGAGGGTCACCCCGGCGAAAAAGCCGTTGCTACCTGCCCCGGCGGGGGTGAAGCCGGTCACCATGAAGGAATGCGCTTTTTCAGGCAGGCTGTTCAGAACATCCAACACCTGTTTGGCATAGAGTCGAATATAGCCTGGCGAAGCATCGGGCTGAACGTTATTGACGGTGAATATGACATCACTGTTTTGCGGGGGCGACAGTTCGTGGCGCACCGAGGTGAACATAAAATACACCGCGATCAAAGTCGCCACGATGAACACCAGCCCCGCTGAGGGAATCTCCAGAAACCCGTGCAGGCTGCGGTCGAAACCATGATTGAGCCGGTTGTAGGCGCGCTCAAGAATATACGCCAAGCCCTGTCTGGGGGTGTGGCGCAGAAAATGACCACTCATGACCGGCGACAGGGTCAGCGCCACCACCATGGAAACCAGTACGGCGAAAATCATGGTCAAGGCGAACTCGCTGAACAGAATGCCGGTCAGGCCGCCGGTAAAAATCACAGGCAGGAACACCGCTACCAGAGTCGTGGACATCACGATGATCGGCATGGTCAGTTCCCGCGCCGACAGGATGGCCGCCTGGAAACCGGAGCGCCCCGCATCAATATGCCGATGAACATTTTCCACCACCACGATAGCGTCATCCACCACCAGACCGATGGCCAGAACAAACGCCAGCAGGGTAATCAAATTATAGGAATAGCCGCTGAGAAACATGAAAAACCCGGCCCCGGCCAGTGACAGGGGGATGGCGATGCCCGGAATCAGCAAGCCACGGAAAGAACCCAGGAACAGGTAGATCACCAGCATGACGACGGCCAGCGTAATACTGATGGTGGTCACGACTTCGTGAATTGATGAGTCAATAAAGGTCGCCGCATTGTAGGGCAGGCCCACGGCGAGTCCCGGCGGCAGTTGTTTGCGCAGCGCCTCAATCTGTTTGCTGACACCCATGGCCGTATCGAGGGCATTCGCTGAAGGCGTGGTCTGGATGCCAATGGCCACCGACAAATGGCCGTCGAAATAAAAACGTGAATCATAGTTCTCGGCCCCCATTTCCACTCGGGCGACATCTTCAAGGTAAATGGGCGTATTCCCGACCGTCGTGATCACCAGTTTTTTAAACTGCTCCGCTCGGTTCAATTCCAGGTTACTGGTCAATGGAATAGAGATCAGGGGGCCTTTTGTCTTGCCGATGGCGGCGACGACGTTTTGCGCCGACAGCGCGTTGCGCACATCGGCCGCCGTGACCTGATGGGCCGCCATCTTCAGTGGGTCGAGCCAGATCCGGACCGCCTGGTTGTTGCCGTTGCCACCGGATACACTGGGTGGCACGATCTGGGCCTCGGCGACCCCGGGGACGGTCTGTATCCTCGGCTGCACGTTGCGCACCACATAATCGACAATCTGCGGCGTACGCATGCTGTCATTTGGGCTGTAGAAGGCGATGTACATCAGCGCCGTGCGATGCCCCGAAGAAGCGTTGACGCTGGGCGGAAAACTGTCCTTGGGCAACTGCGGCTCGATCTGCTTGATCTTGGTCAGGGTCTGCGCCAGAGCGGCATCGGGATTGGTGTTAAGACGCATGTTGAGCGTAATCGACGACTGCCCCTGACTGCTGCTGGAGGTCAGATAATTCAATCCGGGGACGCTGCCCAGAACCCGGCTCAATGGCTCGGTGATATAGCTTTGTATGGTCTGCGGACTGGCCCCGGGGTAAGCCGTGTTGACACTGATGCTGGTGGAAACCAGTTTTGGATATTCACGCACCGTCAGCGAGCTTAACCCATACCCCCCCAGTATTGCGATAACTGCGGACAGCGCAATGGCCAGAACCGGCTTGCGTATAAATAGATCCGTCCAGCGCGCCTGTTTTGATTGTGCGCTCAAGGATTCAGCCCCTGCTTGTTATCCAATGCGGGGTGAAGCAGGGCTCCCGGCGCGGGAACGATTCGCACCCTGGCACCGTTATGCAGTTTCACCTGCCCGGCAATCACCACCTGCTCGCCCGCTTTAAGCCCGTGAGTAATGGCGACGTAGCCCTGGTGCTGGCGGCCCGTCTGTATGCTGCGCGCCATCGCCACATCAGCGCCCTGTTGTTGTTTGATAACATACAGATAGGCTCCATAGCTTTTGAATGTAATCGCGGTCTGCGGGACCGCAAGCGTTTGTTGCCCCTGCTTCAGGATGATTTCGGCCACACCATACATACCGGACCGCAAGCGTTCATCCGCATTATCGATTCTGGCCTCAATGCGGACATCGCGCGTCCTGGAATCCACACTGGCGTCAATCGCGCTGACCTTGCCGTCGAAACCTTTCTTACTGAGACCGTCCACCCGCAGATGAACCTTGTTCCCGATTTTAATACGTATGATTTCGCGCTGTGGCAGCGAAAAGATAACGCGTAGCGGACTCCATTGTTCGATGCTGGCCACAGTCGTGCCGGGCGACACGTACTGGCCCAGCGACACCTCTCTTATGCCCATGTGGCCGTCAAACGGTGCGCGCAACTGCAGATCGGTGAGCACCGCCTGCGCCTCCTGGACCGCAGCCTGTGCTTTGCGAAAGTTGGCCACGGCATCATCAAGTGAGGCCTCGCTGGTGGCCTGACGCTTGATGAGGTTCCGTTGCCGGTCACGGGCCTGTTTCGCATTGGTGAGCTTGGCCTGGGCTGACGCCAGTTTGGCATGCGCCACATTATTATTGATTTGCAGCAGTAGCTGACCTTTCCTGACCATGTCACCGGAATCAAAAAACAGCCCTGTCACCGTGCCGGCAGATTGGGGTGAGAGCGATGCGCCCTGAATCGATTCGAGCGAGGCGACAACCGACAGTGTCTGTGGCCACATCATCGTTTTCGCCCTGACGACCGACACGCTCACCGGCGGGCGCGGCATATTAGCCATGGCGCTCAGAAACTTGGCGCCCATGTAACGGCTAAACCCGATCACGCCACCATAAACGACAATAACCAGGCTCAGCACCACAAGCAGACGACGAATTAAACGAGATTTTGGGGACGACATAATTTTCACTGTCTTGATATTGGGACCGACTATTTCCAGCCGTAGATTTTTGCGCTGGGATGCGTATTCCGCCCGGTCCGATGTGCCACTAACAGGCACCCCACCCGGCCGGTATTCGAGCTGGCATTAGAACACAATATGATGTATCTGTTTGGCGTATAACGTCTTAGCCGCCTTCATCTTACTAGGATTGTGATTTAGAATCATACTATATAACACTCGGCAGCTAACACCTGTTTTTCAACGGATGATCATTCTCTGGTTCCCACGCAGAGCCTGGGAACGAGAAATGGGTTTAGGGCGACATCAGAACAACGATATCAGAGGCCCAGCCAGATCCGTAACGGTAACGCGAGGAACGCGGCAAAGGAACCGATACACCAGATAACAACGGAAGACCAGTATATCCGTCGATTCCATGTCTGGGTGCTATCGCATACCTGCCCCATCCCAGGATCAGCCGGACATGCCCTTCCCGGTCGGTATATCAGCCAACCGGACAAGGCCAGCATTGCGCCCGAGAAGGCGAAAATCCAGATCTTATGCGCACTGAGCGTGATCAGCAGCGGAAAACTGCTGGTCAACGCGGCGACCGTGGCCCCAAAACCCAAGGACACAAAAATGATAGGCAGCGCACAGCAGATCAGGGTGCCCGTCGAAGCAAACAGTGTCAGCCAGGTAGTGCGCGATGGGTTGTTGTGAGGGGTCGCATCATTCATTTTTCGCATCCTCATTAAGCGGCTTCTTAACCATACTGCGGTAGGTGAACCCGGCGTCCTGAAATAGCGTCTTCATCTGTGGCGCAGTCAACGTAACACCTTCGGCCACGTCCACGGTCACCAGTCCGGCGTTGAGATCGACATCAATTTTCTCGACGCCCTTAATCGCCTTCAGCTTCTTTTCGACCCCGTAGGCGCAATAGGGGCAGACCAGCCCATCGACGCGCATCCGGTACTCGGTACCCGCCGCGAGTGCCACGGCACTCCAAATTATACTCAAGATCATAACGGCGATTATTTTTTTCATGGCGCTACCTCGATTTAATTTAATATTCATAAATGCCATTCCAGGGTCAACCGGGTCCGGTAGTCGGTCTTGTCCTGGCGACCGTACAAGTGGCTGGCAATCGGGATCTGCACACCGAACTTGACAGCGAAATTACGTTTTGTCCAGAAGATGCCGGGCGACAGAAACCATTCCGTACCGCCGGTGTTGGGTAAGCTCGAACCGTTGAGTTCAGCATGCCGCCCGTACTCGCCGTTCAGCTCCACTAACCAAACAGTGTCCGGTTGCAGATAACTGGTGGGCGTTGGCCGGATGCCCCAGACCAGATCGACCAGCACCTTGTCGCCCCGGCGCAGCCCGGCGTTGTTTTCACCGTTACGGCGGTAACGGACGCCCGCCCAGCGATACCATTTGCGGCCTTCATACCCGTACGACAACCCCAGAATGCCGTCGGTACTGCCCGTCCCGACAGACGGTGTCGTATCTTCATTGCCGTTAGCGAGTTTGACTTTAGCCAGCACCGCCGTCGTTTCCTGAACGCCCAGCGTATCGTGACGCCAGAAACGGTACTTAGTGAACAGGCTGGCATCGCCCACCCCGGAGGCGTCGTTCAATCCATCCTGGCTGGACTGGTAAGGGAGATCGACGCCCGCCGACCAGTCACCGGTCAGACCGTAGGTCAGTTCGATACCCAACGCCGTTTCACGCTGATTACCCTTTTTACTCGTATGAACCTCAGGAGCCACCTCGACCCCGCCTTTATAAATGACATGAGGGCCGATGCCGAAAATCGGATCATGCGCCTGTGCGGGGCCAACACCGAGTCCGGCCAGGAACACCGCACCTAATACTCTCCTGTTGAATAGGCCTCTTGATTGGCTCACCCTACTCATGATTCCGCTCCTCCTTCCAACAGTGTGACAACCTGGAGAGCACTCCAGGTTCAACAATCGACTTAGAAAACCCGCTAACGAGCAGAGAGTCTAAAATCTGGAGTTAACTCCATGTCAAGCCTCTTTTGCACTTTATTTTTGCAGGGCGGCGTGCAGTGTGGATTGGCATTCAAGATGAGCCTGGGCCAACGGCCTGAAACCCAACGGATTCGTCCGCCGATCGGCGCCGTCAGAGGCTGATTGGCTTAATTTAAAGAGGGCGAAAAGCGCCCGGGAGGGATGGACAGAGGTTTTGGTTTAAAAGAAACTGCGGTTGCGGCTGACTTCAGTCATGCTCCGCGCGAATGGCGCGTTCCATCAGCGCCTGCACGGCATCTTTCGGTGCCAGGGCGTGGTGCAGGACCTTGTCAATCTGTTCAGTAATCGGCATATCGACTCCCAGCCTCTGCGCCAGGGCATGGACTTCGCGAGAGGTATTCACGCCCTCCACCACCTGGCCGATATCGGCTATCGCCTGCTGAATGTCCCGGCCCTGTCCTACCGCCAGGCCCAGGCGGCGATTGCGGGACTGGTTATCCGTGCAGGTCAGGACCAGGTCGCCCAGGCCGGTGAGGCCGGTAAAGGTTTCCATCCGGGCGCCCAGCGCCACTCCCAGGCGGGTGACTTCCGCCAAGCCGCGTGCGATCAACGCGGCGCGCGCATTGGCGCCGAAACCCAGGCCATCGGCGGCGCCGGCCGCTATCGCCAGCACGTTTTTGACCGCCCCGCCCACTTCCACACCCACCATATCGCTACCCGTGTAGGCGCGAAAATAATCCGTGTGCAGTGCTTCGGCCAGTTGCCGGGCAAAAGCGGGATCTTTCGAGGCAACCGTCACCGCGCCGGGCAGTTTCTGCGCGACTTCACGGGCAAAGGTAGGTCCGGACACGACAGCCGAGGGAATTCCCTCGCCCAGTTCCTCTTTCACTTGCTGGCTCAGTAGTTTGTGGCTGCCCGGTTCCAGTCCCTTGGTGGCCCAGGCAAGCTTATGCCGGCTTTGCAGAAAGGGCTTGATGGCGCTGAGAGTCTGCCGAAAAACATGGCTGGGGACAACAATGAGCAGGATCTCGGCCTGGCTCAACACGCCAGCCAGATCGGCGCTGACTTTCAGTGAAGGCGGGAAGGGCAGCCCTGGCAAGTAGCGGCTGTTTTCACCTGCCCGCGCCATGTCGTCTGCACGCGAGGCACGATGTGTCCAGAGGTTAACCGCATGGCCGTTGCCCGCCAGGAGCATTGCCAGCGCGCTCCCCCAGGAACCGGCGCCCAGTACACCTATGCGGTAAAGGGGCCGGCTCATGGCCGATCAGTGGGTCGCCTGTTGGGCCTGCTGCTGCTCCAGATGCTGGGTATACATCGCATTAAAATCAACCGGCGCCAGCAGCAGTTGTGGGAAACCGCCCCGGGTCACGACATCGGATATGGCTTCGCGGGCATAGGGGAAAATAATGGAGGGGCAGAACACCGCCAGCATGCCGGCCATCTGATCTTCCGGCATTCCCTCGATGTTGAAAATACCGGACTGCTGGACTTCCACCAGATAGGCGGTATCTTCACCCTGCTTGACGGTGACGGTGATGGAAAGCACCACTTCATAAACATTTTCGCCAATGCTCTGACCGTTGGTGTTGAGTTCCACGTTAACCTGGGGCTGGAAATCCGTCGTAAATACCCCCGGTGTGTTGGGGGATTCGAAGGAAAAATCCTTAACGTAGATTTTCTGGATTGCAAATTGCTGGGCGGGTTCTTGCCCGTTGCCCTTATCTTCAGTATCAGCCATATTTTTGTCTTCTTTTGAAAGTTGAAAGTAAAGTGTGGAGGATCGCTTATTATCGTGGCAGGGATATTACCAGATTAGCCCGCCACGGGCATGGCGTGGTTCAAATATGCTGATTAACCCAACTGATCAGGCCGGGTAGATCCAGCGCACCGGCCATACGCGCCACTTCCTGGCCCCGACGAAAAATGACCAGGGTGGGAATGCTGCGTATATTATACTGTGCGGCCAGCGTCTGCTCCGTTTCCGTATTCACCTTGGCCAGACGAATCCGGGGTTCCATCTGTTGTGCCGCCTGCTCGAAAACCGGCGCCATCATTTTACAGGGACCACACCAGGACGCCCAGAAATCAACCAGAATTGGAATATCATTTTTGCTGATCATGCGGATAAAATTTCCCGCATTCAGATTGACCGGGACGCCGGCAAATAACGGCTGGTGACATTTACCGCATTTACCGCCTGCTGTCAGCTTTGCCTCCGGAACTCGATTTATGCTCCCACAATGAGCGCAAACGATGTGCAGGGCCTCCGTCATGGCGTTTATCCCGCCAGCCGGGTATCCAGTTCCCCGGCGGCTTCCAGAGCGTGCAAATCATCACAGCCACCGATATGCTGCTCTCCGATAAAGATCTGGGGGACGCTGGTCTGACCGCTGCGCTGCTCCATAATAGCGCGCTGTGCACGATCACTATCGATGGCAACTTCCGCATAACTGACGCGCTTGCTGTCGAGGAGTGCTTTCGCACGCACACAGTAGGGGCAGAAGCGCGTCGTGTAGATAATCACGTCCGTCATGGAAAAGGCCTCGTCATGCTGGTTGCTCTTTCAATGGTTATTTCTTTACCAGCGGAAGATTGGCGCTCTGCCAGGCCATCACACCACCCGCCAGGTTATAAACCGACTCAAAACCCCGCTTTTTCAGTAACGTGCAGGCCTGCCCTGAACGGTTGCCGGAGCGGCAACTGACAATAATAGCCTTGTCTTTGTGCCGTTCCAGTTCCTGTAACCGGTTTTTCAGATGGCCCTGCGGGACATGCAGGGCATTGATAATGTGACCGTTACGGTACTCGCCGTCTTCCCGCACATCCAGCACCACGGCATTGTCATGATTGATCATCTGGATCGCCTGTGAAGGTGAGACGGGTTTATAACCGCGCAGACTGCTGCCCAGCAGGTTGTACCCCAGCATGACCAGAATGACGAGCAGCGTGCCAAATAGCGGCAGGTTATGCGAAATAAACGTTAGTATCTGCTGTTCCACAATATGTCCAAGCCATTATTGATGTAAGGATGGGCGCTAGACGCCACAGGAACCACTGTGTTTGAAGCCGAGCTTTTTCAGCAGAAATTCCGGCGGACAGAAGCGGGTAATGCCACTCTGCAACAGATTGAAGCCGATGAAAGCGGTGAACCAGAGCCAGTAGCTACTCTGGTACAGTGGGCTGTCCTGTATTCCGAGGACCAGCGAAATCAGAATAAAGCTCCCTGCCATGATGCGGATAACACGTTCGATATTCATTAAAAGCCCTTCCTCATAAATTAATTGCAAAATTAAAACTGTACTCTGAGTGGGGCCGGTAATCCGGGATTTCAAGATGGTAGAAATGAAAATTCACTCACCCGCGCGGACAGCGTACTCCTAACCCTGATTAGGGAAGGGGGGCGTCCTGGGTCTGGTTTGGAATCGTTTCTGCGGGACTGGTGCAGAATACCTGGCGCATCATATCAATCAGGCGCAACGTGCGTTCATCACCCACACGATAATACACCCGATTGGCATCCTTGCGGGATTCCAGAATACCTTTGTCACGCAGGATGGCCAGATGCTGGGAAATATTGCTCTGCGACGTGCCAACACTCTCCACGATTTCCTGTACGCTGATTTCCCTGCTGCCCAGGGTGCAGAGGATCTTCAGGCGCAGGGGATGAGACATGGCTTTGAGCGAACGTGAGGCGCGATCAATGTCTTCATCGCGGGTTATCAGGATAGCGGGATCAAGATTCATAGCATCGGCCTTGGTATACATAATAATCACCCTGTTACAGCACGGTTTTGTGCTTGACATAAATAAAGCTTGCGCTGCCCTTTATTATCAAAACATTATACAATTATGCCGCCTTTGAGAAGGTTTATTTATAAAAAACCTGATTTTTTGTCCCATCGGGATGTCAAAAGCCTAATTTGCACTGCTAAAGGGTATTTGGGACAATGCCGCAGCACGCGCTCTGGATCGATTCCAGCAACACGATGATTCACTAGTCGACCTGTCAACTATGCCTATGTCATTGATTCCCAAACCCATGGTTCTGCTTATTCTCGATGGTTGGGGGTATTCCGAGGAACCGGAGGGTAACGCTATCCTGCACGCCAAAAAACCGGTGTGGAATGCCCTGTGGGAAAACTATCCCCACACGTTCATTCACGGTTCGGGCGCTGAAGTCGGCCTGCCATCCGGACAGATGGGGAATTCCGAGGTGGGGCATCTGAATCTGGGCGCCGGGCGGGTGGTCTATCAGGAATTTACCCGGATCAGTCGTTCGGTAAAAACCGGCTCTTTTTTCAGCAACCAGACCCTGGTGGATGCTGCGGATATGGCGCGGGATAATAACAGGGCCCTGCATATTCTTGGCCTGCTGTCGCCGGGGGGCGTCCACAGCCACGAGAATCATATCCACGCCATGGTCGAGCTGGGCGTGCGCCAGGGGGTTGAGAACGTTTATCTCCACGCCTTTTTGGATGGCCGTGATACCGCACCCAGGAGCGCCTGTGAATCCATCGAAAAAATGCAGGCCGTGTTCGAGCGTGTGGGGGGCGGTCGCTTTGCCTCCGTCATCGGCCGTTATTATGCCATGGACCGGGATCATCGCTGGCCCCGCATCCAGAGCGCCTATGATCTGATTGCCCAGGGCAAAAGTGAGTTTCAGGTGAAAACCGCCATGGAGGGTCTGGAAAAAGCCTACCGCCGCGGTGAGACGGATGAGTTTGTCCAGGCGACCGCCATCATCGGCGATGAGGGCCAGCCGATCCGGGTGAACGACGGTGATGTCATGGTGTTCATGAACTTCCGTTCCGACCGGGCCAGGCAGATCACACGGCCTTTCATCGAACCGGATTTCAACTGCTTCGAACGTGAACGGAAACCAGCACTGGGGCAGTTTGTCAGCCTTACCGAATACAGTTCGGACTATGATATTCCAGTGGCCTATCCGCCCGAGCGCCTGCGTAATGTATTTGGTGAATACATTTCACACCTGGGCCTGCACCAGCTGCGTATTGCCGAAACTGAAAAATACGCTCATATCACGTTCTTTTTCAACGGTGGGCGTGAAACACCGTTTGATTTTGAAGATCGCATTCTCATCCCTTCGCCCGACGTGCCAACCTACGATCTGAAGCCGGAGATGAGCGCCCCGGAAGTTACCGACAAACTGGTTGAAGCCATTGAAAGTGACCAATACGACGTGATCATCTGCAATTACGCTAATGCGGATATGGTCGGTCATACCGGCAATTTCAAAGCGGCCATCAAAGCTATCGAATACCTGGATCAGTGTATCGGGCGGGTCCGGGATGCCGCGATCAAAAGGGGGGGGGAGATGCTTATTACCGCCGATCACGGTAATGCCGAGAAAATGATGAACTCGAAAACCGGCCAGGCGCATACGGCCCATACCGCAAACGTGGTGCCGCTGATCTATGTGGGGCGTCCCGCCAGGTTCGAATCACGCGGCGCCCTGTCGGACATCACCCCCACCCTGCTCTATCTCTTAGGGCTGGAAAAACCGGGTGCCATGACCGGTCATTCCCTGCTGGAGCTGGAAGACTGAAACACCTGCTTGTCAGTCTGCTGATTTTCAATCTCCTGTTTCTATTTGCAGGCCGCACGCAGGCCGGCAAGCTTAGTGAACCGGATCGTCAGGCCCGAACCGAGGAGCTGGCTCGCCTGCGCGACCGGATTCACTCCCTGCGCAATGAGCTTGCCAAAACTCGCAACCTGCACGATTCGGTACAGCAGGCTCTCAGGAAGATCGAAAACCGGATCAGTCGCGAGGCGCGCAACCTGCACGCGCTTTCCCGTAAACTCCGGACGAGCAGGAAAAAACTGCTCAGTCTGAAAAAAGACCGGCGCGGGGAAAAGCAAAAACTGGCAACACAGCGAGCGCTGCTGGGCAGGCAGATTCGCTCGGCCTTCATGATTGGCCGCCAGGGGTACCTCAAATTGATACTCAACCAGGAGGATCCGGCGCTGTTTGGGCGCACACTGGTGTATTACGATTACTTTAATCAGGCCCGTAGCGAACAGATTAGCCAGGTGCAGACAGCGCTTGAAAAGATTGAACGACTGAGTGCCGGGATCAGGATCGAGACAGAAAAACTCCGCCAAATACAGACAAAACAGCACGCAGAAAAAAGGGCGCTGGAAAAAACCTACCACACCCGTGCGCGGGTGCTGGTGCGCCTGGGCCGGGAGATCAGGAACAAGGGGCAACGACTGGCGCAGATGCGCGCCAATGAAAAGCGGCTGGAGAATTTGCTGCAGGCCATTGACAAGGCCATGCCGGATATTTTTGCCGAATCCGATAATCAAAAACCTTTTGCCGCTTACCGGGGCAAACTGATCTGGCCCGTGCAGGGTAAGGTAGAAAGGCTCTTCGGAAAGCGGCGCAAGGCCGGCAAACTGAAGTGGAACGGGGACATGATCATGGCCGCAAAAGGACGTGCGGTGCATGCCATTTCCCATGGCCGGGTAGCCTATGCCGATTGGTTGAGGGGGTATGGGCTGCTATTGATTATCGATCATGGCGATGGCTACATGAGCCTGTATGGTCACAATCAGAGCCTATATATGGAAACCGGGGACTGGGTGAATGCCAACGAAGTCATTGGTGAGGTGGGAAGTAGCGGTGGACAACAGGCCAGCGGTCTCTACTTCGAGATCCGCTACAAGGGCAGGCCGACCAACCCAAGCCGCTGGTGCAAACGCGCACGCCATGGTTAATTTATTCAGATGATGGAATATAAAAAGCGTGTTTACCATAATACTTTATTGTAATATCCATGCAACCACAGAAATTAAATATACCGTTAGGCCCGACACCAGCCTGGAGACGCTAATCCATGAAACTATTTAACAAAAATTTTCTTATCCTGATGCTGGGCCTGACCATTGGCATCTCACTTGCCATCGGCCGGGGAGTGCTGGCCGACAAACAGGCCCCCACGACGCAGGGCGCCTTGCCCCTGGAAGCCATCCGCACCCTGAGTGAAGTGTTTGGCAAAATCAAGGCAAACTATGTTGAAAAAGTGAGCGACAAAGAGCTGCTGGAAAACGCCATTCGCGGCATGCTCTCCGGTCTTGATCCCCACTCCACCTATCTGGACGCCAAGGCCTTTGAGGAATTGCGTGTCGGCACCAGCGGGCAGTTCGGCGGACTTGGCATTGTCGTCGGGATGGAAAATGGTTTCGTCAAAGTCATTTCACCTATTGATGACACGCCCGCACAACGCGCCGGTGTCAAATCCGGTGATCTGATCATTCGCATCAATGGCAAGCCGGTCAAGGGCATGGGGCTGGATGATGCTGTCAAGCTCATGCGCGGCAAACCCGGTTCGGAAATAAAGCTGACCATTGCCCGTGAAGGCCTCGGCAAGCCCCTGAACATCAAAATCAAGCGCGCCATTATCCGCGTCAAGAGCGTCAAGCAAAAACTACTGGAACCCGGTTATGGCTATGTGCGTATTTCGCAATTCCAGGAACGTACCGGTGCTGATCTGCATAAGGCCATTTCCAAACTGAAAAAAGAAAACGGCGGGAACCTCAAGGGCCTGATTCTGGATCTGCGCAACAACCCCGGCGGACTCCTGGATGCAGCGGTTTCCGTATCCGATACCTTCCTCACAAAAGGCGTCATCGTCTCCGTGGAAGGGCGCAAAGCCAGCAACCGCATCGTGCGCCAGGCAACGCCGGGAGACTATCTCGATGGCGCGCCTATGGTCGTACTGGTCAACGGGGGAACGGCTTCAGCCTCCGAAATTGTCTCCGGTGCTCTGCAGGATAACAAGCGTGCCGTCATTATGGGCTTTCGAACCTTTGGCAAAGGTTCCGTACAAACCGTGGTGCCGCTGGGCAACAACCGCGCAATCAAGTTGACCACCGCACGTTATTACACGCCATCGAAACGTTCGATTCAGGCCGAAGGCATCGAACCTGATATCAAGCTGGAACATCTCAAGATTGCTGAGCGTAAAAATCATGGCTTCAAACAGATTAAGGAAGCGGATCTGAGCCATCACCTGAAGAATGATAATAGCAAGCACGGTATCGTAGAAAAAATGGAGGGAAAAGACAGCAAAGACAGCGATCTGGCCAGTAAGGACTACCCGGTTTATGAGGCCCTGAATCTGCTCAAAGGTTTACATTTGCTGCTTCCGAAATAAATTTTTTTCGGGATGTCTCCCCTGCGGATACGTTGCATCAGTATTTGCACCATAGCCCCCTCTCCCTCTGGGATTGGGTCATGGATGACCTTA
>ENA-ORDP01001236-ORDP01001236.1-marine-sediment-metagenome-genome-assembly--contig:-NODE-1236-length-14441-cov-2.238148_pt1 | contig 14441 bp, 16 predicted proteins | sample MGYA00248627_ERZ508539 | MGnify/ENA primary metagenome ERZ508539 (study PRJEB26208, sample SAMN05571518) | marine sediment metagenome | biome: deep sea; feature: Hydrothermal vent; material...
AACAGAACAACGGTGAGGCCAAGCAGACTGGTCTTCCATCGCCTGGATGTGGGGGAGCCGACTTTTATGATCTTTTGGAATAGGGTTAGAAGGAATCCCGGGTCAATTCCTTTTGCGAATCCAAATTGGGGGATTAAAAAGACAGAAATGAGATAAGCTGTTGTAATGCCAATACATGAGAATATAGCGATCTCTTTAAAAAAGGATAACCCTGAAAATGAAAAGACTATAAAGACTATAAGGGTTGTCAGGTAGCCAAATAACAGACTTTGCCTAATCTCTGATATGGCCTGAAACCGACTGTCAAGAGTGTTTTTGCCTGATTTGAAAACAAAGCTTACAAAATAATGAGTACTGTAGTCAATACATACGCCTATCAATGTAGAACCAAAGATCAGGGTGATTCCCTGGATCTTGTCAAAGAACAGAGTTAGCCCAAAAAGTCCCGCTGACAAACCGCATATTATTGGGAAGAGGCTGATCAGTAAGGGTTTCAGCTGTCTGAAAGCAAATAGATAGATTAAAAGCACCCCAATTATGGATAGAATAAAGATGATGGTAATATCTTTACGAATCAGACTGGCCGTGGTTTGAGCATAGACATGGGCCCCAAAAATCTTGATGGTGACAGGGTAATCCTGGGCCTGACGGACTTTTTCTACGATTTCATTTAATGTTTTAATGAGTTCTTCTGTTTGGTCCATGTCAAAGGATTTGCTTTTGGGCCGGGTAATCACTAAAACGTGTTGGCCGTCTTTTGAGAATAAGACATTATTTTTGAGCTTGATGGAGTAGGTGATGTTTTGTTCAATGATATTCTCAATCACCTTCTCGGAAAGGTTTAATGGGTCTTTTATTAACTGTTCTTTTATTGAGATGCCTTCATAGGAGAGTAATCTGGACTTGACCCTATCCAGCTGTTTGTGTATATAAACACTGTTCTGCAAATCTTTCAGGGGGATATCTTTACTTTGAATTAAAGCGTATCTTTTATCAAACAGCTTTAAGACTGTCTTCTGAAACTCTTGAGGATTCACTTTATAGAAAATATGCTTGAAAAAGTGAGTCTTTTCTAATTCTTTTACAAATTGATCCGCAATATGGATGAGCTGTTTTGGTGTCAGCTTGTTTTCTTGGGATGAAATATCAAATAAAAGCTGTTCAAGAACACCCATATCACTGATGGCCATTAATCGTTTTGAAATACCAGGATTGTTGGATGGGATTAACTTTGTAATATCGTGTTCAAAGGTTAGATGCTGGATGGTATAATAAGTCATCCCAATCAACAAGGCGATCACAAAAGCCATGATCCACTTAAAGTAAGTCTGACACCACTGAAAAACTCTTTTAAACATAGATTACTTAATTTCAAAGACCTTATCGCTGATCGTTGGGTTAATTTGAATATCAAAAAACCGTATCAAAGTGTAGTCTTCTGAAGGTTCAAGGATTTTAATAGAACGAATATACTTCTTTTTATTAAACTTCAGGATGATCTTTTCAACGTATTTCTTAAAACTCTTTTGCTTGGGGATTAAAATAATCGTATTGCCTCTTCCCTTGACGATTTGATACTTGTTCTCAATAGCCTGCCTTTTTTTAAGACCCATCAGTAGAAAGATATTATCAAACAAGGTTTTCAGTTGGATATTTTCGTCTATATCATAGACTTGTTGTTCATCCAGATCGGGATAAGCTTTAATCACCTTTTTGCCGTTTAGAATAAACTTGTAGGAATAGGGTGTTTTCAAGGCCCAGACAAGTTTATCAGTTTTCTTGAACTGAATATAACCGGTTGATACTTGATCAGAGGCCATAACAGACAGGTGTTTAGTTTGCTTGAACTGGGCAGAAAAGCTTTGAACCTTTTTATAAGCCTTGAGATATTCATCCAGCGTAACGGCGGAGAAAAGACTTATATCGATGATCAGGCCAAGAAAAACTAATGTCAATAACTTATAAGGTTTATTCATAGTTAAGCGTCCTTTACTTCAGGGCTATTTCATTCTTCCCTAACTCTTTGTTCTTCATACAATATGGTTAGACAGGAACGTCTGACCTACCCCTTTTAAAATACCGGTAGAACAGACATTCCTGTCTGTTCGGGATAAACAATTATATAGAGAATGAAATAGCCCTGTTCTTTATTTATAAACTTGAAATATAATACAATCTTGTCACGTTTAAGAATTAATCCGGGATATAGGGTGTAATTCCTCTTTTATCCATATAATCCCAGAATAAATTATGTTCTTTTTCAATCAAAGGAAAGTCAAAAAAGCAACCTGCCAAAACGGTAGTGATCATCTTGGCTGTGTCACCCCCATCTTTTGGAGGGTTAAAAAGGATTTTTTGGAATAATGGATTTCTAAAACGATAAATAAAAGGCAATACGGTATCATACCCAACCTTGAGAGCTTGTTTAAAAGGTTCATAAGTAGTTTCATCGATGCTATGATTAGCTTTTATTGCCTCTGACGTCAATTTAGCTATCACTCTAGCTCCTGTCATTGCAACATGTACGCCAGCAGAATAAACAGGATCTACAAACATGGCTGAATCACCAACAGTTACCCATCCAGGTCCTGCCACCTGTTTCACATGTGTAGAAAAACTTTTTAGTTTCTGATGCTTTTGCAAGAGTTCTGCCCCTGACAAGAGCTTTTTAATCCTGCCTGATGCTGATTCAACCATTTCATCAAAGAACTCATTATTGGATTTATTCTTGTATTTTTCATAAAACTTTGAATAGACAACCGTTCCAACAGATGTCCGTCCGTCGGAAAAGGGAATAAACCAGAACCAGCCATCGCTAAAGGCTAATATAACAATATCTCCCTTTTTGGCCTCAGAATAAGATTCTACAGTATTAATCCCTTTAAAAAGACTGAAAACAGAGACTGTATCGACATAGGGATCCGATTCCATCATATCAAACTTTTTCCCCAGGAAAAAGAGTCTACCACTGGCATCAATGAGAACTTTAGACAGTATTTCCTGTACAGAACCATCTTCAAGCTCAGCCGAGACTCCGATTACTCGATCACCATCCATTATAGGCCCTTTAACAATCCCTTTTTTTTTCTCAACCCCATTTTTCATGGCATGTTCTAGTAATAACTCGTCGAATCGATCTCTAGGCACCTGATAGGCAAAATCGTATTTAGATTCCAGCCCTTTGGAAAAATCAATTCTGGTGATATTTTCTCCATCTGATTCACCAAAAATGGCACCATATTTTCTGATAAATCCAGCCTCTTCCAGTACAGAATCAAAGTTCATTTCTTTAAATATTTCCATATTGTAGGGCAAAAGAGATTCTCCTACACAATAACGCGGGAAATCATTTTTTTCAATAATCAGTGGCTTCAGCCCGGATTGAGCCAGATAATATCCTGCAGTGGCTCCAGCAGGTCCTCCCCCGATAATCACAGCATCATATGTCATAATAAACTCCCTTCAAAATCAGATTTTTTTTATAAATAATGACGTATTAACCCCACCAAAGGCAAAGTTTTCTATACTGGCAACATGAATGGGTTTTTCAATCAAGGATGTCACCAGATTAAGGATGTTGCACTCTTCATCAATCTCATCGAGGTGAAGGGTGGGGAAAATCACATTTTCGTCCATCATGTAAAGAGTAAAAATAGTTTCTATGACCCCGCAACCTGCTATGGTGTGGCCCAAATAACTTTTCAGTCCAGAAATATAAGGTTGATCCTTATAAAGAGAATAAATGGCTTGAGATTCAACAATGTCACCAATATAAGTAGCTGTGGCGTGGGCACTAATATAATCCACTTGGTCAGGATTTAGTTTAGCATTGTCCAACCCGGTTTTAAGAGTATTTTTAATACCCTCCAGGCTGGGATTGACCAGATTCCCCCCATTGTTTCCACAGGAAAATCCTATAATCTCTGCTAATATATTGGCTCCCCGATTTTTAGCAAAGTCATAGTCTTCCAGTAGCAATATCCCTCCCCCTTCAGCGACCACCAGACCATCCCGTTTTTTATCAAAAGGACGAGGGGTGAGTTCTGGACTCTCATTAAACCCCACAGAGGTTGCTAAGAGGTTATCCAGGACGAATAGAGTGGTTGTATCATATTCATCAGCCCCTCCACAAAGCATAGCATCCTGTAAGCCGTATTTGATGGCCTCATAACCAAAACCAATGGATTGACTACTCGTGGTACAAGCTGTATTAGAAGAAATAACCCGCCCGATAATGGAAAACATCTGGGCGATATTTGCGGCGGTTGTATGAGTCATAAATTGCAGGTAGCTTGTACTCTCTATCTTTTTGAACGTAAGGTCATCATCTACAAGTAGTTTTTTGTAGACCATTCTTTGAATGTTAGGACTACCGTGGGTTGAACCAAAAGCTACACCCATTCGTCCTGATGAAATGAAGTCCTGACTGAGTTCTGAGGCTTCTATGACCTGTTTAGCAAGTTGACACGCGTAATAGGCCACGGGGCCCATTGTTTTCCTGTATTTTCTCTTAAAGTTATAATCTATTTCATAATCTATCTTGCCAAAGACCCTTGATTTTAGATTTGTGAACAAGAAGTCGTCATGCTGCAAAGGCTTTACACCAGAAACCCCATTGACTAAATTATTCATGATGGTTTCTTTGGTATTGCCAATAGGTGTAATGGCTGATTCGCCAGTAATTACGACTCTTCTCTCCATGGGTGCATCCACATGTTTTAGCTAGACTTTGAGACAAAATAGAAAAGTAATAATAATAAATACTATCAGAAAACTTGACAAAAAAATAATAAATGTTAGACTTGGGTGTAAAAAAACCACATTCATGTTTTATGATAAAAAGATTCAACCGAATAAAAACGACAGAAAATAATAAGTATCTTCAGCCTGAAACAGGGCGAATATGGTATAAAACTCAAACAAGAGTTTTATATGCCGATACAGATGCCGCTCAGGTCGTATATCATGCTAACTATCTTAAGTACTTTGAAATAGCAAGAGCAGAACTTCTAAGAGATTATGGGATCAGTTACAAGACAATTGAAGAGAATAATATCTTTCACCCTATCGTTAACCTTGAGATGACATTCCATGCTCCAGCCAGATACGATGATTTAATAGATATTTATGTGACACCATTTTCTATGGAGGTGGTCAAATTTGCTTTAGAATACAAGATATTTCATAGTCAAACAGACCAATTTTTAGTAAAAGGAAATACGGTACATTGTTGCATCCTGGGGAAGCAGGTTGCTCCTGTGGATGAAATGACAAAAGGTCTTTTTCAGGATTATTTAGACAAAATCAAATGATAGGTTTTTTAAGATATAAACTATGTTTCCGTTATAAATACTTTTTCTTGATATAGTGGGCAAAATAATATTTAGCGTTTTCATAGCTTGCTTTTCCCGTTAGGTACATTCCCACAAACCAAATACCCCAACTTGAGAAATAACAAACAGGTATAAAGATCAAGAAGATTTCGGACTTGAAGTAAAGGGCAAGGAATCCGGCAGCAGCACTCCCGCCCCATCCAATCACAAAACTTAGAATGATGAGTAATATGCCGATTCTAATTCTAGCATTCAATTTCTGCTTTTGAAGTTCTCTCTTTGTATGTAAGTCAATCCAGGTTCTTATTTTACGGGACTTAAGAATATAAGTTAACATTTTAACCCTAGTCTTTGTGAGCCAGAATAAAAAGCAAGATACCTTTGGTCAGCCAGGTTTTAAGAGAAAGATCTTCCAAAACATCCAGTTGAAGACCATTGGTTCCGAGAAGACTTCTAATCTCCTTTTTAGTAAATGCATTCATATAGACTTTTTGTCTAAAGTAGTTTCCCAGGCGACCAAAAAGCCTGAAAAAGGTGTTATGGGCTGTAGTAATCATAATTTTGCCGCCTGGTGTACATAAATCACTGATCTTTTTAAAAAGAGATTGAGTGTCTTGAATATATTCAATGGCACTAAAACTGACGATTAGATCAAACGTTTCCGTAAAGTCCACGTCAAGAAAAGGGTCGTGAATGATTTGAACATTCTTGATGTTCTTTTTCTTGAGCTTTGTTTCCATTTGATTCAACATTTTGTCAGATATATCAACAGCCACGACTTTTTTGACGTATGGGGCCATTTCCACGGTGAAACGACCTGTTCCAGCACCAATCTCCAAAACCGTTATACTTTTGTTTAATAATTTGGGATAGGTGGATAAAACCCTTTCCCATTCGGGAAGACGTACAAATGCAAATCGTTCTTCATCTTGCTCGGCATCATAATTAGCTGCTAATTGGTTGTAAAAGTTAATAGTTGGATTTGATCTTTTCAAACCTTTCCTCATCGGGATTATTTGCTGTATCTATATAAAGCTGATATATTTGATCTCTCAGTTCTTTTGCAGAAAGGTGATCCAGTTCTTTGGGTTCATAGTGGGCCAGTCTCTTGATCTCAATCTCATTGTTCACACAGGTATTAAATAATATCTTGTTTCTCCCGAATAGTCTATGAATATTTTTTAAATGAATAATTTCAACGGACACGTCATATTTTTTGATTAAATTAAAGACACCTATTTTGAAAGGATTTAGTTCACCATTTTGGCTTCGTTTGCCTTCAGGAAAGATCAACAGGTTGCCGCCATTTTTAAAATAACTGTTTAGGTTATTAACTCTTTGGTGGGTTAAAACATGGATTTGATTTGTTATGGATGCCGGGATATGGCCTGCCAGATGGATGATCCAACCAAGTACCGGGATTTTAAAGATGGTTTCCTTGATGATGGCTATTTGCTTTCTATTTAAAGAGACAAGCAATAGGCCATCAAGATAGGATGTATGATTGGCTAGGACGATGGAAGAAGTCATTTTATCAATATTCTCAAGGTGAATGGTTTTAACTGATAATTTGGGAATGGATCGTTTGCCAATCCCAATAAATACTTTTAAATAAATGTACGAAATGGTCTGAAAAAAGAGTTGTTTATTTTTGAACAACATGGATAAGATTAGCATTACAGGGAAAAGAATGAATAATGAGGTGATCGCTAGAACAAACAAAAGCCATATAAATAAAGTAATGAATAGATCAGATATTATTTTAAACATTTGTTACTAAGGGAAGTCAAAGGATTATCTTTTGGTTTTAAATAACATTTCTACGTAATCCACGAGTTTGTTGAGAGTTACACCTTTCAGTAGCTCCTGCATGGCTTCTCGTTCTTTTTCCGGGTCAAGGCGCTGGACAGCAAATATGTCTTCTATGCTCCCTAACATATCGATTCCATCAAGACTGTCAAAGTCATGTAATTCGGCCAGATTGTCATCTTTTCCCAGGTTCTCAATTTCATACTCATCTTTTAATATTTCAAGTATTTTACTTTCAATTTCATCACGTGTCATCATGTTTCCCATCTTATAATAAATCATAAAAGCTTATAACTTTTTAGTACTCTTGGCTTCTAAAGATATAATGATCAAATTGGATTTCCATAAAAATATAAAAAAAAACTTGCCAGGTCAATATTATGACTTATTTTATAAGGCTATTCTATAACTTTAGACGATTATTCTGATGCAGGAAATGAAATGGATAAGAAATCATTAATCACTGAACTCAAAGAGTTTATCATTGACACCCTTGACCTGGATGACATATCCCCGGAAGATTTGGATGACGACAAATCTTTGGTAGCAGAAGAGATTGGGCTGAACTCAATTGACCTTCTTGAACTGACCATTGCTATGGAAAAAAAGTATAATGTAAAGATCGGTAACGCTGAAACAGCTCAAAAGGTTTTTGTCAATCTTAACACCATAGCCGACTTTATACTTACAAACCAAAATAAATAGAATGAATATGGATCATGCACTTTTTCAAAAACTTAATGTGCTAAGTGAACAGGTGGATCAGAATCCAGGAGAGTTAGCTGTTACCTGCTCATTGAGTCCTGATGATCCCGTATTTCAGGGGCATTTCCCGGGTAAGCCAATACTTGCAGGGGCCTTCCAGCTTTCTTTGGCCATTCACTACTTGAACAAACTTCTAGGCCTGGATCTATCCATTCGTCAAATTAAAAAAGCCCGATTTAAAGAATTAATCCTACCAGAAGAACCTTTTACACTCATGCTAAAAGTCTTGTCAGAACTGGAAATGGGTGAGTATAAGGTTTCCGTAAAGATCATTAAAGATACAAAAACTATTACAAATATTACTTTGTTCGTAAAATAGATCGTGTTATAGGCCAATGATTGCTTGTTCTAAAGAATGGAATAAGTGAGTGACCAAGTCTTTGGCCCTGTATGTATACTGGTAATAGCACTCAAACGAGAATGGAGCAGTTTAGTGATCTTAAACTCCTTTGTGAGCACGTCTTTAACATGGCTAAGCCACTCGTCTACATCAATTCCCTGGATCATGACATAAAGTTTCCCATCAGGCTGCTCTTTGACCCGCTTTTTAATAAGATCTATCATCAAGCTTAGACCTTGCGGGTTCGTTCTAACTCTAGTGAGAGGAGTCGTTAATCCATCCCGGTGGACTACAACAGGTTTTATGGATAACAGGGATCCCATCATAGCTTTGACACGCCCGATTCTTCCTCCTTTAGCGAGATATTTTAGTGTGTCAAAGACCAGGAACTCATCACTTCTATCTTTAAAATCCTCTATAAACTGGATCACTTCTGCAAAAGACTTTCCCTCTTGAACCTTCTGAGCGGCTGTCAAGGCCATCATAGCCTGATAACCGGTGGCTCCCTGACTGTCTACAACATGAACCTTGCTTTCGGATAAGGCTACTTGTTTGCAGGACTGGTGCATATTGGAATATTTGGATGAAAGGCTAATGAGTATTAGATGGCTATACCTGGGTTTGAGAGAATCTATCACAGCTTGAATATCTGCTATAGAAGGAGGGGAGGTGCTGGGCAAGGAATCAATGTCCGCCAACTGTTTGTAGAAAGCCTCTGGGGCAATGTCAACCCCTTCTTTTAGGCTCTCATTAGGGTAGTTGAGGTAATAAGGGATGATTGAAATATTGTATTCTTCTGCCAATTCTTTAGATATGGAAGCCTGGCTCCCTGTGATTATCTTTATTTTCTCCATATATGTTAACGCCTCAGATAATAATAAGAATGTTTAGTCTATTTTCCCTTAGTCCATTCCTAAAATCAGGATAGAGAAAATGTGATTGGAATAGGTAAAATTAACTGTTTTTAATTGAATTGAACGGCCATCCAGGTCATTATAAATAAAATAGAACTCCTTGTCTTCAATCTTCTTTAAAACAGCTTTTTGGGCAACCTCAAGGAAACTGCTATCCAAATATTTAACAATAGACTCTTTAGAGGCCCAAAGTTCCGTGTAGCGACGGATTAATGAAGAATGAGAGTCCCTTGCATCAGGACTATCCGTCAGTAAAAGAGTCTCTTCTTCGCCTGAAACATACTTTTCCTTTACTTTTATCAATCGTTCACTGACTCCTTCAACATCAATCCCCACTTTTCTACTTGGGTGAGTGATGCAAAAAATATAGTCATTCTTGTGAGAAATAGAAAAAAACGGCATCTTTTTGGGATATCCTTGTACAAACAGTTCAGGAGACCCATTGTCACTCCGTTTAATGTTTAAATCGGTAAAGTCAGACATTGACGTGACCTTTTTCTTCATAGTTTGCAAAAGACATAATTTACTTAATAGGCGTCCGCCAAGAAACTCGACTTGACTCTTTTTCCTTAAATATTTCTTATAAATGGCTATTTCATCATTGGTTAAGTGTTTCAGCAAAAAAGACTCTATCTTTTGAACCATGTTGACAGACCAAATGCCAACATCAGGAATATACTGTTGGATACTCTGAGTGAGACTCTCAAGCTCTCCAATCCGGGCCATTCTCTTTTTTATGAGTTCATGAACCGGATCATTCCTGATATTTACACTGTAAGTATAAGAGATCCTGCTATAGGACTCTACTACAAGACCATGATTGTCAATAATCTTGAGAGAATAAGTGGATTCCTTTGAGGTATGCTCGATCACTTGAGCTAGACAGAAGTAAGACTTGTCCTTCAGGGCTTTATGAAAGTGAATCCCTGACATAGAGAAAGGAACATTAAAGCCTCCCATAACATGGTTTCCAAAAATAGAAGCTAAATGGTAGGCTGAGTCACGTATGAATGGGTCACCTAACAGCCAATTCATAGATTCAGTCTGCTTTTTATCATCTGTTTTAAGGAGTAGTCCTGTAATTCCCTTTTCAGGGGATAATTGTAAAACAGAATCCAGTTGATTAAAAGACTCACCAAGCCCTACAAGATCAGGATAGATCTCTTCTTTTTCAATGATCTGATCTGAGATAAGGAAAAAAGGAAATTGATAGTAAAGATCAGCCTGATAGTTTGCTGGCTTAAGAAGGGCTTCAAAGATTGCGATCATTCTTTTTCGCTTAATTTGACGAGTTTTATTGAAGTGTTCATAATAAATTGTTCCTTCGATGGTTACTGAATCACTCTTGAAATCAGAGACTTTGATTTCAGTCATTACCTGAGTCGCCTTATCCTCATTGAGCCAGAGAAATCCCTTGAAGTCAATACGCTTGATAGAAGTCATATGATAGTCCGGAAAGAGTAAAAGGGCATTTTCACCAATCATTTCGAGGAATAAAACAGCTGGAGTCACGATTCTGCCATGAAAAGCGTGATCTTTAAGAAATGGCATTTTATTGAAGTCAAGGGTCACAGTTGTTTTAAGCTCTTTATTATTCTGTTTATTCATGACTTGATCGATCAGACTGAAACCATTCACTTGATGGGCCATATATTGACTTTTACTCACACTTTATTTACATTACTATACTTACAAAACGTTCATACAGGTTCTATGAAATGAAGGATATTGCCATTGTAACAGGTGCCAGTCGGGGGATTGGAAAAGCTATTGCCCTTAAACTGGCTGAAAAAGGTTATCACATCTGGCTCAACTATCATAAAGATACAAAATCGGCTGAAGAAACCCAAGAAGAAATTGTCAAAGTCGGGAAGGATTGTAAACTTCTGCAGTTCGATGTCTCATCCAAAGAAAGTGTCCAGAATGTTCTATCCGGGGAAATCAATAAACTGGATAAAGAAAAAGAACGAATTGCCGCCCTGGTCAATAATGCGGGGATCGTAAGAGACGCTCTTTTCTACTGGATGAAGGATGAAGAGTGGGAAGAAGTGATCAACACCAATCTAAACGGCCTATTCTATGTGACCAAAGCAATTATTGAGCCTATGATATTAAACAAGTTCGGTTATATAGTCAACCTCTCATCTCTGGCGGGGGAAGCAGGAAATAAGGCTCAGACGAACTATTCTGCCTCCAAAGCCGGGATTATTGCGGCTACCAAGAGTCTAGCTAAAGAGTTAGCCCGATCGAACATCCTGGTGAACGTGGTCAGCCCCGGATTGATTGAGTCGGACATGACAGCTGCACTTAAAGATAACAAGAATCTAATCAGGTCAATCCCCATGAGGCGTTTTGGTAGACCTGAAGAGGTGGCCAATGTTGTGGCGTTTTTATGCTCCCCTGAGGCAAGCTATATATCAGGAGCTGTCATTCCCGTGAATGGAGCGTTGTATTAAATGATTTCAGCGATGAAAGAAAAGGTATTCGGCAAATCATACAGGGCCATTTATAAGAGAATTGACGGACTGTTTTACAAGTTTGTACTGATTAACATGATGATTACTACTTTAATTATAGCTTTTAAGGAACCCCTTGATTTTCTGTTTATAATGTGGGTTCTATTAAGTTCCGCTCTCATTCAGGTCGTACTCTACTTTTATGGGGTATTCAGTCCACAGAGCCGTCTTTTGGTTGATGTAGTTCAGGGCAAAGACTTTTTGGGCCAAAAAAACGCCATCCTTTTCCGATTCGATGACGGCCCTGATCCCAAGTACACCCTAACGATACTGGATATTCTGAAAGAACATAAAATACAGGCTGTCTTTGCTGTCACGGGGGAAAGGGCTGAAAAATATCCTCATATCATTGAACGGATGGGTGATGAGAATCATATCATCACGAATCATAGCTATTCTCATTCTTATTTAATATCATTATTTAGTTATAAAAAGCTGTTAAGGGAGATTCAAAGAACCAATGACATCATCCATAAGATTACGGGGAAATGGCCGGAATACTACTGTCCTCCTATGGGTCATAAGAATATGGCCTTAAGAAAGGTTTTAAAGCACACAGGTCAAAAGGTGCTGGGGTGGGACATAAGGACTTATGACACGAAACGATCCACCCATGAGATTGTGAATCGGGTTCAAAAGCATATGAGATCGCCTGCTATCATTCTGTTTCACGATGGTGTATTTAAATGGACGAAAGAAGATTGTCAATCAACGGTTGAATCTCTAAAAGAGTTGATCCAAATATTCAAAAGTAAAGGCTATACTATCAACTAACTATGTCTGAATACAAGGTTTGTGTCATTATACCCATTTATAATAACGTTCAAACAATCGCCCAGGTGATTGACCAATGTTTAAGCCATACAAAAAGTATTATTGTGGTGGATGACGGCTCCACTGACGGTTCCACAGAAATCATTCTCTCCAAAAAGGTCTGTCATCACAAGCTGTCCTCCAATCAGGGGAAGGGAGAGGCCATTAAAAAGGGCTTTGAGATTGCTATAAAGAAAGGATATAATCACGCGATCACCATTGACGCAGATGGACAGCATTATCCGGACGATATTCCCCGGTTTATTGACTTATCCAGACAGCATCCCAACAGGATTATCGTTGGCACCCGATCTGTGAAGGACAATCTGATGGCTGGGACTAAGATCGGCTTATTCTTTTCTAATCTCTTTTTCCCGGTCTGCACCTTCCAAAAATGCCAGGATACTCAGTCTGGATACCGATTGTATCCGATTCATGCGATGGAATCTTTAAAACTTTCCTCCAGCCGATACGACTTTGAGATCGAAATACTGGTTAAATCCTGTTGGGAAGGGATTCAAATAGGCCATCTCCCGATCGTTGCTCATTATAGCAGCCCAGAAGAAAGAATCTCGCATCTGAAGGTGGGACGCGATGGCTTGAGGGGGACGATTATCTATACAAAACTAATCTTCATGGCCCTGTTCAAGCTTCCCCGTTATTTACTTAAATACAAAGGAGTAAAGCAATCATGAAAGGATGGATATTATTCATTACTTTTTCTATATTTTGGCTAAATAGTAATTTATATCCCATTGCAACTCTGTTTCCTGACAAAAAGCCAATGATCAACAAGCACACTGTATTATTCAACTCTTTTCAAGGTCTGGACGTCCTTTATCTCAATTCCCTGGCCGATAACGGCCAATTTATGGGGGTTAATTTTGCCATTAAATCGGTTTTGCTTCATATCCAATCGAATGATCGTCTTGAAATAGATTTTACTGTCTTAGGACGGGCAAGTGCACGATTCAGACTCGCTTCAGAGTCATTTAATCTCATTCATGCTGACTGGGTAGGGGGCTTAGGACTTGATATCCGTTACAGAGACTTCATTTTCGAGACGGTTGCTTACCATACAAGCTCTCACCTTGGGGATGACGCTATTGTCCTTGAAAAGGAGACGTATATCAACGCAGGATGGGAAGCGATAAGACATTACATCAACTATCAGGACAAGGATTGGCTTCTTTTGTCCCTGGGTTTTGAGTATAAAGCATCTCAAAGACCTGCAAACATCAATCCGAGTCGTCTGACCGTGTTTTTGGGCTTTTTAGTTGATTTCCTGAACTATGATGTACCCATATTCATCGAAAGTGAGGGGGAATTCCTGAAACCCGGCTATGGCCCTAATATAGGAATTAAAATGGGCTTCTATCTCCATTATCTGGTGAATAATCTCTTAATGCATAGAGAGGTTCTTGGAAAAGAGAGACATATCCTTTTTTTCCAATATTATTATGGGTATTCAAAAATCGGCTATCAAGCCAATAGAAAAGAAAACATGTTTATTATCGGCCGAACGTTTCGTTTTTAGTACTTTAGGAGATGATCGTGAAATCCATTGCAATCACGGGTATTGGGGTAAGTACTTGTGCTGGAGTGAATAGGCAGGACTTTTTTGAGGCCCTTCAACAACCTTATCAACCTTCGTTTACAAAAATATCCCAGGATCATTTAGATATTGACGTACTGGCGGGGCAAGCAGATGAAAAAGCGTTCACCAAGCCTCTAGACCCTGGATTCGACAGCCCAACGAATCGTCTTTGTCTTACAGCCGCGAAAGAATGTCTTGAAGACTATTATAGTCTATGTGCTGAAAAACCCCTGGATGGTTTAATCCTTGGGACTAGCACAGCGGCTCAGGCCTGTTGTGAGGACTTTGTCTTTTCTGCCCTGTCGGGAGACAAACCAAAAGCCATCAACTATAGGGCTATGGCGGCTTTTGGAT
>ENA-ORDP01001237-ORDP01001237.1-marine-sediment-metagenome-genome-assembly--contig:-NODE-1237-length-14439-cov-2.616796_pt1 | contig 14439 bp, 17 predicted proteins | sample MGYA00248627_ERZ508539 | MGnify/ENA primary metagenome ERZ508539 (study PRJEB26208, sample SAMN05571518) | marine sediment metagenome | biome: deep sea; feature: Hydrothermal vent; material...
GGACATGGTAGAGGTCCAACTGTTGCTGCAGCCTATTTAATTTTTGAAGGCAAAACTACAGATAAAGCCATGGCGCTCATAAAAGAAAAACGATCAGTTGTGCATCCAAACGAAGAACAAATTGCATCACTAAAAAAGTTTGAAGAGTCGCTCAAAAAATAGACAACGTAATCTCTGTATATAAAGAATATAATGCTTATGGCTCAATTTTGAGCCATAAGCAGGGGCTTAAAAGAAATACATAATGGGTAGGTATATATTTATTCACACCATAGAGTGTACATAGCCCTGTGATTAGTAGATAATATAATAGAGACAAAAAAGAAAAAATATCGAGTGAGTCTGGATTCAAATGGGATAAAAAAACCAGAGTTGCTGCCGAAGCCATAAGAGACTCTGTTGCTAGATATGATGCAATAAGAAAGTCTAGATCTAGCATGACAGATGAGTACAATGGATGAAAATATTGAATTTCTTGAAAATAAGTACCTGCTTTTAGACACAAATATATTAATAGATTCAGTTAAATATACGGATGATTTTACTGAATTTTTTCAAGTCATATCATCCAAAAAGGTTGTGTCAGTTTTAGATTCAATAGTTAAATTTGAATTTTTTAGGGGTGCGCGAAATAGAAAAGAATATTCGGGGTACAGGGCTTTCTTAGATGAACTATTAAAAAAACCAGAAATGATGCCTCTACCTAATGAAGAGGATTATTTAAACGCTCAAAGAATAGCAGCAATTTCGCTCAGGTCTAATAATAAAGATATTAAATTTCCAGACTGTCTAATAGGCGCCATGTTGATAAGATATTCACATCCTATGCCAAGATTATTTTTAGCAACTCAAAATCATAGAGATTTTACACCAACACTTTTTACTTTAGAAAAAAGTGTTGTAATAAGGCTAGATTCTGGGAATATTAAAACTGTTGGAATATATAGCTTTAATCTAAAAAGATTCAATGAGATGTGTGAAGACTTACCAGAAGAACTTCAGTTTGCAAAATAAATATACTAAATTGTTAGTGATGTGCATGAAGAGTTAACTTGCACTAGAGTTTTTTAAGAAATGAGTGGGGGTATCGTAAAAGTTTTCCACAGTGTTCTGTTGTCTGAAACTGGGAGAATGTTATAGTAGAAGTACTTCTTAAGAGATTTTGAAGTGACCGATACTGTAATTGTTCGTAAGTACCATTAGTTAATTTTTTTAAGATTTTTTAAAAGCTTTAAAGACAGGTACTTGCGGGGTCGAAAGACCTTGCAAGATGCAGGGTAATAATAGAAAGCTATTACGACCCACAAGTATCGGTCTTTGGAGCTTTTTCTTTTGAAAAAATACCCACGAAAGTCGAGCGTAGGGTATGAGTGCAAGTGGGGAGTCCATTCCCTGCAAAAGAAAAAGGCTTTAATCTATAGTTTAGAGACGTTATAAAGAGTTTCCAAAACTTTTATAATTCATAGATTAAAACCTTCCTCGTATTCTACACCCGCTCTTTGTGGGTGTTTTTTATATACTATAATTATACAAAACTAGTATAAAATTGGTATCGATATTCATACTAAGCTGTGGATAATTATAGTATCATGCCCTCAGCTTAATATCAAGGAAAGGGAATAAGTATGTCTTAGAACTCAATTTTGAGCCATAAGCAGGGGCTTTTGAGTGCTTTAGGAGCTATATTGTACAGGACTCGTTAGTAGCGTCGCCATGTGTATAAGTGTCTTGTGCGACTTTAATAAAATTTGTATAATGTTGATGTATGGCAAAAAAACGGCAGAAAACGGGGAATCAAAAGCCTTGGACACTTGATGATCTTAGGGATGGAGTGGAGCTGTTTTACAAAAAATACAAACATTATCCCACAACACAAGAAGTAGATGCATTTGAATTTTTGCCATCGTCACGTTCTATACAAAGAAGATTTGGCGGGCTTGTTGAGTTACGCCAAACACTCGGCCTTAGGGGTCAAACAGACTATACAAAAGGTGCGCACAGTAGCGCTAGAGCAAAGAAAATTAACAGTAGGGCACATAGTACCGAAAAAGAAGTATACGACCTCCTAGTAGCTAGATTTGGCGTTGAGTTCGTTCATCGTGAGCATTTTTTTACAGACGACAAGCGTACGCGTGCGGACTTTTTTATATATCATAAGGACGGAGCTTTTTCTGTAGATGTTTTTTATCCTGCAAACAGGCACAATCTTATTGGATGTTTAAATGCAAAACTATGTAAATATTCTAAAAACCTTATGCTTCAATATCCAGTTGTGTTTGTGCAGATGAATAGAAGTATCACCCCAACAGAAATAGAGAACATATTGGATAATAAAAAAAATAAGTTAAGAAGTTACCAGAGGTTAGTATGTTATGAGGATTTTAAGGACTTTTGTCATACAAAACAGCCTAGGGCAGATAAATAGGTCTAATATAATGTAATCGCCTGGTGTCGCATAACGTATTTGATAAAAAGGTATATTGTGCGACCTAGTTTTTAAGGAGCATCGCGACTACCCGTGCCCTTTGGGTATAAAAATAGTATTAAGTGATAGCTTAATTGTATCCTGTGGGCACTACCCCACTATAATATGGTAGAATTATTTTTATTAGAGGTTTTTATATAAAAAATATAATGAATTATTATCTTTCTTCTTTAAAAAAATATGCAACATTCAGTGGGAGAGCACAACGTTCTGAGTATTGGTATTTTTCTCTTTTTAGCAGTATTATAATTGTCGCACTGGTTATTACAGGGTCTTCGATTTTATATAAAGGCTATTTTTTAGCCACGCTAGTTCCCTCCTTGGCAGTTTCTATAAGAAGGTTGCATGATGTTGATAAAAGTGGATGGATGATGCTTGTGTCACTCGTGCCTATAATTGGCCCGTTTTGGTTGATAATTTTACTATCAATGAAGGGCAACCCTGGGGTAAATGAATATGGGATGAATCCTAAAGAAACACACGAAGTACCGGTACCACAGCCTGAATAATTTAAAAAGACAAGAGCCGCACAAACACCGCGGCTCTAAATAACTGCATTTTACTTAATCCCCTTTTACAACAATAAGACATTTGGGGATGGTTGCAATTTCAGGTTAGGTTTTATGTTTTTGCTTTTATAATAAAGCTCTATCCATAACTTAACTTCATCCCCTACAACTTTTTCTGACCACCTGAAGTATTGGGAGTTGTTTATAGCCTCAACTAAGCCTGGGATTTCACGGGTTATGCAATGTACGCCACCTTTTTTATCTATACGGTGACATGGATATCCGTGAGGTACTAGTACACGAAGTTCATTATGGTCGCATCCACATTGTGCATCTGTATAGTTTATACATTGTGGGTTACCCGACTCTCGCTCAGAAGTTACCACTGGACAAGGAAAATTAGGATTTACCCGTAGAGTTAACTTAAGCTCTGACATAATATCACCTACCTTTATTTATAAAAAGAGCTAAAAAAAAGCCGCTAAAAGCGGATATGTTAAATCGTTTTGTTTAAAAAATATTGAATTTTAGCGACTAAGTTTTTCACGCTCCGTTAAGTATAGCTTTGGACGAGATGTTTTTCAAGACTTATATGTGTACAACTAAAAAATAGCCCTAAAACAAACAAAAAAGCGGCTGTAGTAGCCGCTTTCTAGATAATTTTGTACATAAGGTACTTTTTTTTGCTCGAATTATGCTTTTTCGAGTATTTTTAGTGGTAGCAATATTGGTTCTAGGGCTACTTCTTTAGAACATTCGTCATCAATGATTGCTCTAAAAGACATAGGAGCCTCTAAGTCGACTATGTTACTAGTATTTTTTTCACAAATATCATGTACTATTTCTTCAGGCTCGTATTTTCTTGGCATGCCTCTTAGTATTTCAGTAATTTTATTCTCGAAGCTTCCTTGGGGAATTCTTGAGCATGAAATGGCCATTTTACGAAGGTCTGCATACTTCTTTGCTATAGAGTAGCCAGCCTTTACTTGAACATCTTTAATGCGGTAGTTTCGGGCAAATACTCCAGTTTCTTCTACAAATTTGCCAGACTTACTGTTTATATAAAACGGAAAAGGAATAGCGCAAGGCATACATTTATGCAACCCCTCTACTGAAGTAGTAAAGTAGGAGAAATACCTAAGACTGGGATTGCAACCAGCAGGGACTCGTAATACAACAGAATAAAGATATTCTACAGGAAGCCCAGTAATTAGGGTACTCTCTATTTGAAGAATATCACCTCGACGGATTCGTGAAGGAAGTAGCTTTTTGAAGGGAGTTTTTTCTGTACACATAACGACAGTCTCCTCTATAGCTTATGTGATTGTGATAGTACGCACTTTTATATCCGTTATCAATACTACACCTTTTGATATTGTTGGCAATAAAAATCCCCGCGGACAGCGTACTGTCGCGGGGACGAATTTTATATTGCAACGCTACTTTTTTAAAGGTGCATTCCTTCTGTGTCGCTAGCTGCAATTTCAGGAGATGGTTTTTCCACATACCTTAATATAGAACATACGTTTGTGATTGCTAAGCAGTCGTGAGACATGTCCCTTATCTTTTGTATTAGAAAAACTGCCTCTGTACTGTCTTTATTGCAGAGAATTGTACCAGCAAGTGTTATGGATTCATTGTAAACAAGTTTCCACTCGCCCATTTTATCTAGCATTTTTGAAACGAGCTCCGCGAAGCCTAATCTAATAAATAAATTGACGATATCTTTTTGTAGTTCCTCCTCTAGGTGCGGAGCTAATTCAGATAGTTCAGCTGCAACAAATTTCCCATAGATTTTATTGGCCCCACTATACGAATAAAGAAGGAAGTAGTGGTGACGAGCCATTTCATCAAACGTTTTTTGCGGTGCTCCGTGTTCTTCAGCCATGGCGCGGGCAAGTGTTTGGAAATCCCTAGTAACTTTTTCTTTTCCACCAAATTGACTACATAAACCAGAAACATATATGCACGAGTGCATTTTCGCAAACACATACATTACCCTTTTGTGTACCTGCTCCTGTTGGTAGCGTTTGAGTAGGTTGAAAAATCTGAAGAACTTCTTGACTGACTCTTTCATAGTATATCCTCCTATGGATATGTTTTGGTCGAAGAACAACTAGCTTCTTTATACAAGAAAGTATGATTTTTGCAAGCTATACACAAATAAACTTTCTAAGAGGGCAATCTGTGTGCTTGTGTCGGGCTGGGCAGTATTCCCTACCATATTCTATAAATAGGTATGTTAACTTAAACCAATCTTTTTTGGGGGTAATATTCATGAGGTCTTGTTCAATTTTTTCTGGATTATTCTCATCCGTAAGCGCCCAAAGCGTTGCAAGGCGCTTTACATGCGTGTCTACTGCAATACCCTCAACAACACCATACGCATTCCCCAAAACTACATTTGCAGTCTTTCGTGCGACTCCAGGGATTGTTAGGATTTCTTCCATTGTGCGTGGTACTTCCCCACCATACTGCACTTTTATAACCTTTGCGGCAGCTAATATATTTTTTGTTTTATTTTTATAAAAACCCGTCGAGTAAATATCTTTTTCAAAACCTTTTTGCGTCACGTTTATATAATCATCGAGTGTTCTGTATTTTTTAAAAAGTTTTTCTGTGACCTCGTTTACTTTTTTATCAGTGCATTGAGCAGAAAGTACCACAGAGACTAAAAGCTCCCAATTATTTGAATATTTTAGCGCCATGCTTGCTTTAGGGAAAAGTTTTTTAAGGGCACTTGTAATATCTGAAGCTTTCTTATGCAACTTTTCTTCTTGAGTTTTTGTTAAATCTTTTTTCATAATGTGGGCATATTTTAACATAAAAAATCACCCCTAATAGGGGGTGATTTTTTATGTTAAAATTGTGGAACCTGTCCCGTTAGAAGTAGGACACAATCGGGACATGGTGGAAGTCGTTGTTAATTCAATGTGTCCGTAACTTCTAATGGGATGCGAACGTCATATTCATCACTTAATACATATAAAACTTGCCCGCTTAAATATAAGTATGGCCAAATAGATAAGCTAAAAGAACCAAAGAGAGTTGAGCAAGTTTTTGGCACGCTTATTCACTCGGCACTTAAATTTATGTTTGAACGTAATCCTGTCTACCCTACTCCAGACGAGGTTATAAATTTCTATACAAATAAATGGAGTGAAAAATCTGAGTACATAGAGTGGCGTAATCCCGACAAGCAAGATGCCGAGGAGAAAATGTATTTTGAAGAAGGCATTAAAATTATTAAGAATTTTTATAAAAAGAACCAACCATGGACTTTTAATGTAGTTGAGCTTGAGGGCAGATTTTCTCTGGAGCTGGAGGACGAAACGACGGGCAAGGTGCACACACTAGCAGGTATCATAGACCGCATAGACAAAGACCCTGACTCAGAAGTATATGAAATTATTGATTATAAAACAGGCAAGAAAATGCCGGCACAAAAAGATTTAGAAACAGATTTACAGCTTGGCTTGTACCACCTTGCGCTCTCTGTGCGTTGGCCACAGATAAAACCAGAAAAAATTACTACAAGTCTGTACTTTCTTCGCCACAACGAAAAAATTTCTAGTGTACCACCGCAAGATATTGTGGAGCAAACAAAACTTCGCATACTTGAAAGTATAAGAGCCATAGAGAAAAATACAGAAGAGGATGAGTTCCCTGCTACTCCCGGGCCACTGTGTAATTATTGTGGGTTTAAATCAATTTGCCCTATGTGGTCACATGAGTATATAAAAGAAGAAGAGAAAACACCAACAGACAAAGAGGCGGAGGATGCACTGCATGAATTTTTCACAATAAAACAAGCAGATGATGAGAATAAGAAAAAAATAGCGGAACTCCGTGGGGTACTCCTGAAGTACATGGAGGATAAAAAACTCAATCGTGTATTTGGAAACGAAGGATATATTACAAAAAGCGTGAGCGAGCGTATTAGCTATGATACAGAAAAGGTTGCAGAGATTTTAAAGGACGCAGATTTACTAGAAAAAATCCTTTCTCCTGACAACAAGAAAATAGAAGAGGTGCTCGCCTCTTTGCCAAAAGAGGTGTTAGAAAAAGTTATTAAACTAAAAAAAGTTAGCACTACCACGATGCTAAAGCAGACTAGAAAAAAGAATGTAAAAGAGTAGGAATAGCAAAAAAAAAGCCCTCACATGGAGGGCTCATCAATAATTACAACAGGAAGATTTATAGGGGTTATTTCAATTTCATCACCCCAAATAACATTTGTTCCATTAAATCCGACTAATGGACGAGCTGTCGTTTTTGTAGATTTTTTATGTCGCACTGTTGGACTATCTCCAACAAGAACGAGCACACTTCCAATAGGAACACAGTCATGCTCGTTGAAAAGTCTCATAGATTTTCTCCCGTAGATTTACACATTTAAACTGATCCTTTTATACCAAGAACAAGACTGTTTAGCAATTAGCCTAAAAACATTTCTGGTATATCAAACTCTTCAAAGTCTGGAAGAAGCTTTTTGCCGTACAGAATGCGTGACATAACTTCTGCTTGGGACTTTGCGCCAGTTAGTGCGTTATGTGGTCGGGGTTCTTCAGGGATACCTACGTAATTTAAATTTTTACCTAGATTGAGTCCTGAATGGTCGTTTTTTTGTAAAATTGGGAGTCCTCTGCGCATGTGGTCTGCATATGCTGTTGTGTGTACATCAACTGTTCTATATCCAAATTGGTAATTTATTTTTGCACGATGTAATGCGTCGTTTATAAATAGCCTATCAAGAGAAACATTTTGTGCACACAGTGTCTTATCTTCTATTGGTTGCATCCAGTCATAAAATTTTTGTGCTAGTTCTTCTACAGATTGCCTGTCTGGGCTTGTAACCTCTTCTTCTGTGAAGCCATTCACAGCGAGGCCTTCTGGGTCTATTTCAGCATCTTCTCCTTCCCACACGCGACATTCTTCATAGAATGTTCTATCTGGGTTATTAAAATCAACAGCCCCAAAGCTTACAAGTGAATTTTTTTGGGGGTTTACCCCTGACATTTCTCCGTCTATGACAATCATATTATTTAGTTAAGAGTTTTTAGTAATTCTTCGGTATCTTTAAATGTAAGGATTTTGATGGCTTCGTCAAGTATTAAGGTATTATATGGCTAGCTTTAGTAATTTTTTATTCGTTATTCAATATTCTTGATTCTAGTTTTATATTCCCTTACAATTCCCTGCTGGAGTATACCCAGCCGCTTCCGCCTCAGTTTTATTTGCAAACCATATTTTATTTTTCTCTGAAATACGCTTTGCCCCAGAACACCATGGCAGATGATACTTGTTGCTGTTTTTTGAAGCTACATAGCTCCCCTGCTGTATTTCTGTACCATCGCTATCTTTTTGAGTTGAGTTAGCGATAGCATTAAAAGTAGATGCACCTTGTATCGTAATAGGAGGGTTTGGAGTATTTGAATTTGAAAGTCGCCCAAGACCAAAACTAGCAAAAGAAACAAGTAAAATAACTAGAATAAGCCCGACATCCTCAGTATTTATTTTGCGCATTACCCCCTTGATTTTTTGTCGAAAATCTTCTATACTCATTGAATTATTGTATAAGAAAATAACGAGTAAAGCGAGGAAATGGGAATGGCACCAGAGCCGTAAATAAAAAAATTTACAGCTCGGTGCTCATAATTGTAATTACTCGCTACGCTCGTAAACGATTATGGCACATAGAAAAGCAGGGGGTTCAGCAAAGAACCTAAGAGATTCAAATCCAAAATATTTAGGAATAAAACTAGCGGACGGACAAAAAGCTAAGTCCGGTTCTATTATTGTGCGCCAGCGTGGCACTAAGATTATTGCTGGAGATAATGTTCGCGTAGGTACTGACCACACACTTTTTTCAATGAAAGAAGGTACTGTTAAATTTGGAATAAAGAGAAAGAAAAATTACGCAGGTAAAACTGTAGTTAAAAAGATAGTAAGTGTTATATAAATTGTCATATATCAAACCAAAAAAAGCTAGGACCGACCTAGCTTTTTCTTTTGGGTTTGATTCCAAATACTAGTTTTTTGCTTCTACCACAAGCTTAAACATTGTTTTCTTGCCACCTACTAGAATTTCAATTTGATGCTCCCCTACTTCTTTAATCGGGTGTTCAAGAATAATATGTTCAGTGTCTACATCTAATTGAGTTTGCTCTTTTATCACGGGGATAAGTTCTTCTTTATGAATTCCAGCAAAAAGATGTCCCTTGTCGTTCGCTTTTTCCGTCATTGTTATTGTCACTTCTTTGAGGTCGGAAAGATTTTTTATGAGAAGATCGTCCTGAATTTTGCGTTCGGCTTCTTGTTGTTTGCGTAGTTTATCTACTCTAGTAATAGATTTGTCAGTCGCAAGTTCAGCGAGCTTTTGTGGAATAAGAAAGTTGCGTGCATATCCCGAAGCAACTTCCTTTACTTCATATTTTCGCCCCTTTTTTGCTACATTTTCTAAAAATAAAACCTTCATATTAGTTATATAAGTTTTTAAGTTAATAAGTTTGTATGGAGAGTATACCCAAAACTAGAATTTTTGCAAAAGTACGGAGGCCGACGGCCTCCGTACTTGTCAGTAAAAGAGATTCAAAATTCGAATATTCCCTCGAAACACGCAGGCTCCTTCTTTGTGTTGTGGTGCTTGGTTATACACCAAGAAAAGCTGAGTACGTTCCATTGGAGATTTTCCCTACCGGCATAGTCGCGCATAAGAAATTTAACACTCCCGCTTAGTAAAAGTTCTCCTGTATACTCGTACAGGTCTTCATCATATCCTTCTTCCTTTATCCTCTGCTCGATAGGCTTATGTTGGAGGAAAACTTCTACTTCACGAAGCTTTCCTCCATTGGCGGTATCGAAGAAGTCGCTTCCAGTATATTTTTGAATCCTTGGTGTATTGTGCACAGTTCGTACTTCCTCATCCCAAAGATTATCTCCAATAATACGGAATAATTGATGAAGCTTCTTAAAGTGATTCATCCGAATCCCCGGATTCTCATGAGTGGAATTTGCCTTAAACCACTCTATGTCGCCGAAGAGGATACGGTGTGTGCAGTACAGTGCTTCTGCGATGGAAGCTGTTATTGTCACATTTGTGCCCATATCAATTCTCCTGTAAAAAGAGCTAGCTAAATTATCGTAAGACAATGTAGGTACGCTAGGTATTAGTGTACAGTAAAACTATACACCAAAATACTACTGAGTCAATACCTCAATCGCCTTATCTAATTGTGGGTCACGGCCAGCTTCAAAATCTTCGCGAGTTAGTCCCACCTCTACATCAGGGGCAATTCCCTCTTTGTCTATCGCTGTGCCGTCTGGCAGTAACCATCGAGCAACAGTAATTTTAACAGAAGTGTCTGAAGTAACGTCAAAGAGTTGCTGGACAGAACCTTTACCAAAAGTGTTTTCACCTACTAACGTTGCCTTGCTTTGCTGACTGAGAGCACCAGCAAGAATTTCAGAAGCAGAAGCAGAACCACCATTTACAAGGATTACTAGCTTTAGGTTATTTGTGAACACATCGTAGCCTTTACTTCTAAATATTGTACCTTTTTCTCCCCCACCAAAATCTTCTTGAACGATAATCTTTCCAGATGGTAAGAAAAAGCTTGCTATATCAACAGAGGCTTCAAGGAAGCCACCAGGATTATTACGGAGGTCAATGATAAGCTTGCTGTATCCTTCAGATATACTCAACTGTACGAATTCATTAAGAGCTTCCTGGAATAGTTGTGCAGAATTCGCAGAAAAACTAAAGAGACTAATTAGGAATACTTTATTTTCTTTAAAAACCTGAGTCTCTATTATTGGAATTTGTATCGTACTACGGGTTACTGGTATATCGATAGTTTCAAAAGTAGATTCACGAAAGACTGTGATTATGACTTCACTGCCCTTCTCTCCTCGAATAAGATCAACAGATTCTGAAATTGTAAGATTACGCGTTTTTACTCCACCCACTTCAAGTATGATATCGCCAGGAAGAATCCCTGCACGCTCTGCTGGTGTTCCTTTAAGTGGAGCAACCACGGTGAGTACTTGGTCACGAATTTCAATTTCCATCCCCACTCCCTCAAAGTTGCCAGAGATTTCGTCAGTAAAATCTTTAGACTCTTTTGGTGGGAAAAATACAGAATATGGGTCATCCAGAGAAGAAACAAGTCCTTGTATAGATCGCCACAACTTGTCTTCTTGGCTTGGAAGCTCTGGGCCTACGAATTCTTTATCTATTAATCTCCATGTTTCCCAAAACGGAGAAAAGTCAACGGCATTAGGCTTACCAAGCTCTGGGTTTAACGGAAGAGAAGCTAAGATTTCTGCATTTGTTTTAAGCCCAGTTTCTTTCCCTGTTAAAAATCCTACAAAAAAAGAAATTGCAATTACTATAATTGCAACAAGGATTGTTAGATTTTGTTTACTAAAAACTCGCATTAAGTGAAAATAATGAAAATAAAAAGATACGTGTGGTAATTATTGCAAAGTATCCACTTGTAGTCAAATGAATGCAACGGTATAATTTATACATGTTACGCGAATGCAAGCTTTTATCAAGATACCTGCTCCATGATTTGCGCTTTACGTTGTTATGATTTCCCGACATACATATAAAGACCTTGTTTGGGTAGACCTAGAGTCACCTACGCAAGAAGAAGTGCGACAAATTATGGAGGAGTTTTGTTTGCATCCAATTGTTGCAAGTGAATTATTGGAGCCTACTTTGCGCGCAAAAGTGGAACCATATGAGGATTATGTATATTTGATTCTACACTTCCCTACTATTTTACATAAACATCACGGTGAAACCGAACAAGAAATAGACTTTATTGTTGGTAGGAATTTTCTTATAACCACTCATTATGAGCTTGTAGACCCTCTCCACGAATTTTCTAAAATTTTTGAAGTAAACTCTCTGTTAGACAAAAGTAATATTGGCGAGCACGCAGGCTTTTTATTTTTCTATCTTATACGGCAAATGTATCATACAGTCTTGGGTGAGTTAGATAGAATTGACATAAAGCTTGAAGAAATTGAAGCAAGTATTTTTGATAAACATGAAGTAGAGATGGTGCAGACCATATCAGAAACAAATCGTGACCTTCTTAATTTTAAGCAAGCTATTCGCCACCACAAAGAAGTATTAGAATCTTTTGAAATTGCAGGGAGGAAGCTCTTTGGTGAGGATTTTATTTATTATTTGCGTGCAATACTTGGCGAATATTACAAAATAGCCGCAATGCTTGAGGGGCACAAAGAAACACTACTTGACCTTCGTGATACTAATGATTCATTGCTGACTACCCATACGAACGAAATCATGAAATTCTTGACCATTGTAGCATTTATTACTTTCCCTCTCGCTCTCATTGCTTCAATTTTTGGAATGAATACATCCTTGCCATCTTTTGTTGGGCAAGAAAATGACTTCTGGATTGTTATGGGAATCATGGCCACCGCAACGTTGAGTATGTTTATATTCTTCAGGTATAAACATTGGATGTAATTTAGGGTTGACAAAAATACTTATAGTGCTATAAATATAACTGTAGACAAAGAGGCATTAATAGCTGTGCTCACACGACGTTGTAAGGCTCCGGTTTGCCAGCGGATTCGAATTCCGCCAGGCCAAGATTATATACTGAAAGCCCATAAGGGTTTAACGATACCCTGTTGTTGAGTTTACACAGCGGACCTCTCTCCAGCGTTGGGCCCCGATTTCGTTTGCATGGAATCGGGGCTTTTTATTTTTATAGGTTCATTTTTCTGCTATTCTTAAGAGATGTTAGAACTTTACAATACCCTTTCCCGCAGTAAGGAAGAATTTACACCAAAAGATGGCAAAACAGCCAATGTATATTCTTGTGGTCCTACGGTTTACTCTCGCCAACATATCGGCAATATGCGCGCTGCGATTTTTGCGGATATACTAAAGCGTGTTTTGCGTTACGATAATTTTGAAGTAAAAGATGTTACTAACATTACAGATGTTGGTCATTTAGCTGGCGACGAGGACGAAGGTGAAGATAAAATGCAAAAAGCAGCGAGAGCAGAAGGTAAGAATCCATTTGAGATAGCTCGTCACTACGAAGAGATTTATAAAAGTGATTTAGAGAAATTAAATATAATTCCCTCAGAGTTTATGCCACGTGCAACAGAGCATATTGATGAGCAAATTGATTTTATTCGAACTTTGGAAGAAAAGGGATTTACATACAACACAACTGACGGTGTGTATTTTAATACAAGTAAGTTTGCAAATTATGGCAAACTGTCAGGGCAATCTCTTAAAGATAAAAAAGCAGGTGCGCGCATTGAAGTGCGTAGTGAAAAAAAGAATCCAACAGACTTTGCTCTTTGGAAGTTTATTGTTGGCGAACATGAAAACCATGCAATGGCGTGGGATGCACCTTGGGGTAAAGGATTCCCTGGGTGGCACATTGAGTGTTCTGTGATGAGTAAAAAATATTTAGGAAGCGTTGTGGATATTCACACTGGAGGTATTGAACATATCCCAGTGCATCATGAAAATGAGATTGCGCAAAATACATGCTCTGGAGAAATAGACGAAGTGCGTTTTTGGGTGCACAACGAGCACCTTCTTTTTGATGGAGGTAAAATGGCAAAGTCGCTCGGCAATGTAGTAAACCTTGACGATATCATAGAGCGCAATATCTCACCTATTGCATTTCGATATCTTATGCTTACTGCACACTATCGCTCTACAATTAATTTTACATGGGAGGCGCTTGAAGGTGCCGCACAAACATTAGAAAAGCTAGAAACTCATTTGGAAACCGGGTTTCCAAATGAGGCAGGAGAGCTGGCTCCACACTATCGTGAGCTATTTGCGGAGTTTGTTTCAGACGACTTGGATACACCAAAAGCTCTCGCTCTTCTGTGGAAATTGATAAAAGATGACGCGGTTTCTCCTGCTGATAAAAAAGCGACAATTTTGGACTTTGACCGTGTTTTTGGACTTGGACTAGCGGACATCAAAATAGAGCCTATTCCAAAGGAAATTAGCAATATAGTAGAAGAGCGAGAAAAGGTCCGTGAAGCTCAAAATTGGGACGAATCAGACCGTCTACGGGACGAGATTGCCTCTCTAGGATACGTGGTTTCAGACACAGACGACGGCCCAAAAGTAAAAAAAATATAGTGCGGTTTAATATATGGCTATCCGATAGCCATATATTAAAAAAGTGAGGAGTTATTTTTAGGATACATAGGTTGAACCTCTATAAAAGTTAGACAAACAAAAAGCCCCATCAATGGATGGGGCTGAAAGAGTTCTTAAATAATCATTTTATTATTTTCATAATAACACAAATTTTTTAAGATATTAGTACTGCTTCTTTAGGTGTGAATACTCTAATTTCTACAGACCTAAATTCCATACTCAATTAGGACACTTGGTGTAAAATATTCCTATGAAAAAAG
>ENA-ORDP01001238-ORDP01001238.1-marine-sediment-metagenome-genome-assembly--contig:-NODE-1238-length-14434-cov-5.556715_pt1 | contig 14434 bp, 11 predicted proteins | sample MGYA00248627_ERZ508539 | MGnify/ENA primary metagenome ERZ508539 (study PRJEB26208, sample SAMN05571518) | marine sediment metagenome | biome: deep sea; feature: Hydrothermal vent; material...
CACTGGGAGTGGTACCGCCCCAAGGGAGATTGCAAGATGCCGGTGGTTTCCATTCGTAACATGCTCTATTACTGCCACCATTGGAGCCAAGACACCACCATGCCCACGAAGTTGGGTATGAAGCAGAGGGTCCGGTTGTACCGGAATAGCAGTAATAGTGGTAGAAACTACAAGATCCGTTTATTGGTAGTGACACATTTACCCAATCTAACGAACTACACGACGCAGCAAAATCATTTCCACAAGCCCAACCTGGAGGCTCTATCAGAACCCAATATCCATAATGGCTCACGCCACCAAAAGTCCACCGAGAATTAGAATATCTATAAGCGGTGTAACCATTCCCAAGATTGCTGTAACCAAGCGGCAAAGTGTTGAGCCAACCAGCTTCAGCTTTTGGAATAGAAATAGCAAAAACCGAAAACACTACGACAATGAGCATTGTCCATACTAGCACTTTTTTATGTTCATTATATATTTTTGAGAGAGAGTTCATTGTGAGAAATATATGAAATTATACAATTATCATAACACTGATGGTGTGTGCAATATACTATCATTGTGGATAACGTAATTAGTGCGCATCGTTGGTAATATTCTATGCCGGGCGGTTCTTCCTGAAAGGAAGAACCGCCCGGCATAGGGCATAAGTAAAGAACATGGATATAATGAAAACAGTAATGAACGTTAGTTACCCATCATGTAATGATGGTTCTCAGGAAACTATGCGAAAGATATCGTGTACCGTTATCACCACCATAAGTATTATAAGGAGCGCAAAACTAATTGTGTTGATAGTGTTCGTGATACGTGCAGATATCGGACGGCGCTTCACCGCTTCAATGAGTACGAACAATAGCCGTCCGCCGTCAAGTGCCGGGATTGGTAACAAATTAATGATGGCAAGATTTATTGAAATGACCGCAACAAGAAAAAATAAATCACCGATGCCTTGTGATGCTGCTGTCCCCACAGCTCCGGCAATGCCAACAGGACCTGCGACTTTAGAAAAGTTCGCTGAGAAAGTAAAAATATGCCAAAAGAATTTTCCCAACCCGACTGCGGTAGCACTTATGAGCTGTAAAGTAAGCGTTGTCCCTTGAGAAATTGATTCACCAAGAGAGAGCGGGACCGTTCCAAGTGGAGTAAATGAAAAACCAAGCATAGCACGGTTTGGATATTTTTTTGATACATGCATTTTTGGTTGCGCGGTAATAGTGCGCACGGTATTCCCGCGCAAAATCGTAAGGACAATCGGCTCATTTACCTGCGATGACACAAACGAGGTGAATGTTGATGGCGATTGACCTTTCCATGAAGAGTTTTTGGCGCGTGCCGATGTGATGATGTCATTTTTCTGCAGTCCCGCGATTGAAGCCGGAGAATGCGGAAGCACTGCATCTATTGCAATAGAAAAAGAGTTCGCCGGAACAATTTCATTTGGCACTATTACATTTGGCACACCAACCGCAAGTGCGCTCACAACCAATATCCACGCGAGTATAAGGTTCATAGTAACGCCAGCGAGTAGTACAGCCGACTGTGCTAAGCGCGATTTCCCTACAAAGGCGCGGGATGTTGCAGACGGCGAGAGTGCGGAAGCCCCCGCCCCTGACGGCGCCCCTTGGGCGCCTTCAGGGGCGGGGGCGGCAGACTCATTCTCATTTGCAACACTTTCTTCTGTCGCATCTTCTCCATAAATCTTTACAAACCCTCCAAACGGAAGCGCGTTAATGCTGTATTGGGTGTTGCCGATCTTTTTTGCCCACACACGAGGGGGATAACCAAAACCAAATTCATCAACGCGCATACCAACTAATTTTGCCGTTACAAAATGACCCGCCTCGTGCACCAATATCAACACCGCAAGCACAGCGATAAGCAACAGCGCGATTTTAATAAAACCAAAAACAAGTGCAACGGTAATCACAATGAAATTTCTTTTTGTTTTTGAACGGTGCTTTTTTCAAGTGCTTCAATACCGGCATCAATCTTTTTTTGCAATTCTTTTTTTAATCTGGACAATTCATCTTCACTCACTTCGCCAGCTTTTTTAAGAGCATCCAGTTCATGGAGAGTGTCTGAGCGATGCCGACGCATCGTCACTTTTGCTTGTTCAAGTTTTTCTCCCACCAGCTTCACAAGCATAGCGCGCCTTTCAGCGGACAAATCAGGAAATATAACTCGTATTCCCTGTTCGTCCGTTGCGGTTGAAACTCCCATGTTTGCATCGGCGACGGCTTTTTCAACCGCCTTCAACAATGAACTGTCCCACACACTCACACGAAGTGTTCTAGCGTCTTCAACTGAAATTGACGCAATGTCGCGCAAAGAAGTGCGTGTGCCGTATACCTCAGCACGTATGGAATCAAGCAAAGACGGCATGGCGCGCCCGGTGCGAATATTTGAAAACTCACGCGCCAAATGCTCACTCGCTTCATCAATATTTTTTCCCAGATCATTAAAATTGAATGCCATATGTGTGCAGTATAACAAAAAGCGCAAAAAGAAAAAGCACCGCCTCCGTTCCATGGAAGTGGTGCTCAAATAACATAACTCCGTGGTGGCTATGGTGGTGGCATCGGGGGAGATTCCTTCCTGTAATCCATACCGGAGTTTCTCACGTTTCTTCCGATATTTGTGTGAGTAGTGATTGTCGTCCCTCTCTTTTTCATCCTCGGTACTTGATGTGGTACCTTTTGGTGCCTCGCCCTGACATACGCCGGGTATATGTATATATCCATCAACCCGTGACGCAGTACGAAATCTCTCGCACACGAGGCGACTGTGGAAACATCTGCGTACGACCACATAATCAGACCATACGCACCTCCGGAAAGCGCTCCGGCGGCACCACCATATCCTGCATACTGCTTAAGAATTGTTCCCGGAAGAAACAACGACCCCAGGCCAACACCGATGGCACTGGCGGTTCCATACACAACTCCGCTTGCTACTGCCGATTCCGCCGGCGAAGACATCTGTGGCGAAATCTGCGCCTGGCAAGACCTCGCCATTTTTTGTATCACCGCATACTCATGAGAAGTAATATATGGTGGCGAGTTTGAATTTGGATATTTAACAATAATCAGTTTGCTCATCGGATTTTTGGAAAACCCGTTGAACATTCCCAGTGGTGCCATTGCACACCCGCCCAACAGAGCGAGCGCCGGAAGCAACAGAAACAACAGTACTGACCTTTGCATGATACACCCCCCGTCCGTGTCTCAACAGCAATGTTGCCATTGAGATGCCCAAGATATTCCTCATTTGTTATATCACTGTATGCGCAATATGTAAAGACCCATTGGCGACACATTGTTCTCCGAATAACAAAACAAAACCCCGTTTAAAAACGGGGCTGGGGTGAGGGGGATACAACATGCAAAACATCGTATCCCGTTCTACCACAAAAAACTTTGCGACGGAGCAGCCATTCCCTATGAAGCTGTTGCGCTATGGCATAAATCTCGCGCCCCAAATATATTCTTTCATTTTGTTGTTTCTCCGCGAAATCTATTGCGATTTCGATAAACATATCCGGTACCTTTTGATTCCTGTTCATTGTCGCCTCTTTATGTATGGCGGTTATTCTTTTCCGAAGTCTCTCATCCATTATGATTTTTTTCATCATGACCACCTCCATCATTGCAGGTTAAATTGGATACTTCACAATAAAGCGATTTTCATTTGAGAAGGGTTAGCCCACCCAAGTGAGTGGTGGCGGTTTCCCTCATCTCTTTTCCTATATTATAATTACACAAATATATCACATGTCAACTCGTTTTCAACGCCCAAGCCCCGGCGCCTTCGGCGCCGGGGCTTGGGCTCACTTGTGAGTTAATCCCATACCCCCTTGCGGTTTTTATTTCTGAATAAATAATTTCTCTTGCGAAAGAGCGTCGGCTGTTTTGGCTGAAATATATCCATTGCGCAACATGGTGCCGACCACATGACGATACCTATCCATCGCACGCTTCCCTCCCGGATTATTTCCAAACACACTTGGTGCTTGTGGCAATCCGGTGAGATACACGCACTGCCCAAAAGTCAGATGCGGTAAGTCAGTATGAAAATATGTGCGCGCAGCCTGCGCTATGCCGGTGGCACCACGCCCGTAATACACACTATTGAGATAAAGTGAAAGAATTTCATGTTTACTAAATACCGTATTAACTATAAATGTGTAATACAAAACACGAATAATTCCATGCGCATGTAAAACCGGATTTGCCACATGCCTCGGCTCACTGATGATTCGTCTCGCAAGTTGCTGGGTGATAGTACTGCCCCCATGGTCTTGATGGTCATTCACAAAACTTTTAAGAAGAACGCGCGCTACCGCTACAATATCAATACCATTTGTATAATAAAATCTCTTATCTTCAACTGAAATGATTCCATTGACTGCACAGCTTGGCAGGTAAGCATAGGGAATGACGGTGCTCTGTTCTTTCGCTATCTCACGTTCTACAAATGTCGGATACGCGATAACCGTTTTCTGTGCGACGCCAGATGAAATGATACTTCCCAAAAGCGCCGTGAGTGGATTAAGAAATATACCGATAAGAAATAATGTCAATATTGTGAGAAAAAGAATTTTTGGTGTTTTATTGCTCATGTTCGCGATAGTACTATATTATAATGTATTCAACTTTCATACAGCCCGCCCCCTCTCGCGCGCCGCAGGCGCGCGGGAGGGGGCGGGCTCACGGGCTCAGAAGCCGTTTATATATTATCCGGCGCGCCTGCGGTATACTTGCATCATACACATGTCTGCCATCCTCATCATTTTTTCCGCAAAATATCTGTATCTCGTTTCAATCGGGATTTTTATCGGATGGGGTACCGTAAGTGTGCGAAGAAGAGAATTTATATTTCTATCAATCTTCACACTTCCATTAAGTTACATAATTTCTCGCATAGCAAGCGCGCTGTATTACAACCCGCGACCATTTGTAAGCGAACACCTCACACCGCTTATCCACCACATTGCAGACAACGGCTTCCCTTCCGACCATGCACTTCTCACCGGCACACTGGCGGCAATTGTAACAGTCTTTGACAAACGCATCGGAGCGCTCTTGTGGGTTTTGGCAATTATGGTTGGAGGAGCGCGTGTGCTTGCGGGCATACATCACACCACAGACATCATCGGCTCCTACATAATCGCAATTGCCGGGCTCGCCATAGGATACATACTCATGTACCACCTCGTTCCCTCACACTACAAACAATCGCAAATAAAAGAAAAATAATACATATCGCATCACCTAATTCCACATCTTGAAGTACGGATGAAAAATTCTCCACCCATCTTTTTTGTGTAATTCTTTCTCTATAAAACCATGGCTTACCTCAACCGCTTTTGCATTCAGTGGCGCATTATTGCTTACAGACTGACTCATAGACCAATATATTCCCATATCTTTTTTGAAAAAAGGAATACCGAATATCTTCGCATACATAGGTACTTTATATTCTAACATTCCAATCTCTTTATCTTTCACCGTAAGATACTTTTCAAAAAAGACCTTCGGAAATACTTGTAAAACAAATAGGCAACACATCGGCGGTCTATCTTCATATCCATATTCCTTTTTCACATACTCAAGGAAAGCAAGATAATTTTTCCTTTCTCCGGAGTAGGTGTTCGTCCAATGCCATCTCTTTTCAATACTACTATCCAAACTTCTTAGCCCTGATAAATATATCTCACCTTTATTAAGGTTGGCAAATTGACTTTTCAAAGAATCAAAAACGAGCATATCCCACTGCACCACCACCACACTATCCCAAATTAACATTTTCCCTCTCTTATCATACCAATCAAGAATCATTAAATCACCGTTTATCCATTTCCAATTAACATCCGCTGTTCCATCAAATATATAAAAATCATCCAGATATTCCCCCAATATGTGTTCATATTTTTCAGACTCTTTTTGAGTACCGCCATACAATCCGAATATTTTCATATTCGGATTGTATTTTTTTAGAAGCTGTAATCTGTTTTCGCAAATATCAACCTCTTTGTAAAACCAAAATAAGATTGCGAGGTTCATATTATGAATATAAAAAGTGTAACACGTACAAAATTAAACAAGAAAAGCTCTGGTAATCTACTTGAAATCAGCTCAACGTATCCCCCGCCATTTATTTTGCATGTATGCAAAATAAATGGCGGGGTGCTACTTCATACACACCTATCGCACATACAATACATATGCCCTACCATCGGAAAAGAACGGGTCGCCGGTTATATTTCTACCGGTAATCGGTTTTGAAAGAGTGAGGTACTTTTCATTTTCTATGACACCGGCACGCTTAAATTCGGTTGCGAGATAATCTCGTTGCGCATCAATGTTTGGATTGATACGATGCACCACGAGCCATTTTAATCCCGTATCAAGACTGATTGTAGCAACGTAAATATGTTCGCCCGCCGGAGTGACTGTGCCGGTATCCCACACTCTCACATGATGACGTTCACGTATGGAGTGTATAGACGTGGGCTTTTCAAAATTTATATTATTGACTTTTTCATCCCAAAAAAACGGACTTACCGGTGCATGCAGATATTCTTGATTAAAAAGAGCCGCTACTGCCGAGTGATAAAGTACCTGGATTGTAACCGGGTCGGCACGATACCATCCGGCTTTCGCAAATGCACTTTTCAATGCGATGAAATTTGGAGCGACAATAATAAGATTTATCGGCACATGACTTGCCCCGACAATTCCTTTGGTGAAAATCGGCAACGCGAGCAGTCCTGAAAATAAATTGCCAACGGAGACTGTGCGGGTCTTGGTGATGTCTGTGCGCTGTGGCAACTGAGTAATGCTGGAAGTATATGAAAAAGAATATATACCGGAGATAATCAGCACGGCGCCGGCAACGGCGCCGGTAATATGAAGCGCGTGGCGAGAAACCGGCGAAGGGTTTTCACGGAGAGTATATTTTCTCCACAGCACAATGGCCGCCCCAACGACAAGCCACATGATGCCATCAAGATACCCACCGATAACATCACTTAAAAAGTGTACGCCAAGGTACAGGCGACTGAAACCAAGTAAAAATATGAGGGTTACTCCGATGAAAAGAACCGTTGTTTTTTTGCGAAATGAGTGCATGTGTTGCCAGAGCATGTAGGTGATAAACCCATACAAAGCAACGGCAATTGCCGCGTGTCCGCTCGGAAATGAAAAGCTTGGCTCATAATATACCGATATCAATCCTTCCGGACGAATACGATGTACAAAATATTTTCCCAACAAAACAAAGAGCTGACTTCCGATGACGGTTATCCACAGTGCTTCAACATAGCGCCTCTTATTCCACAAAAGACCAATCGCCGATGCACCTATAAGAACTATTATGACAATTGGAAATGTGCCAAGAGCGGTGATGGCAAGAAAAAAATGAATGAGCCCGGTATCACGAAACATAAAAAGAAGGTGCGCCAAACGAACATCAACAAAAACAATAGGATCAAATGCGAGAATATCTTGGAGCACCCCGACGAGCATATACAACGCGCCAATGAATAAAATAGAAAGAACGGTCAGAGGCAATCCAAAAAATGAATTCTTGCGAAAACGGTTACGCAGAAACCGGACAGGCAATGGATACTTACGCACAAACGCGCGTGTATGTCTGTGAGTGCGAATGGTCATCCACACAGAACGAATATAGGAAAAAAATAAATGCCAAAACGGAGCGCTTTGCTTAATGACATACCACAATATAAATATCACCAAAGCAAGAAGCACTACGAAAACCCCAACTCTCCCCGTCCAGATTTCAATTGAAGAAAATGAATCACCGAAAAAATAGCCGAGAAAAATATATGCCACTGACCATGATATTCCGCTGATAACATTCCAAAAAAGAAACGTGCGCATTTTCATACGCGATGCTCCGGCTATAAATGGAACGATTGGGCGCAACACACCGATAAACCTGCCGACAAAAATACTTTTATCTCCATATCGTGCGAAAAATTGTGTTCCCTTTTCAAGATGACTTATGTTTAATATGCGATTCTCCTTCTTAAACAAATGTGTCCCTTTGGTTCCCAAAAAATAACTGGTACTGTCGCCCAAAATCGCTCCAAAGGCGGAAACGATGATGAGTATCCATACATCCAGATTTCCGTGCGCGGACAAAAAACCGAAAATCACAATGAGGATGGTGCCGGGGATGAAGGCTCCGACAAGTGCCAATGATTCCGAAAACGCAATAATAAATGCTATGGCATATCCCCATACACCGAAAGACAATGCGGTGGTTATAATATCAATACCATGGAACATACATTACATTGACCAAGTTTATTATTTTAGATGGAAATATCCGCACATTGTTTATTTCTCTTTCTTGTGTCATTTGTTACATGATACCAAAATATCGTATTTTCTGACACCCGTAATAAAGAGTACGAAAAGAGGCATACCCCATACTGCGCCCACCATAGGTGGGCGCAGTATGGGGTATGCCGGGCGCGCGAAGCGCGCCCGGCGTTATAAACTTCCTATTATCTCATCGGGATAAACGTAAGCGCTTGCCCTCGTTTATTGGCGCGACCGGTGCGACCGATACGGTGCACATAGTCTTCAAATGTGTTTGGTAGGTCATAGTTGATAACATGCGTAACATCATTAATGTGAATACCGCGTGCCGCAACATCGGTTGCCACCAAAACACGCACACCACCCATTTTGAATTTTGTGAGTGCACGTTGTCGTTGTCCATGGTTTTTGTTGCCATGAATTGACTCCGCTTTTATACCATGCTCGGAAAGCTGTATCGCCAATTTTTCCACACTGTGCTTCATTGCACCGAAAATAAGCACTCGCTTTAAATCAGGGTTGGAAAGTAGCTCAAGAAGTTTTTCAAACTTCGCACTTTGTTTGAAGTGAACAACATCCTGAGCAATACTGTTTGACACATCTTTTTTCTTCACGGAAATCATAACGGGATTGTGAAGAAAATCATTAACCAATTGCTTCGTGTCGTTTGTTATTGTTGCCGAGAAAAAATGTGTTTCTCTTTCCTTTGGTGTGGCAGAAACAATGGAGCGTATGTCATTGATAAATCCCATATCAAGCATTCTGTCTGCCTCATCAAGCACAACTGTTGTTACTTTAGACGTATCAAATATTTTACGATTGATAAGGTCAAGTATGCGACCCGGTGTACCTATAACGAAGTGATTTTTCTTTCGCAACATTTTAATTTGTGGATAGATATTCACCCCGCCCACGCACGTAACGGAAAATAATCTAAACGGTCGTGCAAGTTTTCTAAACTCACCTTCAATTTGAATGGCAAGCTCGCGCGTAGGCGTCAATATAAGTGTCTGTCTGTTGTCTTCTTTGAGAGTTTTTTCAATAAGCGGTATAAGAAACGCAGCAGTCTTTCCCGTTCCGGTTTCCGCCAATCCGATGACATCGTTTCCCTTCAAAATCTCAGGGATGATTTGGTCTTGAATGGGAAAAGGCATTTCCAATCCGGATGCGGTGATGGCTTGCACCAGTTTTTCATTGAGCCCGAACGTATCAAAGCGGTGCTTTGGTTCATACACTTCTTCAACCCTATCCACCGGATTGGTATTGATAAATTGTGAAGGGTTAAACGTGGACATTTTCCGCCCACCACTGCGCCCGCCGCCCCGGCGGGCGCCTCCGGCGCCCGCCCGCCCGCCACCGTATCCTCCTTGACCTCTTGATGCACTGGGACGCTTTCCGGCGGAAAAACCACCGTAAGACCTCCCATGTGAAGATGGTGAGTGTGAAGATGGTGAGTGCGAAAACGAACTGCGACTATGTGAATAACTCCGACCGGAATTCCGACCAAAACTCTGACTAGACCGACTTTTTGTTGGGTTCATAAATAATATATTGTGTTATTGAAACGATTGTGCGTTTCAGGGCTGTGCAGGTAGTAATTCAAACGGTGACTATCATATATGGAATATATAGAATATAGAACAAGCGTCTGCAGCTCAAGAGCCCCACACGAGTATCGAAAGCTTATACCTACAATAATATATGTGCCCGCATTTGTCAACATGCAAAAATTGATCTCAAAAGGCACACCTAAATACTCGGAAAATATAATAGCGCAACGCTCAGGTTAAACTTGCTACATTAAGCGTTCCATGAGGGGTTTTCTATGAGGGGTTTACGAAACCCCTCATGATAGTCGTCCGTTCTCTATGAGGGGTTTCGTAAACCCCTCATAGAATGGTACATCGTTATCACTGCGTACATTGTGGCAACAGACATAATCCCTTTTGCGAAGTATAAGTAAAGGTTTTTGCAAGAAAAAAACGAAACTAAAGAAAGGAGGAAGTCGGACTTCCTCCCTACACTTTGTGCTCAAAGCGAGTAATGAGGGGTTTCGTAAACCCCTCATAAACCCCTCACGATATGATAAAGTTGAACTACGCACCTCCATGAGGGGTTTCGTAAACCCCTCATGGAAAACCAGCTTGTTAAGGTCAGACCTTAACAAGCTGGTTTTATGGACGCGTACAGTCATTAGACATGGTCTCTCCCTTGCAGTATATTGTATCAACATTAACAACCGAGGACTGCCATATGTTAGTGAACTTATGCACCCCCCACCGTAAAATGGGTCACCTGCGTCTGACTTTTTTCTCCAGTGCGCACCGAGGGTTATCCACACTCACACAAACGTAAACCGTAGCGCTAAACAGCAAAAGCATTTAGAGTGTAAAGTAATGCGCGCTCGTACGTATCTCTTTTTTTCATTCGCGATTTTTGGTGTCGCCTTGTTGGTTGGTGCACCAATTATATCCCATGCGACTCAGACATTTGACCAATCAACGTGGCGACTACCATTACGCTTTACCGGACTTTCTTGGACAAACCCAAAAACTTATATACCGACAGATATGAAAAATGGCGGTAGGTACTCTGTTCCATTTAATGTACTGGGCAACACGCAAATTGGAGGTATAAATATAGAATACAACTTTATGGAATACGGAAATCTATACCATATATCCGCTACATCAAGTGCACGCACATTGACTGCAAATTTTTACGGAGATTGGGTTTCGCCGTTTTCTTGGAAGCAAAACGGTACTTATGAACTGAAGATATATGGGTATCCGCCACCGGTAGTAATGGAAGCACAGTGGTGGCGTCGTCCACTTGCGTTTTTAATCGGCAACACCGCACATGCCTCATATTCATATGAACCCGTACTTACTGCTGCAATTCATTTCACCGTGCGCGACGCAAACAACAACTGCACAATACATGCATGCGCCAATAACGTCCTTTTTATTCCAGGCACAGAAGCGAGCCGATTGTACTATCGCGGTACACTCAACATAGAACACCAAGTGTGGGAACCAGACCTCTATACGGATATTCCCCATCTCGCAATGAACGCAAATGGAACGAGTAAATATAAATTATATACAAAAGATATTATTGGTAGTTTGTATGGAAACAATGCAACTGAAAATTCATTGGTAAAAAAAATATTAAATACAAACGATCTTCAAGTCTATGAAAAATTTAAACATTTCATGAATGGGCTTGTCGCATCAAGCACTATAAAGCAGTGGCGCGCGTATCCATATGATTGGCGCTATGGCGCCAGTGATATTGTAAATAACGGCACTCTCACAGAAATACATGGAGGAACGATTAAGCGAGTGTATATTGAAAAGGTGCTTGAACAGCTTGCCTCAACATCACCGACCGGGAAAGTTACCATCATAGCGCACTCAAACGGCGGACTTGTGGCGAAAGCGCTTATACAAAAACTCTCTGCAGATGGAAAGAGTAATTTGGTTGACAAGCTCATTATGATTGCCACGCCTCAATGGGGCACACCGGCAACTATCGGCGTGATGTTGCACGGAGATGGGCAAACGCAAGGGCTCGGATTGATAATGAATGGCAAAGATGTGCGCGCTGTAACCAAAACGATGCCGGATGCATACGATCTTTTGCCATCCCCTACATATTTCGCACACATCAGCACGCCGGTTGTTACATTTGATACACATGGCTCACTCACCAAAAAACTCTCAGATGCCTATGGTGCTACAATAGTTTCTTTCCCGAAACTCGCAGACTTTCTTGAAAACTCAGCAAATATTGCACTGTACTCAAAATCTACAAGCCTCCTTGGAAATTTATTTGGCAATGATTCACAAACTGGAAGTACAGATAGTTTGTATGCACCAACAGCACTGTCAAGCTCGCTCATTAATAAATCCATGGAAACTCATGCGGTGCTTGATGCGTGGACACCAACGCCGGCAATTGCGGTTACCGCAATTGCCGGCTGGGGACAAGACACCGTAAAGACTCTCACATATACGACACAACAAAAAAAGGTATGCGATACTCTCTCAGCGTCTGCAATTGGGGCTTTTAATAAGTCGTATTGCACCACAATCTCATACCTTGAACACACACCTATTACCACACAAGATGGAGACGGTACCGTCGTATCTCCAAGCGCCGTTGGAAATGTTGGGAATGGTTTGTACTTTGATTCTTTTCTTTTTAATAAAAATGGGAATGGAAAAATTATACATAGAAACATAACCTCTGCACAACCAATCCAAAAAACAATTAAAGATATTCTTACTGGTATAAATCCAAATACAATTCAATACATAACTACCACTACACCAACAAACGGTGCAAGCCCCATTAAACTTCGCATCAGCTCTCACTCCCCCGTCAATATCGTTATCACTTCCGCAAACGGAAAACAAAGTGGCGTGGTGCATATCCCCGGCACCGATTTTTCCGGGGTAAAAAGAGACATACTTGGCAGTTCGGTGCAAGTTTTTGATTCAGAAGAATATATCAACGTACCTCAAAATGGTACATATCACATTGTTGCAAAAGGATATGCAAACGGTCCGACAACCCTTCAAATTGAAACAATCTCCGGCAATGGTATCGCGAGTACAACAGAGACTTTTGCAAACATACCAACCACCGCAAGCTCAACAGTCACTTTTTCTTTGACAAACGGAAAACCGACAGCTCCGATTATTGACCTCACCGGAACCGGCAAAAATACATTCACTATACCAATCAGTACCAATCCACTTTCGTATGTGCGATATATGAAATCTGTAATCAAAGGAATGGATCTCTCCCGAAGCGAACACTTTGTGCTCAACGCGAGACTCTCTGCAATTGAAATGCAACTGAAGGGCGAAAACAGAATGGGGCGAAGAATAAAAAATATGCACAGAAGAGTAAACATGTATCAACATTTTTCTCGTTGGCGTACACAGTCTATCAAGTTTGAGCTAAACATTCTTGAGCGATACGTTGAACAACAATTCACACTCTCAGCGCATCTAAGCAAACTCACGCACCATCATCATACGACTCGGGCTTGGGAAGGCATAACCTTTACACATCATATGCGCTTGCACCACGCACAACCACACCTAACCGCCCCACAAGCCGAGATAATTCTTGGTATGATTGATAGGTTGCTCACTTTGATATAATCCTATGACTCTCTGGTATAAAAAATCTGTTATCTTTATTCTCGCCGGTATTTCGTATATTGTTGGACAGTATCTTCGTGGTGTGTGGTTTAATCCATCATGGCCTTTTCCATGTCAAGAAATACACTCTGGCTCTGTTATTTATTGCAATGCACCTTATCTAGCGCAAGGGTTTGCACTCATAACGCTTGGAGAAACACTCGCCATCGTGGCACTCATTCTGTTGTTTGCTAACGCACGCGCATTTCATAAATGGTTGAAGTTTAGTTATTGGTATGTGCCGCTGGCTACGCTACTTACCTTTTGGATGTATCCGACCACCACACTGCTTGGTGGCGTGGTGCCGATTACTCAAGGCGTACGTTTGTTTGGAGAGCCGTACATCGTTATCACTGCGTATGTTGTTATAACAGACATAATTTCTCTTGTGAAGCAACGGCTTAGCGAGAGAGAAAAATTATCATGAAACTCTGGCATAAAAAATTGATTGTATTTATTTTTGGAATTATCTCACTTCTTATGGGGCAATATCTTTCTGGTACGTGGTTTCATCCGCTCTGGTCTTATGAATGCCAAGCGATAAACACTGTCTCTGGTATGTATTGTAACTCACCATTTTTTGGAATAGGGACTTTTGGATTAACGTTTGTTGTTTTAGGAGGAATACTCACCCTCATTGGTTTTACATCTTTATTAGTAGGATTCTTTTTGTTATTTGCCAAGCCACAGGTATTTCAAGAATGGTTGAAGTTTAGTTATTGGTATATACCAATCGCCATATTTATTATTCTCACTATATATTCTGGCACAATGGCAACCTTTGGTGGTGATGCACCTATTATTCAAGGTATTAATATATTTATGGAGCCGTACATCGTTATCACTGCGTACATTGTGGCAACAGAC
>ENA-ORDP01001239-ORDP01001239.1-marine-sediment-metagenome-genome-assembly--contig:-NODE-1239-length-14426-cov-5.250365_pt1 | contig 14426 bp, 12 predicted proteins | sample MGYA00248627_ERZ508539 | MGnify/ENA primary metagenome ERZ508539 (study PRJEB26208, sample SAMN05571518) | marine sediment metagenome | biome: deep sea; feature: Hydrothermal vent; material...
TAGTCATCAGCTCATTCCAGCTGAAGGCGCCATGTTGTTTAATTGGATTGGTCATCGTTTTATTCCTGCTCAGTGAAAAAAGGAAAACCGACTATACTCCAGCCCTCCTGACAGCCTGATGTCAGGAGTCTTTACTCATGATATTGCGATGTTACCTATGCTGTCATACTGCACAGGTTGACGCACCCGGGGCTACTCGAATTCACCCATAGGCCCCAGGCGAACCGTCATCAATTCGACGTCTGTTTTCGCAATATGCGGGCCTTGTCGAGTGCCGGCAGGTGTTTTCCAGAAAGTGCCGGCAAGACACTCCCTGCCGCCGGTTTCAATAGTACCCTTGAGCACGTATACAAATTCGTCGACAGGATGCGTGTGCGGCGGAATCACAGTACCCTCCGTCATCCTCAATCGATGAATGGAACCCTGTGGAACAGGCTCAGCCAGAACAGTCCAGCTTGCCCCGGGGAAAGCATCCAGTTCGTCAAACGTTTGAGCGTCACTTTCGATAAATACCGATTCCATATCCATCTCCTATTAGTTCGGGAAAACTGCAAGGTACAGCTCGGTGTAGATTATACACTGCCGTTACCGGAAGAACCCCGGAGAAGAACTAAACGTTGACGTCCTGTTTAAAAAAGAGAATAGACGAGCAAATTGCAGCGCTTCGCTCGCAATGACGAGAGCCCTGAAACCAGCGGCATATTTTTTGCTTCCGGTACCACTGTCAAGCTGCCGGAGCAACGCCCATGACTGAAACCACTGACCACCGTTACCGCCCGCAACTCACTCATGCCACCATTGATCCCACTCACCTGGTACAAGCGATCGACGCAACCGGCACACCATTTGATACATGCATTGCTGGCGAATCACCGTTGACACTGTACGTCGATAAACATGAAATCGTGACATTAATGACGCTAGGCAGCTACCCGGAACTGCTCGCACTCGGCTATTTGCGTAACCAGCAGTTTTTTTCCGATTTGAATGACATCAAGTCGGTGCAGGTGGACATCGAAACCCACTCGGTGAGTGTCACCACCTACCGGCATAATACAGACTGGGAAAACAAACTGGCCAGGCGCACTGTCACCACAGGTTGTGGACAAGGCACGATGTTCGGTGAACTCATGGAGAATCCAGGCAGTATCCGCGCCGTTAGTGTAAAACTGCGCCAGTCATATTTATACGAGCTGTTACATACACTGAGCCATGCCAATGATGTTTACCGCACCGCTGGCGGTGTTCACGGTTGTGCGTTATGTCAGGGAACGGAGATTCTGGCTTTTATCGAAGATGTAGGACGGCACAACGCCGTTGATGCCATATCCGGACAGATGTGGCTGGAGGGTATAAGCGGTGCCGACAAGCTGTTTTACACCACCGGCCGGCTAACATCGGAAATGGTGATTAAAACCACGCAAATGGGTATCCCTGTCTTGCTGTCTCGATCCAGTGTCACGGAAATGGGACTACGACTGGCACGCCAGGCCGGGTTAACGGTTATCACCCGCGCCAGAGGCAAAAATTTCCTGGTATTTAATGGTGCTGGAAATATTATTTTCGATGCCATATCTGAACAACTGCATTCACAGAAAACCGGTGATTACACGACACAGACCTGATACTCCCATAGTGCATACTGTTACATCGTTGAGACAGTATGAGCCAGCTTCCGTGAAATTCTGCCACAGATTACTCCCATCCCTACTCTCAAACACGTGGCATGGATGTTGCTCCAGCCTCCCTGTATCCCTTTTAACCCTCTGGAAATATCCTGTTTCAGGAGTGCTGTCCATGTTAAAAAATGTTTCCAAAACTCTGTTTATAGTCCTGCTGCTGGCAGCCATGACACCACTCAACGCCGCCGAACGGATGATCCGCCTGGCTACCACGACCAGTACCGAAAACTCCGGCCTGTTGAACAAACTGTTACCACCATTCGAAAAGCAGACTGGCATCAGTGTCCAGGTAATTGCTGTTGGCACTGGCAAGGCATTGCGCATGGGGCGTGACGGTGATGTGGACCTGGTGCTGGTACACGACAGAATTGGTGAAAATAGTTTTGTTGCCGAAGGTCACGGTGTCAACCGGCGCGAGGTGATGTACAACGATTTCGTTATTGTCGGACCTGCCGATGATCCGGCTACTGTGAGCGGAATCCACAACGTGGCCGAGGCGCTGCAAAAGATCGTCGATAGCAAAAGCCTGTTTATATCACGCGGTGACGCTTCCGGTACACACAAAAAAGAACTGTATCTGTGGAAAATCCTTGGCCAAAAACCGGCAGGCGACTGGTACCGGGAAGCTGGTCAGGGCATGGGGAAAGTCCTGCAGATCGCCGGTGAACTACAAGCCTACACCCTCACGGACCGCGGCACCTGGCTAGCCTATCGCAGCAAGAGTCCGCTAAAACTGCTGATGGAAGGTGATAAACGTTTGTTCAACCCCTATGGCATTATCGCCGTCAACCCGGCGCGTTATGCCGACAGCCATTACCGGGCAGCGATGGAGTTCATTGCCTGGGTCACCTCGGTGGAGGGACAAACCGTGATTCATGACTACCGTATCGACGGCAACCCGTTATTCATTCCCATGGCGGTACCGGTGCCGTAATGGACAGCCTGGTCGATGCCAGCAAACAGGCCCTGATGCTGTTGTTCAGCGGCGATGCAACACTGTGGACGATAGTCAGCATATCCTTCAAGGTATCCGCCCAGGCGGTCCTGTATACCGCCGTTCTCGCCTTACCGCTGGCTTTTATTCTGGCCTACGGTCATTTTCCCGGCCGCCGGCCACTCATCGCACTGTTCAATTCACTCATGGCTGTTCCTGCCGTAGTCATTGGCCTGACGCTTTACCTGTTACTGTCGCGCAGTGGACCGTTTGGCAACCTGCGTCTGCTATTTACCCAGCAGGCTATGATTCTGGGCCAGATGATGCTGTGTCTTCCGGTGCTGGTCGCCATGGGGCATTCTGCTATCCAGGCGGCTGACCGGCGCGCCTGGGAAACAGCGCTGACGCTGGGGGCATCAAGCTGGCGTGCCATGCAGACACTTTTATTCGAAGTACGCTTTGCCCTGTTTGCTGCATTAATCGCAGGATTTGGCCGCATCATTGCTGAAGTCGGAAGCTCCATGATGGTCGGCGCCAATATCCTTAATCATACCCGCAACATTCCTACCGCCATTGCGCTGGAAACGAGCAAGGGTGAATTTTCTCAGGGTATAGCACTGGGACTGGTATTGTTGATACTGGCGCTGCTGCTCAACACAGCGTTAACACTGTTGCAGGGCCGCGGGGAAATGATCGCATGAGTACCAAACAGGAACTGATTGCCTACAGCGACCTGTTGAAACTATATAATGGTAAATGCTTGCTGGATATCGAACAGCTGGTAATAAACCACTCGGAAACATTACTGCTGACTGGCGCAAACGGATCGGGCAAAACCACCCTGCTGAAGATACTCGCCGGGCTGAATACACCCGAGCGCTGCCAGGTACATTACCAGCAGCGCACATTCAGCTGGAAAAATGCACGCCTGCCAACACGTTTGCCTGCGATCTACCTGCATCAGCATCCCTATCTGTTTGATGCCAGCGTATCCGACAACATCGCCTATGGTTTACGCCGCGCCGGTTACAAAAGGGATAGAACCCGGCAGCTCACGGAGGAAGCGCTGATCTGGAGCAAGCTCGAACACCTGGCGGATCGCAATGCCAAGCAACTGTCCGGTGGCGAACGCCAGCGCATCGCACTGGCCCGTGCGCGTATTCTGCACCCACGCCTGTTGTTACTCGATGAACCGACCTCCAGCATGGATCAGTCAGCCTGTGAACAAACTTTTTTCCTGATACGGAATCTCAGGCATGAAGGCGTTGCTGTTGTTGTTACCAGTCATCAGATCCAGCAGCTTCGTCTGCTCGCAGACCGCCACCTGGTACTGGAAAGCGGGAAACTACATGAAGTGGAAAACAGTAAGCACGGCGTGAAACCGGCACCTCACAAGACGGGTACGGTTCGTGTTCTTCCGACCAGGAACCAGAGGAACCCCGATCACCATGGCTAGAAAGAGTAACTCCCGGCACATTACCGGCGCGATACTCGTCTGTGTTTATAACGGTCACCGCCTGCAACCGGTATTTGCATTAATGCACATAACTCTGTTGCGCGGTATGGCCGACGAGAATTAACTATGAATGCTACAGTCAAACATAAACCCAGCTGCGCTGATGCCTTTGAGTCCGGCGTACTACCATTGCCAGAGGCGCTTGACCGTATTCTGGATGCCACCCGGCCGGTAACGAGCTTTGAGTGCCTGGCCATCCGTGCAGCACTGGGCCGGGTGTTGTATGCCGATATTGTGGCCCTGACTCACGTACCACCACACACCAATTCTGCGATGGATGGCTACGCCTTAAATAGCGAACAGTTCCCGGAACAGGGTACGCGGGAATTCTGCGTCATTGGCATCGCCTATGCAGGCCGGCCATTTACCCGGCAACCGGACAAGGGAGAATGTATCCGCATCATGACCGGCGCCGCTATACCTCCGGGTACCGATAGTGTAGTGATGCAGGAACAGGTTGAACCCCTGGGTAACCGTATCAAAATTGGTAAAGGCCATCGGCGTGGACAAAACGTGCGCCTGGCCGGTGAGGATATCACTGCTGGAAATACGCTGTTGAACCAGGGCACACGGTTACGTGCGGCTGAGCTCGGTCTGCTGGCTTCCCAGGGTATTGCCGAAGTCTGTGTCTACCGACGTCCACGGGTAGCATTTTTTTCAACCGGTAATGAACTGTGTTCGCTGGGGGAAACACGGGGTGACAATGCGATCTACGACAGTAACCGATACACCCTGTTCGGTATGTTAAGCGAGCTGGGTATGGAACTGATTGATATGGGGGTGGTGAAAGACCAGCGCGATACCATTACCGATGCACTTCAATGCGCTGCCAGCAACGCAGACCTGGTGATCACTACGGGTGGTGTTTCAGTTGGTGAAGCTGATTATGTCAAGGATGTCCTGCAATTGATCGGCAAGGTCGTCTTCTGGAAAGTGGCCATGAAACCGGGGCGCCCACTGGCCTTCGGACAACTCGCCGATGCACTGGTCTTCGGCCTGCCCGGCAATCCCGTCGCCGTCATGGTGACTTTTGAACAGCTCGTCAAGCCCGCACTTAGGCGACTCACGGGTGAAACCGACCGGGTTCCTCTACGCTTGCAGGCGCGTTGCCTGATGACAATCCGCAAACGGCCGGGCCGTACCGAGTTTGTACGTGGCATACTGGAACGTGACAGCCTCGGGCACTGGGCAGTGTGCAGTACCGGCGCCCAGGGGTCCGGCATACTGAGTTCCATGAGCCGCGCCAACTGTCTAATTGTGTTACCGGAGTCATCCGGGACAGTGGGAACCGGAGAGTATGTCGAGGTTGAACCTTTTCCCCCGTAGAACTACGTATTTTATTCTGGTACAGGCTGGACCGGACTATTCCATATAGCACACCACTACTACAGGGCTATCACAGTCTTCTGGAAGTTAATACTGTCGACGGTGACGGCAGCTAGGATCTCTACATAAAGCCATATAATCGAAAAATCACACGACCCGTTATGGGACACAGAACGGGACGCCCTGCTTCAGGAGCTGGGACGTCAATGCTGGAGTATCTCCAGCGCAGCAAAGTAGTATTGTGCTTTTTTACTGTGTATTTGTCCACGTGAGGTAGCCACCTATAAGATTCCTGGTATTGTAACCCCGGTTGTTCAGTAGTCGGCTCGCTACATAGCCCCGCAGTCCAACCTGACAAAATACAATAATTTCCTTGTCTTTGGGAAGTTCGTCAACTTTGCTACGGAGTACATCGATGGGTATATTTATCGCGCCCGGGATCGTTCCCAGTGTCTGTATCTCTTCCGGGGTGCGAACATCCAGAAGAACGTGGCTATTCGTCAACTGTTGCAGTTGATGATGATGTATTGGCCTGTGACTACCTTTGAGAATATTCGTTGCGATAAAGCCCGCTTGATTAACGATATCTCTCGCTGAACCGTATGGCGGCGCATAACACAATTCGAGATGCTGCAGGTCTTCTACTGTCATCCCGGCGCGCTGGGAAACGGCCAACACGTCGATGCATTTATCAACCCCATCTCTGCCTGTTGCCTGCGCTCCGAGAATTTTCCCACTATCCTGTGAAAACAACACTTTCAGGGATACTGTCTCGGCGCCCGGGTAGTAGCTCGCGTGATTCGCGGCATGTACATACACCTTTTCATACTCTAGTTCTTCATTTTTTAAGGCAGCTTCGCTCATGCCCGTCGACGCGACACTCAGGCCGAACACCTTACATATCGCTGTGCCCTGTGTCTTACAATATTCACCTTGTTCGCCAAAAATGACGCCCGCTGCTATTCTGCCCTGTCGTGTAGCAGGGCCTGCAAGGGGTATAAGTGCAGATCTATCACTGGTGAAGTTTCTTACCTCTACTGCATCACCTACTGCGAATATTACAGGGTCGCTCGTACGCATCTGACTGTCTACAACAATACCACCCAATGTACCTATTTCCAGCCCTGCGCTCTGAGCGAGGTCGATTTCCGGACGTACGCCGATAGCGACAATTAGTAACTCAGTCCGTGTTTTTCTATTTTTGTCTGTTGCGAGTTCCAGATACCCACATCGATTACTTTCATCCAGATCTTTGCCATCATTCTGACTGACCGCTGCTCTTGAAGTGATGTAGCGTATCGACTGCAAAGCTGTATTTAGCTGCAAATCAACGCCCATACTTCGTATTTCTGTGTGTACCACCTCTGACATTTCCTCATCAAGCGTCCTCATTACGTGAGATGCCTGCTCGACAAGGGTTACATTGATGCCTCTGTTATGTAGCGCTTCCATCATTTCCAAACCAATATATCCACCACCAATAACCGTGGCATGCTCAGGCCGATTGGTGTCAATAACACTAATAATGTCGTCCATATCGCCGAGGTTGCGTAGCGAATACGTAAGTGGATTATTGATACCTGAAATATTGGGGTGCACAGGAGCTGCCCCGGTACTGAGGACGAGGTAGTTGTATGCTTCTGTGTATTCACTATTTTCTTTCAGGTTTCTGACTTTTACAGTTTTATTGCCTGTATCGATAGCAATGACTTCATTTAATATGCGTACATCGACATTAAAACGGTTATGAAAACTCTCAGGTGTTTGCAACAAAAGCTTGTCTCTTTCGTCAATTGCGCCGCCAATGTGGTAGGGAAGACCACAGTTTGCGAATGATATATGTGCACCACGCTCGAAGACAATAATCTCTGCGAATTCACTGAGACGTCGTGCGCGAGCTGCAGCAGATGCACCACCTGCCACGCCGCCTACGATCAGGAGCTTACTCATACAGGTTCCTCACTATTCCCGGTACGCCTAAATGCCGTCTGCACATAGTATGCCATGCGTCCGGTGACGCGATTTCACCTCGTGAGCTTTTGTTATAAATTCACCAGACTACCCCTTGATGTCATTAGGGTTATATGTCATGTGTGCCAGATTTTTGCGAACTGGCCGGGTAGATATAATTTGTTAGTTTGATCAAGCAATGACTTGCTACGGTAACAGCTCAATTTGTCACCCGTATGCACCCATATACGAGTTATACCGTCTTGCGAATTTGTTCTGTATCGGTGTAACGGAAACGGTAATTCTTGCGATAGCATGATGGCGTCATTCCTACATAACGCTTGAATAACATGCGAAAGAAGGCAGGGTTGCTGTATCCTACCCTCTCGCATATCTGATCAATTGTGCCTCCATTCGTCTCCAACATATGGCGGGCGGCGTTGAGTCGTAGTTTCTGCAAATACACTTTTGGCGAATCACCGGTAGCTTTGAGAAAATGACGGTAAAATGTGCGCCAGGACATACCGTAGTGACTTGACAGGACCTCGAAGTTAATTGATTCGTGATAATGTTCTTGAATCCACGTGGTGATCCTGGCTATTTCTGTTTTTTCCGGGGTCAAACAGCCAAACATTGCAGGTGGTATGTGCTGGCGCGTACCCGGGAGTCCGGTTTGGAACCACTGCGCACACATCTGCACCGACTTGCGTCCGCACAAGCGTTCGATAATGTGAAGTGTCAGGTCTATAGCTGCTGCACCGCAGCAGGAATAGAGATTCGTATCCTCTACCACCATTCTATCAGCTGTCCAGTTAGTGGACGGCCAGCGACGCCGGGTATCGTTGATCAGGCTCCAGTGCATATTTACTGATTTGTCTCTGGTCAGTCCAGCATGCGCCAGTAGTGCTTGCGTAGGACAAACTGCCGCAAATGTCGTGCCTTGTGCGTGCTGGTCGCGAATCCAGCTAATTAAGTCACTGTTGCTGTCAATTGCCTCGTCTATGTTGTTCGGCATACCTGCAAGGAATACAAGATCTATATCTCTAATTTCATCAATCGACGATGCTGGATTTATATTGACACCACCGTCGCAGGTTACTTCGTTACCATCCTTGCTGGCCACTGTTACTGATATTGGCGTTTTGTCTACAAGTCGTTCGCTAGCGTACCGGAGCACTTCTAGCGGCCCGGTAATCGACGACGCGTTACCGCCGGTAAACGCCAGCAGAACAACATGCTTTTTCATAATATTTTCATTCTCGTACTGATGTTCCATAAGGTTAACGCGAGCTGTGCCAGACCTGTGCTGATGAACTGTGGCGAGCGGGTCATGTTGTTAAGAAAACATCTATTTATAGGATATACTGCAATGCTTCATTTTACGGTAAAGTGTGTTGCGACTCATTTTCAGGCTGCTTGCAGTACTCGTGATGTTCCAGTGATGTTTTTCCAACTCATTCAGCAATACGGTACGCTCCGCACTTCGCAGTGGGTCATGGTCTGTTTCTTCCTCCTTTGGTTTCTCTTCGGCTATACCTTCCACGTGTAATAGTTCTTCGATGAAGTCATCCAGTATTATGTGGTTCGATTCAGAGAGTGCAATCACTGTACGCAGCACATTACGCAGCTGGCGAATATTGCCGGGCCATGAATAAATATTGAACCGCCTGAGAATATCATCTTCGAACCTTATTAAGCGCTGGGCACCATCGCGTTCGAGTTTTATCAGATATTTTATTAGATTATTGCGGTCTGTGCGTTCACGTAGTGGCGGCAGATTAAGCGCGACCCCTTGCAAGCGATAGTACAAATCCTCGCGAAAGCTACCCTCCGCTACCATATCAAGTAGATTACGGTGCGTAGCGCTAATAATGCGCAAATCGACCGATACCGGTTTATGTCCGCCAAGAGGTACTATTTCCTTTTCTTCAAGTACCCGTAATAATCGCGCCTGCAGCAAAAGCGGCATATCCCCGATTTCGTCAAGGAACAGTGTTCCCCCGTCTGCCTGCAATATTTTACCTGGATTTCCGTGCCGGCTTGCTCCGGTAAATGCACCACCTTTATAACCGAACAATTCACTTTCAATAAGAGTCTCGGGAATAGAGGCGCTGTTAATCGCCACGAACGGTTTATCCGAGCGTTTGGACAGCTGATGTATTGACCTGGCAAAAACCCCCTTACCGGTACCGCTCTCACCATTCAGGAGTATCGGTATGTCGCGGTTCATCACTCGTTTTGCGATACGAATGTTTTTCGCCATAATGGAGTCACCAAACTCCAGGTTATCCATCTCGCTGACACAATCTTGTGTGACTTCGTTAAATGCAGTCCCGTTATCGTCTACATCTTTATAATATACGGCTAATGAGGTAGCTTCGGGGAATAACACTGATGCGAAGAAATCTCGCATGTGCTGACATTCGTGCAAGGATATTGCCCTCGGTGCGGCTCGTGCGCACTTTTCCAACAACTCTGAAATCGGATAACCAGTGACTTCGTCAATTTTATAATTGGACAGTTCGTCAAATGTACTATATCCAATCATATGCAGTGCACAACGGTTTACATCCAGGATAGTACCGTCACTGTTGAAGGCGATTAGCCCCTCGCTATGTGTATTGATGAATTCTGGTATGCGATGAAACCGCATGACAAACTTGTTGGTGTAACTGTGAAGAAATATACGGTTCTCAATGGACTTTACCGACATGCCAACCAGAGCCATGGTATGTTGCTGAACCTTATACGATTCGCCGGATATACAGATCACCCCTATGGTTCGGTTGTTTATACTTTGTATAGGAACTGCGCTACAGGTAAGTGACAGGTTTCGCGAAAGGAAATGCTCCTCCCTGTTAACCGTAACGGGATATTTCTCAACAAGACAAGTTCCGATTGCGTTGGTGCCCTGATACTTCTCCGCCCACATTACACCCGCTGAAAGGTCGCGCTTCTTCGCCAATTTAGCGTAGTCGGCGTCACCCATGCAATCAAGTATGATACCAGAGTCGTCAGCTAACTGGATGCTGAGACCAGAGTCTTTAATCTGTTTGTAGAGATGTTCAATTTCAGTGATGGAGAACTTGATAAAGTCGGTGGACTTTTTTCGTATTTCTTTGAGCGTCTCGGCATCGACAAGTAATGGTTGTGGTGGATTATCCGGGTCTAACCCGTATTGATTCAGGCACCGCGCCCATGAGTTCACAATTGTGTCGTTCTCCAGGGTTGAGCTAATATTTCCGTCAATAGCGGCATATATACGGTCACGGTGTTTTGTTATAGTTTCTGCCAGCTCCATACCGGACCTCTTATCTAATGCTTGTGGTAACCGCAGGTAAATGGTGAGATTGTGTCACCCATGAAGCGATTTGATGATTGTTGATCAAAGGATGATACAAACTGTGTTGGTTGTAAATACGCGCAGCAACTAAGGCGTTACCCTTATATTTCTCGCATCCTGAGACAAGATAAATGGCAGTATCTGCAGTCGCCAGTGATAACCTATTCATACTAACCAATGTTTATAGATACTACAGAAAACCAACCAACCGGGATCGACACCTCCGAGAATACCATCAAGCCTCTGGTCTGGATCGAAGTCAAAGATGATGCAACCATTAACCAGTTGAATCTGTTTATCTAATACCCTGGACACTAGTGATTTTGAATAATCATTTGCTTTACTTCGAACTGGTTAAGATTTAGTGTAGAGAGGCTATAACCCAGATTGAGTCAGCTTGGGAATCAAGGTATCCAGAGCAATTCATGTACTATTATATTGTTGCCATTTCAGTTGCACTAGCCGCTACGTTCATTCTATACGCTCAACTACGCAGAACTAAAGGCGAACTCCTGCTCCAAAAAAGCCGCCTGGACGACACTACCGCATCGTTTACTTTGGGTGAAAATCACTTCCGCACTATCATTGCCTCAGAGCCAGAATGCGTGGAATTACTGTCTGCCAATGGCAGTGTTATCGATATAAACCCTGCCGGAGTTTACCTGGTCGAAGCAAATAGCGTGAGCGATCTGGTGGGTAGATGTGTGTTTGATCTTATTGATAAAGATGATCTAGATTCCTACAAGACTTTTGTCAAGAAAGTATTTTCCGGCCGGTCCGCCAAACTCAATTACAGGATACGCACCTTAAAGGGCAACACCAAATGGATTGAGGGCCATGCCACTCCAATGCGGGACAGTGACGGTAAAATAATTGCGTCGGTCAGCATCAATCGCGATATTACTGCGAGAATAGATGTAGAAAAAGACCGACTTGAGGCGCAGACAAGACAAGAAGAGCTCATGCGTGTGTACCGCATACTCAGTGCGGGTGAGATGGCTTCTGCGCTGGGCCACGAGCTTAGTCAACCACTCTGCACCATTATGTACTACGCTGAGGCTATTGAAGACACAATTAGTGATACGACCCTTGATTTGCCTCGTGCCAGTGAGTATGCAAAAAGGTTGTCTCAAGAAGCAGAACGTGCGGGAAAGATCGTGAAACGTATCCGCGATTTTGTAAGCAACCGAAAACCAAACATCGCTCAATACAATATATGCGCCGTGGTGCATGAGGTCATCGAATTTCTTCGCCCCGAAGCAAAACGTCGTAATACGTCGATAGTGGCTAAAGCGAAATCCATGCCCTATCTTGTAATGATCGATCCCATTCAGGTTCAGCAGGTACTCATCAACCTAATCAGCAACAGTATGGACGCCATGCTGGGCACACCGATCGATGAACGGACTGCTCGTATATCTTGCGATACTGACACCCCAAACATGATTAATATCTGGATAGAAGATAATGGCACTGGTTTCAACGGTGCTGATCCGGAAAGAATCTTTGATCCGTTTTATACAACTAAAGAGGGCGGCATAGGAATTGGTCTTTCATTAAGCCGGTCAATTGCGGAATCACTAGGCGGATATATCAAATTCTACCCAAAACATGATCGCAAGGGCATGCGTGTATGTTTTTCCATTCCTCTGCATGATACCGAACAGTAATGACCTCTCACGCCCCTATAGTGTACGTTGTCGACGATGATGCACCACTACGTATCGCACTTTGCTCACTTGTCGAGAATTCCGGTCTAAGATCTGTCGCCTGTGCGAGTGCACGTGCTTTCCTGGATGAATACAAAGCAGACATTGCGGGCTGCCTGGTACTGGATATTCGCATGCCTGAGTTGAACGGTCTGGATTTACAAGACTCGTTCGCGCGACTGGGCATCGAAATTCCTACCATCATTATATCCGGCCATGGAAATATAGATAATGCTGTTCGCGCCATGAAAGCCGGAGCTGTCGATTTCCTGGAAAAACCCTTCCGCCCGAACGCACTCCTGAAAAAGATTCTCAGGTGCACCCAGATAGATACACAACGCTTGTCCAATGATGCCGAACTGGCCGAATTTTCCACACATCTCAAGCTGCTTTCCAAGCGAGAAAGAGAAGTATTCGATATAATGGTCAATGGATACAGCAACAAAGAGATTGCTTCCGCCCTGGGCATCAGTCATAGAACTGTTGAAATACATAAAAACCATATAATGCTGAAGCTCCAGACAGATTCTCTGATCGATATAATCAAAACGACAATGGTGTATAACCTTCGAAAAAAAAACAGGCAATAACGGTTTCTGTATTAGATCTGTCGACGTATGGCAACAACCTCCTCCTGCGCATCCAGACTCTGATCAGAGTCCACACCCTTCTTTACCAGTCTACATGCGCGTAGCGCTGCGCTGGCGGCACCGTATCCGTTATCGATGTTCACCGTCACGATACCCGGCGAACATGACGCCAGTATCGCGTTAAGCGCAGTTGTGCCCCCGGACGCCACGCCATATCCCACAGATGTCGGAATCGCTACAATGAGACCCGGGTACAGCCCCCCCAGGACACTGGGTAGTGCTGCATCCATACCCGCAGCAACAATAGCGATCGGCATCTGTCGGATATCTTCGATGCGTTCAATCAGGCGCCACAAACCCGCAACACCGACATCGAATATCGCCAACGCCTTTATATGAAAGTATTCGAGTGTCCGAATCGCTTCTCGCGCAACCGGCACGTCGGAGCTACCGGCCGTAATAACGGCAACTTCCGGCTTGCCGTCTTGCTCTGCACACCAATTAAAGAACGCTGTCTGTGAGGTTTCATCATAATCAAGCATAGATCGATATGTAGAGGCGATTGCACAATATTGATCCGGATTCAGACGCGTTAACAGACAACTACGTTTCCTGGTATAAATATGATCGAGTATCGTTTTGATTTGCGTATCAGACTTCCGTGCACAAAATATCGCTTCTTCAAGCCCGTTACGATCATGGCGCGTTAAATCCAGCCTAACCTCATTTTCCATCATCTCGGACTCCTCAAAAATGCACTTCCTTGCTCATAGGGTGCAAACTCGACTGCGTATTCATTTTGAATCCCCTGCAGACTATATAGTTTACTGAGTTCGCACGCCAACGCCTTGCGCTTATGCTGAATGACACGTCCGTAAGTTTCAATATCGAGTTCAATGACAATCCTTGCCTGACGAATGCGACAGCGCACTGTAGCTGGCGTTAGCTCTTTTTGTATGTATCTCTCTGCGAGGTCAACAAACGCAAGCTCGCGTGGCACTATCGGCAATCCTGTTTCGACCCGGCTTGACAGACAGGGAGACGCCGGTAGTTCCGCCACATCATTCATCTGGTAGTGACGGGCGATAGCGCGTACCGCAGCTTTGTTTATTTTCGCTTCAACAAATGGATGTCTGACGCAATATACCTCCGCAGCCTTTAGACCTGGTCTCCAATCATCCAGGTCATCAAGATTTGTTCCAGATAACAATTGTCTCTCATCCTCTGTCCTGCCGGCTATGGAAGCGTATAGATTATCCTTGCAATAAAAACAACGATTCACCGGGTTCTGCAAGTAGCGTTCGTCATCAAATTCTCCGGCATTGATAATTTCCAGATGCCATCCTTCGACTTCTGAGTAACGCACCACACGCTCC
>ENA-ORDP01001240-ORDP01001240.1-marine-sediment-metagenome-genome-assembly--contig:-NODE-1240-length-14421-cov-3.839134_pt1 | contig 14421 bp, 13 predicted proteins | sample MGYA00248627_ERZ508539 | MGnify/ENA primary metagenome ERZ508539 (study PRJEB26208, sample SAMN05571518) | marine sediment metagenome | biome: deep sea; feature: Hydrothermal vent; material...
TCTTCAACACGGCCTTGACGTTAATCTCGGTCAAAACACCAAAGCCTTCTTTTGATAATTCCTCTGTGACTTTTGCAATCGCATCATCAAAAGAACCTGAAAATGTCGTACTAAAACCATACATATCACATCAACTCCAATAATTTATTGATGTAGCGAATTCTACATCATAGTAGTATCAATAGTTACACATTCTTCTGTATACAACCCCTTAATGACCCCTCCTGTGATTATTTCGTTTTTTTAGACTCCTTATCTCGTCTCGTCCACACCCGGTACTGCTCATCAGGCCACTTGGACTGGAACCACAAAATAATAGATTCGATCTCTTCGTCTGTGAGCCGATCTTTCCAGGCCGGCATATTCCCACCGATTGCCTTTGTACCACTCTTGATTGTGTACACTAGTGCTTTTTTGGGATGATGCCAGGCATGTCCGGTTCCATTAAGGGGTGGTGCCGGGTACTTGCCTTCTTTATCACGCTTTTTCCAGTCGGCATCACCTTCTGCATTGAGACCATGACACACGGTACAATTTTTCCAAAACAGATCCCGCCCTCGTATTAATCGGGCGGGATCGACCTGACTGCGAACATAGCGGGCATCAGGCATAGGCTTATCGTCTGATGAGGCCTGCTCACAACCTGTGAGTAGTGCCCCCGCTAACAACGGTAAAAGTATCAATATGGTTTTCATTACTATAAGCACTCCAATTCTTTCCTTTTCAAATAGAAGATCGCAGGGATCACAACAAGTGTTAATAACGTCGCAGTCACCATACCACCGACCATCGGAGCAGCGATACGACGCATCACTTCTGAACCCGTGCCGTTACCCAACATGATAGGCAACAAACCGGCAATGATTGCGGCAACGGTCATCATGATAGGACGCACCCGCAGCAAAGCGCCTTCAGCTCTTCGACAGAAGGTATGTGAACTCGTTCCTTCTCAATAATATGTCGTCTATAAGCCTGATTTAGATATACCAGCATAATGACCCCGATCTCAACGCTGACCGCCACGGAAATGTTGTAACCTAAAACATACAGCAACCAATAATCACCGAGGAATGCTATGGGCACCCGGGACACAGAAATTGTTGGCGCAGTCATTCGATTTGCAACAATCCTTAACTTTGGCTGACGTTACATCAGACGCCATTTCTTTCAACGTGCAACGGATCGTTGAGCTACCGTTAGCTGAATCCATACCGAATGAAGCCAGCACAAACGACGATTGCGAAACGAACACCGCCAACGCAAGCAGGCTGGCGAGAAATCTGGACTGGTGTTTAATTCTCAGCATAGGGGAGGTTATAACGAATTATTTGCATTAAACCATGTAGGCCCGCTGATCCCAGTTCAGTTCCGACTATTTCAGATGTATCGAGATACTCTCAGCATGCGACAAGACGTACTGCCGAAAGGCCTCCGCCACCGGTGACAGGCGTTTACCATGTCGATGCACCAGGTACCAGTGACGCAAAATCGGGAATTCCTTGATGTCCAGCACCACCAGACATTCGGTCTCAAGCTCCAGTGCCAGGGTGTGAATGGAGACGATCCCCAGGCCCAGGCCTGCTTGCACCGCCTGCTTGATCGCCTCATTACTGGTCATTTCCATGCCGGTATTGAGCTCAACCCCGCGCTCACTAAAATAGCGCTGCATGGCAATACGGGTGCCTGAACCGCTCTCGCGCACGACAAAAGACTCTTGCTCCAGATCCTGAAGGTATATGCTGTTTTTGCCCGCCAGGGCATGACCTGGTGGGGCAATCACCACCAGCGGGTTCTCCATGAACACATCCGTCTCGAGATTCATCTCGGCAGGTGGCAGCCCCATAATCACCAGGTCCTTTTCGTTCTGCTCGAGCTGCCGAAGTAGCTTTTCCCGATTGGTAACATCAAGGCTAAAAGTGACATCGGGAAACTCGCGCACAAAGGCCGCCAGCAAACGGGCCGCAAAGTAGTTGGCGGTGGTCGCGACTGAAATGGCCAGGTGCCCGCGTCGCACCCCTTTCAACTGCTCAAGCACCTCCTCGGCCTCACTCAGCTGAGAGGCAATATTCCGGGAATACTGGTACAGCTCCCTGCCCGCCTCGGTGAGAAATACCTTCTTACCCAACTGCTCGAACAGGGGAAGGCCGGCTTGCTCCTCTAACTGCTTGATTTGCATAGATACAGCTGGTTGAGTAAGGTGTAATGCCTGAGCGGCCTGGGTAAAACTAAGCTTACTGGCAACGGCCTCAAACACCTTCAGTTGTCGAAATGTCACATTCATAGCCATAAATAATAACTTATCGAATGTGATAATTACATAAGATAACCCAAAAAAAGCTGACCCAATGAGTGTCTGTGCCCTGCCGCCGAGGGTGACAATCCGTCCCACAGATACGATCAGCTTATCGAATTGGCCGAAGCGGAATGAGCCCCTTCAAAATCAAGCAGCCACTTCTTCCGGTGTAATCCCCCGCCATAACCCGCCAAACGCCCATCAGAACCAATCACGCGATGACAGGGAATGATAATAGCCACTCGATTGCCTCCATTCGCTGTTCCTACGGCTCTAATCGCTTTCGGGTTGCCCAGCGCGATAGCCTGTTGTTTGTACGAACGTGTCTCTGCGTAAGGAATTTTCCGAAGAATCCTCCACACAGATGTCTGGAACGTCGTTCCAGGAGTATCTAATGGAACGGTAAATTCCTTTCTTTTGCCGGAAAAATATTCCTGCACCTCAGATTGAACGTGATCTAAATGCGGATTTTCTCCCGGAAGAATGACCGCATTAAGTCGTTTGCATAAATCTTTAAACTCCGTTTCCAGCATTCTACGATCAGTGAACTCAAGCAGACAAATGCCTTTGGTACTGGCACACGCGAACATCGGCCCAATGGCCGTAGTAAAACGGACAATATTCAGTACGGATTTTTCATTGCTGCTCGTTGGGGGGATGCCAAAAATAGAACGATAGCCCTCATTAAAACCGCTCAGTGATTCGTAACCACTATTAAGCGCCGAGTCTGTAATCGATTCACCTTTCTTAATGCTGTTAAAGGCGGTATTAATGCGCAGCATTCTTTGGTAGGCGTGAAACGTCATATTATGATGTTTCTTAAACCAGCGTCTAATCTGACTGGGTTCAATATCCCGTTGCCTCAAATCATCGTCTTTACAGCGTAAATAGGGATTCTCATGTAATTCTTTTATGATGCTTTTAATATAGTCTGGGGTCTCATCCATTTTTTCCATCGGCTTGCAAACCTTGCAGGGTCGGTAGCCATCCTGAAGGGCCGCCAGCGCAGAATCGTAAAAAATAACATTTTCAGCTTTTGGTTTTCTTGCTCGACAGGCCGGCCGGCAAAATATCCCCGTGGTTTTGACGGCCGTGATAAAAAGACCTTCATAAAAAGAGTCCTTTCTACCTATTGCAGCATATTTTTCCTGAAATGTTAGCTTGCTCACCAAAGATATTCCGCCTGTATTTACCTTGAATTTAACACCACCGATTTTTTGCAGCTACCGAAAAATTGACAACTATATTTGCCCCAAGATGGTGAATCGTGAACGTCTTAAACCCCATTTTAGTGTATCTGGTTTCTGGAAGGGGCGCAGGAAACACACAAGAATAACCCGGTAATCTAATAAGGAAAAAAGAAAACCGAATAACAAAAACCTACACCGGGGTCGCTTCCATGTTGAACAAATTACTAACGGGCAATCTCAGCGTTGCCGTCGTGTCACTCTTCCTGATGGTTGGCTTTCAAACAACTACCGCTAAGGTTTCACTATCTCGGTGATTGTTTCACCGAAAGATGTAGCCGTTGTCACGAAAAAGAGACCCGGGAATTTGATAAAAGCCACCACGCAACCGCAGGTAATATTCTCAGTCCACTGGATAACGTCCTGGCTGAAGTGATAGAAGGTGCGCCTTTGTTACACGGCACATCGCCAGTTGTGCGGGTTAACTCCGATGGTTCATTAAATTCCGCCGCCTGGCCAAATACCGGCATGGGCCGTCAACCCGGATGGCTCAAAAGGGGCCTGCTCAGCGTGTCACTTGAGACATACTTTTTCTGCGGAACAGGCTCGTCACCCGGATAATTGTGGGCGTTGTCATTTAGGCCCGATCACCCACAAAAAGAAATTCATGAAGAGCCAGTGCACGGTATCACCTTCCACATAAAAATTGCCGGTATTAATTCACATATATTATGCGTATAAATTAGCGCCTTAAGTCATCACCGGCAAATTGACCTGGATCAAGGTCTTCAATCTCCCACTTTCTACGGTTTGGACATATTAGTAAATACTAATCTATTAACGGGTAACAAAGAGAGGCCTTTGCCTAAGCTTTTTCCATCAAAAGCCGATGATAATAAAGTGGTTGATCGTTTTATGGGGCCCCAATTGGGTTACCCGGATAATCGTAGAAAAGAACTGTGTGACGTATGGCAAAGCTGATCGTTCAAACTGGAGAAAATAAGGGCATGCGCTTCCCGGTGCGTGATCAGGTCTTCCTTGGTCGCTCGCGTAAACATACCCAACGACACAAGGAATACATCAACCTGCAAGACGCTGACATCAGCAGAAATCATTTAAAAATCTTCAAACAGGATGAAGATTATTTTATTCAGGACCTCAACTCGTCTAACGGTACATTTCTGAATGAGGAATATCTTACTCCTGGAGACGTCTACCCTCTCCATCACCGGAGTGAAATTCGTATCGGTGGTGCAAATATTTTATTCACTCAAACTGAACCCGCCTATGGCTCCCTGAAAAAAGAATACCTTGAGCCGGCTGATTTTATCGACAACCACTACGCTGGAAATATCGACCTGCAGCTAGTATCACAAGAAGTGCGCGAGCCTGAGGTAAGCATGCTGCTGGACGCCTCGGCACTCATGAAAAACTTGCAGGAAAAGCCTGATGAGCGTGAATCAAAAAACATAGAGTTGATTCGCCGCCTCCAGGCTATTACCAAGGTAAGTATTTCACTTGGAGCCATCAGAGAGCGTGAAGAACTGATGGAGACTATTCTTGATAGTATTTTTGAAATATACCCCACCATTGAACGCGCGTTTATCGTTCTTGCCGGACAAAAAGGCGGGCCACTTATTCCTCTCGCGATTCGTACCCATGACTCCACCGTCCCCCTGAATGAAATTAGCATATCCAGAACCATCGTTGACAAAGTCATCAAGGGCGGGAAATCGTTATTGATAATGGATGCAATGGGCGACGAGCAATATAGCGCCCAGGAATCCATTGCAAACCTTTCGATTCGCAGTGTCATGTGTAGCCCGCTTCTGTTTAAAGGTGAAGTACTTGGCATGCTTCAGGTTGATACGGCGAAAAGCCCTCAATTATTTACCCAGGAAGATCTTGAAGTCTTGACCGGTATTTCAGCTATGATCGCCATCTCGGTAAAAAATTCACAACTCTACGAAGAAATAGAAAACCTGTTTGAAGGATTTGTATCGGCCTCTGTCCAGGCCATCGAAGCACGGGATCCGGTCACCGCGGGTCATTCATTCAGGGTCGCCAAATTTACAGAAAACCTGCTTATCGCCATCGACAGAAATACGTCACCCGAATTAAAAAAAATAAATTTCACTAAAGACCAGTTGCAGGAAATTCGCTACGCCGCCCTGTTACACGATTTTGGAAAAGTAGGCGTCAGGGAAAGCATACTTACAAAAGAGAAAAAACTGCACCTGCATGAACTAGATCGGGTAAAACAACGTTTCAAATACGCGAGGGCCTGCTTAAAGTTAAAAGGTTATCGTGACCTTGTTGAATCGCACATGACGAACCCGTTAGAATTCGATAAATTTATGGCGCAGCGAGAAAAACTCGAAAAGGATCTTTCAACTGAATCAGAACGACTTGATGAATATATTGCCATGATCATCCGCAGCAACGAGCCTTCCATCAACTACTCTGATATACCGGAAGAACTCGCGGATATTGCAAAATATCAGTTTACCGATCACCAGGGTCATCAGATACAACTGCTGTCAAATTTCGAATTCTCTGCCCTGGAACTGTCACGCGGCAGCCTGAGTCCAGAAGAACGGCTAGCGATTGAAGCACATGTCAGTCACACCTACATGTTTCTTAATCTGATCCCCTGGACAGGTCACTTGTCCAACGTAGCCGCCATTGCCCATGCACACCACGAAAAACTGGATGGCAGCGGTTACCCACTTCGTTTAACGGCCGATGATATACCCATTCAATCCAAGATTATGGCCATCGCTGATATCTTTGATGCACTGACCTCGGCAGACCGCCCCTATAAAACCAGCATGTCGGTCGAGGGTGCGCTGCAAACGCTACAAACAGAAGCGAACAATGGAAAGCTGGATAAAAATTTCTTTAGAGTCTTTCTCGAATCAAAAATCTACATTAACTAAGCACTCGCATAAACGCCGACAGGAACCATTGTAGGATAATAGCTCGTTTATTCTATAAATCACGCGCTAAACGCAAACCCGATTGCGGCAGAAAAGACCAGGGTGTGCATAAGCATAAGGGTCGCCTGACAGGTTTGTGTAGGAGTGGTCTCAGACTGCGATAGATTCTAATCGCGGTGTCGTCGGACGGCATCGCGGTCTGAGACCGCTCCTACAAAATCAAACCCAATGTTGACCTAAATGAATTAACCCACGCTTTGATAATCCCTTCAGTAATATATAAAGCACGAAAATCATATTCCCGCAATTCTTTTGCCGATAGCTGTTTAATTTCTGCCAGCTCATGGTTCGTTTTCAATTTACCTGTCGCATAAATCTCGTAGGCAATAATTAACTGGTTCTTCTCTTTAAAGTCAAAGTGTCCAAGAAAGCGGTGAACTGTTCCCTCCAGATAAGGTTTAAGATAAGCAATACCGGGGCGCCAAGGTAGTCAAATATTTTAAAACGTGATCTCATAAATATCATTTGAAGAAATTGTTCTCCTATCCTGTATTTAATTGTATTCATAAGAGGGCCTTCCATGAAGGCTTTTGTTATGTGTTTTTGTTACCAAGATAACCCGTTCCCTGCCTTGCCTCTACTAACTGCGCCTCATTCAAAAATGGCCAGTACGCTACATTTCCAGTCACTGTCCATAATTTTCTGGTGCTTTTACCCAACATCCCCAAGCTCACAAAATGTAAGAAGCGTTCTTTAAATGACGGTGATGGCCATTCATATTCAATATCCGTTTTCAGGAACAATACCCATCTCGCAGTTACAGATTTATCATCCTTGCTGAGCGAATATTTACCACTCAATTTATGTTCGCGAAAATCATCAAACAGAAACCATGCACCTTTAATATAAACCTCACCAATAGCCGCATCACCCGATCTCGGAATAGCTTCTTCGAATTGATCATTCGTAATAAGGCCCGATACAAGCCCCCTTATCAATTCAGCTAGTCTGTTTCTTGCGTCGCGGTCAATCATAATTTGTATTTACAGTTCTCCCCGACCATATTTACTCTTATTTTGTTAAGACCATCAAAAACCATATTGTACATACGACTAACAAAGCAATAATAGTCCCCGTAAATATTGTTTTTTTTAGTAGTTGAGATAAGGCTTCCGCGCTATTTTCTTCGATATGTTTCTTATAAACACCCACATCTAATGGATTTTCAACAACATGGTTTTCGTCTTCCATCAACTTCAACGCATCATTGTATTGTTCATCATAGACAACATGTATCGCATACTTTCCGACCGGGTGCAGAAACCCAAAATTCCTGGCTGAGTCTTCATTACCGATATGTATCAGCACACCACTCGTCTCCAGCAAGAGTCTTAATCTATTTAGTTCACTTATATCAAAAACTTCAGTAAGTAACTTCATATGACTATATTATAAACAATTGTTCGATACCTCATTTTTTACTTCTCATTCTTTTGGATCCGTTTTATTGCCAGTTCAACGACTGTTTCTGGTGCTGGATTTTTATTATTTTTCTTTTTTTTTGGAAAAATTCTCATATTCAATAATTTATCTTTTATCATTAGAGCAAAACGTTTCCATAACTCAAAGCCATCAAGTCCTGGAATTGGCAAGCTGTTTAGAATAAAAACAAATATATTGGTATCGATAAAGACATTTGTCAGAGGTTTTAATAGTTGTTCAACATTGGTTAAACCAACCAAGTTGACAAAACCTAATACAGCCAACCATATTGTCAATATGACAATTTGCGCGATCAACCCACCTGCAAAAATTAACGTTTCGGGTAACCATCGAGCATCATACTCATACAAACATAGGCCATGTAACGGGTAAATACGAATCTCAACAAGCTTATGCTTATACTTTCGAACAAAATAGGCATGCCCCATTTCATGGACGATCATTAATCCTATAAAAGCGATCCCAGACAAAATGCAAACAAGGAGACCACCTTTTAAATAAAAATAGAGGAATACAAGCAGTACCGATATATGCGCATACACAGGTGCACCTAGATACTCAAATATTTTCAGACCTGCTCTCATTGTGCTATTTTATACCAGGTTATATTAGAAACAATTATTCTTTGACCATGTTTTATTACGGTTTCTTATTATTTTGTAACCGTGTCGCATGACGCATAAAATTTGCCAGGTTACACATCCATGCGTGGACGTCTATCGTCTCAAGGTTACATGATTTCCCCTCTTGTCTTAACCAGCCTGTAGGGGTTCTAAGTACTTTCTGCGGCCATTTTATTTTAGACAAAAGTAGACTAGAATAGTAGAGAATTCTTATACTATATATAATAATTATGATTAGCGTACGAATATTATTGTCAATGGCTGATTTTAGCTCTCTCGGTGATGTTGAGCTGGTTGATTTAACAACTCACTCTGAAATCCATGAGTTCAAAATTGGAACGATGCTAGATGGGGGGGAATATAAGGCTAAGATAATCTACTTGTTATCTGGCACGCTTGATGTTTCTGACCCGGAGAATAAGTTACAAACCATTCAATCCAATACGCCCCGAGCACAGCACCCTGTCTTTCGGTTACGTCTACCCGGATATAAAGCTATATGCAGAAATGAATGTACCGCCCTCTTCATCGATGAAAAGATCTACGATAAATATATCGGCGCTGCATGGGATGGAGGAAATAGTACGATTAATCTCACTAACATACGCGATGAAGTGCCAAAAAATACCAACGAAAAACTTATCGCTGAGATAGAACAAAAATTCCTACATGATAAGGTAACATTACCAAGCCTCCCTGAAATGGCGCTTCATATACAAAGTGCATTGTCAGAAGAAGACCTAAGTATTAGTAAATTATCGGGCATTCTTCAGTCTGACCCAGCCATTACGACTCGAATTCTGAAAGTATCAAACAGCGCTATTTTTGGAAACAACCAAAATATAACCAGCATAAAAAAAGCGATCGCTCAAATTGGGCTGGATGCCGTTCGCGCTATCGTGATCAGTGTTGTTCTCAGAGACTTATTCAAACCAGAATCTGCTTTAATTAAGAAAACCATGGCGCGTTATTATGAAAATAGTATACGTATCGGTGTTATTTCCTACGTCTTAGCCAGAGGGATTACAGGTTATAACCGCGATCATGCTTTTTTGGCTGGCTTGTTGCACGATATAGGTGTCATTCCATTACTCGTTGTTGCCGATATTCATCCCGAACTATCACATCAGACAGGCCATTTGGACTCTATTATTGAACCGCTCAAAGGTAAAGTCGGAAGCATGTTACTAAAAAAATGGGAGTTTGACGAAGGACTTTGTGACGTAGCGGAACATGCTCATGACTGGCAATGGCAGTCAGCGGAAAGTTCGTTCGATTATGTCGGGTTAGTACAGATCGCGCTCATGCATTCCTCACTTGTAGGCGGCGAAAAAATTAAAGGACCGCCATTATGTGATATTCCCGCGTTTAAAAAACTTGGCCTTGATAAAATTAATCCCGTAGAAGATTTACAGAAACTAAAAGAAGTCACTAAGCGCGTAACAGATATGATTAAAATATTATGTCACTAAGCCCAAATAGTGTTACCTATTTTTACTCTGACCCCAAATATTTATTAAAATATTATGCAACTAAGTGCTATTCAGCACCAGACCCCGTATTTGCGCATTTGCCTATAAGGGTCGCCTGACTCGGCACCAGAAGCATCCATCTTCCCGGCTCATTTTTATATAACTAAAATATATTTGGAGGGTATCTAAATAACTGTTCCTAACGGGTATCCACTTCATGCACTGTAGGTCGCCGGACAGATGTGTGTAGGAGCGGTCTCAGACCGCGATAGATTCTAATCGCAGTGTCGTCGGACGGCATCGCGGTCTGAGACCGCTCCTACAAAATCAAACCCAAGGTTAATCTAAGGAACCTCTGTTTAATTCATTTATCGTCATTTCGGCGCATACCCTCTATTTCTTTTGAGGAGGGGCACGATGTTCCGGCCAAAACCATGCCAGAATAACGAGTGTTTTCTTATACGAAGTTCAGGTTATTTAGAAAGAATTGCTCTCTGACTCGGTTTTATACAGGTCTGAGATTTTGCTCATGATATTGACTTAGATCAAGTTTATGTTTTTACGTTTGCTGGATCTTTTAAACAATAACTGTACTATGGGTGGGTGATAATATAACTAAAAAAAGGGGGGGTATTATATGTCTAACATCACACCCGGCAGTAATTTTTTCGCACACTGCAAAACTACACAACAGTGCAAATCAAATATTTTTTTCAGCATATTCCTGGTGCTTAGTCTGTTGTTACTCAGCGCCTGTAATAATGACAAAAGCTCTGCGGACACGACTGCCCCCGTTATCATACTATCTGGAATAGCATCGGTAAGTCTGCAAGTTAATGGTAGTTATACCGACGCAGGCGCTACCGCGACGGATAATATTGATGGCAACATTACGTCCAGCATTGTTACCGTCAACCCGGTTAATCCCGCTGTAGTCGGTGTCTACACAGTAACCTACAATGTTAGCGATGCCGCAGGCAACGCCGCCACGCAAGTAACACGAACCGTAAACGTAACCGTCACAATCGGGGTGGTCGGGGCCTATTATTCTGCCGCGTCCAACTGGAACGACTACGTTAAAAACGACAACACCACCCGGTTTGATGCCACCAACACCCCGGCCGATGGGGCAGAAACTGGCGACTACTCGGCGCTGATACACGGCGGTGAAATGCTTGCGGTGAATATAGGCGTAACCAATTGTACCGATCAGGTTGGTACAGATTCACTGGGGGTTTTTAATTGGGTATGTGATGACTCAACCGGGAGCGCGCGACTGGTTTCCACCGGGTTGAAAGAAGGCAAGAACCTGTCGGATTTGCTGGACTTTGCGACACCAGGTTGGTTAAACAACTCCGTCACGGTAACGGGAACCGGTTCAGGATTACCCTTTACCACTGTTGCCGCCGCATGGTGGAGTAACCCTGTTACTCTGGCAAACGCCGGTGGTAGCCTTGCTACTGTGGGTAGTGTTTATGTTGTTACCTCGAACCCGGCAGCCGCTTATACCCTGGATGCGAACAAGTTGGCGCTTGTGATCCAGCCCGGTGTTTCGATGTCCGGGGCGGCCTTGGCGGGTGATGTCATCTTTGCATCGACACAAAACTTTTTGTGGCTTGAAGGTGTGATTGATGCCGTGGATGATAACAACGGCTTATCCTGGTCTACGGTTAAATTTTCTGTTCTGCGCAATGTATCTGTGTCGAATGCCTTAAATTACGGGATTATTTTTCAGAGCTCTTCAAGTAACCGGCTGTTGAACATCATCGCCGCAAATAATAAATGGTACGGTGCTTATTTGTCTGCTAGTTCCTCGAACTCCTTGTCGAATATTATCGCCTCTAACAGTGTGGCATCCGGCATTTATATAGGCTCTTCTTCGGGTAACCGCCTGTTGAATATTACCGCTGTTAATAATAGCAATGGCGTTTATCTTGCTAATTCCTCGAACCATTTATTGTTAAACGTTACCACTGCGAATAATGGTAGCGACGGAGTTTCTCTTTTTAATCCCTCGAATAATAATGCGTTGTTGAACATAGCATCGGTTAATAACTCTACGGGCGTTTTTCTTTACACTGGCCCTGATAGCAACTTATTGTCGAACATAGTCGCCGCTAATAATGAGGCTTATGGGCTGACGATTTTTGACTCTTCAAACAACATCTTTACTGGCCTTTTAAAAGTAGGGAATAATCCGACTACAGATTGTTTTGTGGGAGGAGGAACGACATTTCCAGGGTTGGTGGATACCACCTGCGCTAATAACGGTGCCTCGGATGCCACGCTAACCACCGGGGTAACACTTGCTGCATCCTTTGTTGGTAAAGTAATGACTGATGATACGGCAAATAGCAGCGATTCCAGCGGAACCGCTCTATACTCTACCGCTCTGGACTGGGTATTATTTGAAAATGTCTACCGTGATTGGAGTGTGGATGGCTCTGCGTTCCCTAACACTGACAATCGCGGGCAGTGGTTAAGTGGCAGTGGTCGTATCTGGGATTGGAGTGCCGCTAATGGCGACACGGGGGATGCGGGTAATCCAGTAATTCAGAGTGTTCTTACTGCACAACTTACTGGTAACGTGGCGAATAGCATTACGCACACATGGTCGGATGCATCAACCGTTACCTTCCTGCGCAATAGTCGGGAAATTATGGGTGATGGCATTGGTAACGACAACGGTTTGTGTGAAACGGATGAGACCTGTTTGTTCACACCGAACATCGGTGCTTATCAAGGCCATGGCACGTTGATATCTGCTGGTACCTTTGTTGATGGCGATACGCTAACGGGCATCACCCTGATGAAATACACTACCAACGGGTATTAATAAAAATAAACTCACTTAAAGGCTGCCCCGGATAATACATCGTTGTACTAACCGGGGCCGTCACCTGTTTTATAAGGGTTTGTATTGGGTCGCCCATTATCGAGGTTATTGAGGGGTAATTCAGTATGGGCGCACCAGGAAAAAGTAATGGGCTTGACACCACCGTCGCGTGTTATGCGATTTATAATAACCCTTTTGCTTCTTCATTTGTTAGCTCTTTGCCAACCCATAATATTACCTTTGCAGCTCCTGCACTAACCGCTAACTCTCTAATTGCACGTTCCTCAATTTCAGCTAGACCACCCTCAATTTTTTCAATTGGATGAATTATAGCTACTGGTGATGGAGTGAACCATTTTGATTTATATAAGTTACGGATCCCTTCTTTTAATAATTTCTCGGCATTTGTAAAATTGCCCACAAGTAACCGTTGAGTACTAAATTGTTCAATGGCAACAAGTGTAATTTCTTTATTTGATTCTATATGCTTTATTATAAATCGATTTTCCTTTATCTTTATATAGATTAATTCTGAAAATAGACTTAGCTTCATTTTATTTTTTACGCATGACGATCAGCTTAACCAGCGGCGCGTCTTTTTGCGCCGTCTGAGTTTAAGCGCTTGTTAGCTGCCTTTACCAATTGATATACACTCATTACAACTGCCCGGTATTTTCGTTGGTTTTTTACCGCCAATATAATAAGTTTTGTTCTGACTATCGGAAAATATTTTTGGTTTTTCTTTTGGATCATAAAACCAAATTCTATCTCCTGCACTCTCGGGAGGAATGTATGGCTTAGAGCCTTCTATAAATATTTGCCAGACAGATACATTAATTTGGTAGCGCCGGGTGTTTTTGGAGAAGCAAACAACTAGACCATCATCACGATATACACAGTCAGAATAATACGGTAGTTTTAACCATGCAATGGCTTCCTCAAGCGTATTGAAGTTTTGCTGTCCTTCTTCTACTACTCCCCTTTTTATTCCTTTATGCTCTTTCCAGTGTAATCCTGGACCGGGAAAATAAGCCCCATAACTACCATACCAACGACTCTTTCTAGGCCAGAGATCTGCGGTTCGGGTGGCACCCTCCCATGTGTAGTTACGAATTAAGCCTTTTCCTGCTTTAACTTGAATTTCTCCATTTGTTGTTTTCGCTCTTATTTCTATGCCGTTTGATATCACCAGTTCATTACTTTGTGGCTCAGACGCAGGGACAGAGGGAAAAGCCCCAGTTAGGAGAAATAGAAGCAGTGTACTTTTTTGGTGTATTGTCATTATTTATTGGCAGCTAATGAGACTGTAGAAAAACCTCGAAAATCTGCTTTTTTGCTGCTTTTCGACACAAGCTCTTTTTCTCGGGTCTGTAAAAATTTTTGATCATGCTTCCATATAAACCTGTATGCGAGATGTTTTTGTATCTTTTTACAAAGCCATCAAAAAAGATATTTTAATCGCTCAGAGCTTCTCTAATAAATAATTTCCAAAGTTAGAGGTTTTTCTACAGCCTCAATGTCTCGCTCACCTGGCGCTTTTGAGCACAGCGAAAAAGCGGTCAGGTGGA
>ENA-ORDP01001241-ORDP01001241.1-marine-sediment-metagenome-genome-assembly--contig:-NODE-1241-length-14418-cov-6.941377_pt1 | contig 14418 bp, 9 predicted proteins | sample MGYA00248627_ERZ508539 | MGnify/ENA primary metagenome ERZ508539 (study PRJEB26208, sample SAMN05571518) | marine sediment metagenome | biome: deep sea; feature: Hydrothermal vent; material...
TCGCATCAAAATTAATTTACATTTTGGGGCGTCGAGATGCCCGTCCAGCAAGGCGAGAGGAGTGCGAATAGCCGGCCTATTTAAGCGACGAACAACGCAGCGGGGCGGGATAGATCGGCGGTCCAAACTGTGAATTAATTTTGATGCGAGGCCTAAGTGGCAGATACCCGATATATGGATTCGATCATTCGTTATATATTTTCCCGACCGCTACTCACCGCCCTGCTGGTAGGCACCAGCATCCATCTTTTTAATCAGCTTAACCTGTATCTGGCCTCCGGCGTCCTGCATTTCCGGCAGTGGCAAAATGGTATTTTTAATCATACGGCTTATACCCTGATTGACGTTCTCATCCCTTTTTTCGTGCCCTGGATGGTCGCCAGCTTTGGCTGTTATCTGTCCCGTTTTCGCCAGCAGCAGGTCATGAACATGTTTCCAGACAGCAACCCGGATATCGTCATGTCACTGGATAATTCAGGTGTTGTTCAGTACGTCAACAAGTCCTGCGAGACCATCCTTAAACAGCTTGGCATTGATCGCACTGATGCCGCCCGTCTGCTGCCTGAGCATTTTCATACATCTGCCCATACCGATAGAGACGGACATAACCCCGCCACCGAGTCCATCCGTCATGGGCAACAGATCTTTCATTTTCGTCTCATGCGCAGTGATAAACACACTCTTGTCATCGGCCATGACATTAGCGATCTGTATGCGCAACACAACCGGCTCGAAGGAGTGGTGCAGCAATTTCATAACATGACTGAATACATGGACAGAACGCTGGAAAGTTATGATCCCCTACACTTTGACGCCGACGAATATGATCAACTGATCATTGAAAAACTATTTTCAAAAAAAGCCATTGCCACTAATAACAATCCCGAGCATGTCTTTCTACTTGACTGGAAAAAAAGTAAGCCGGGCGGCTATCTCTACTCTATCAGCAATGATACTGTCTATCGCCGGGAATATATCGAGCTTGAAGACGATGTCAATCGCTATGCCATCATGTCCGGCGAAGAAGAAGTGGTGTTCATCAACTGGGAGGATGATGCTGATAATCTTCAGGATTTTCAGGAACGATTTCATCCCCAGGTACGCCGCCATATTGGTATCATTGAACGTTACACCACCTACCGTAGTGGCGACGTCGCCATTATCGCTTTTTATCGCGGGCGCAGGCTAGACCATTATGACGCCATGATACTTAAGGCGCTGGCAACTTTTTCCCAGTCCCTGCACCGTATCGCCGAAGAAAACCGGGAAACCGAACGCGCCTTTCTTTATACGGTCGATGCCCTTGCCCGTGCCGCAGAAGCCAACGATGAGGATACTGGCGCCCATATTGTACGCATTAACGAATATGCGAGGATCCTGGCTGAGGAAATGGGCATGGATGAACACTTCGTTAATGTTATTCATTACTCTGCACAAATGCATGATGTGGGTAAAGTTCACGTCTCTGCAGAGATTCTGAAAAAACCGGGCAAGCTAACCGATGAGGAGTTCAGCAAAATGAAGGCCCACCCGGCTTACGGCGCCCGTATTCTGGGTGATTCACCACGGCTGGCCATGGCCAGGGAAATCGCTCTTTATCACCATGAAAAATACACTGGCAAGGGCTATCCCCATGGCCTTGCCGGCGACGCCATTCCCCTGTCTGCTCGTATCGTCGCCCTTGCCGATGTCTATGACGCACTGCGCCAGGGGCGAGTCTATAAACCCGCCTTTTCCCATGAGAAGACAGTACACATTATTACTGAAGGAGACGGGCGCACCCTGCCGGATGATTTTGATCCAGAGGTGCTGGCTGCCTTCAGGCGCACTGAAAAAGAGCTGGATCACATTTTCCACCACTACGTCTGAATCCCCCTGACTGAGATGACAGCCCAGAGGGAGCACCTGCGCTATCGTGGTACCAAACTCTTCTTCCTTAGTTCATAATCCGCCAGTGCTTGCCGGGTACGGGCCGCATCTAAATAAGTGTCTTGTGGTATCTCAGGCTTTAACGTTCATGGTTCGACAGGACTCTCCTGAGCAAAGCCGAAGGACTCACCACGAACGTGATCTGTATAGTGGACAGGCATTCGGAACAGTTATTTAGTCCCCGGCCAAAAACTGGTCGCATTGGTTGTCGGCCGACAGGTAGATGTCATGCACGTCGCAGATGCCATCATCCTTGCGCACCGAGCCGTGCCCCGAGCCAAGCGTGATCATGCCCTTGAACACTTGTTCAAGATAGGCAGGCGAGTTGCGAAAGTGGGCACAGTTGATGCATTGCTTGAAGTCGGTCTTGGTTTTCACTTGGTCTGCCTTCATCGGGGTTTGTCTTCAGTGGGATAAAGTCCACTCGATCATCGGGAGAGCCGCCAACGGCTCTGTGAGGCCGTTGGCGGTTTCGCCGATCAGTGACTGCTGAGCGTTTGCCAGTAATGGGCAAACACGATGGTTGAGAGTATAAAGCCGAGCGTGACGTTGACCACCACACCCGCACTGAACGCCCAGAACGGTTTTTTGCCGACGCTGGCCAAATCACGGAAGCGCGTGGTGAGTCCGATGCTGAGGAAGGAAAAGATGAAAGCCCAGGTGCGCATCGCCTTGATCGGACCGGTCAGCACGGGGACGACCTCATGCTTGTACTCAGCCAGCGTGAACTGGCTCGAGATCAGCGTCATGATCATGGAGGCAATGAAAAAGCCGATCACAAACTTCGGGAACCGCCACCAGATATCGCCTATGTTGGGTTTGGCACCGTCCTTGATATCCCAGCGAGTAGTGGCGATCACCGCCAGCACCAACGCCCAGATACCGATCCAGATGTCGCGGCCAACCACTTTCATCAGGGTGAAGGCATTAACCGCATCGTCAGGCGAGCCGGGGATACCCGCAACGTGCCCTGCCAGATTTCCATAAGCCTGGGCGGCGGCGAAGCCGGCGGCATCGGCGAATTCGGAAGTCCCAATCCAGGCTCCGGCGACGCCGGTATGAAGCCCCAGGAGACGGGACACTCCCGGCAGGAAGAAGATCATGACGATGGCCCACACAATCACCAGGGTGATCGCGATCGGCGCAGCATCCTTTTTGGCTCCGACGGCCCCGGCAATAGCAATCGAACCGGATACCCCGCACACCGCGCCACCAGCGCCGAGTGTAGCGGCCAACCGTTTATCAATACCCATTTTGGTCGCGACGAAGAAAATCACCAGGAAGGTCGTAATGGAAACGATCGCGGCCTGCGCGATAGCGACGGGTCCGCCCCAGATGATAAGGGTGAAGGGCAAAGTAGCGCCGAGCAGCACAATGCCGGTCTTGATGTAATACTCAACACGGAAGCCGGTATCCATCCATTTGGGCAGGCCGGTGGTGTTGGCAATCAGCATGCCTACGACCAGAGCGACCAGCGGAGGCTCAAGGTTATAGTAATGCGCCTTGTCCCAGGCACCGAGTGTAAAGATGATGATCGCGACCACATAGATAAACAGAAATGAAGGCAAGAATTCCGATAGCTTATGCCCCAGAACCTTCATACTGATGCCGAATACAATACTCCACAGGATGAATTGTGCGACGTACTGGCTAATATGGGTGCTGAAGACCCCCCACATTTGGTCCAGGTTAGACCAGCGTGACGGCGTGATGGTGATCCATTTAATGGTAGAGCCGTTAATGTAGAATAGATAGGCGACGATGATAATACCAAGACCGAGCCAGATAGCCCACCAGTCTTCCTTGAGATACAACTCCTTCCATCCTACGCTGTGGACTCGTTCTCCCTGTTCTTCACGTTCTCCTTGTTCTTCTGAAGTTCCCATGAGTGACCTCCTACAGTAGTTTGTGATCTTTATTTTGATTGTTGATACTGATTATTGACTATTGATTATTATTATATTATATTATTATTATAGGGAACGTGCGCATACCCTCCGGCAGCTACGTTATTCATCCCGGCGGAGGTTGACCGGCCCTTTGTCATTCGGCTCTGCTAGCCGAATGCTGTTTTTACTCAGGTCAGTATAAGAAAAATAAAAACAGTAAGTCAAGAGCAGGTGGGCAGATTTTAGGGCGAATAAATAATTAATCCGTTATCACCTCACCGATTCGTTTCAACATTACTGCGGCGTTCAGCGCATGCTGGAAACTGCCGTTCGTCCTGAGTCCTTCAGCTTCGCTCAGGAGAGACTGCTCGAAGGAAGCCTGTCGAAGATGAAGCACGCTATTGACAGCATCGCCACGCGCAGGGTTCGACCCTTCGATGCACTCAGGACTTCACCCCGAACCTGGAAATTCCCCCGTAATCGAATATTGAGAACACTTGTTTAGCCCGCGATAGCCTGGTTGATCACTGCACGACTTAACACCGTCTTGTTATTGCGGGTGTTGCATTCCCCAAAAGCATGCGTCGCCTGATTTTGGGGATTAGCGGAAAAGTGCGGATTTCATCCCTCCTTGCCTGTCAACTCTTTTCTTCGTTGCCCGTTGTAGTCGGTAAGCGAGGATATTTTCCCGCCACCGAATATATTCAACATGGAGATAAATCATGAAAAAACAGATTATTGTATGCGCCTCCCTGCTCGTCATGGCAGTACTCTATGGCCCTGCATTTGCCGCTGACGTCAGCGGACAGGGGTGGGTGAAAGGTCAGGGTGCCGCCCACGGTAAGGGCGCTTTTAAGGGTTCCGGCAGGGCAAGCGGGACAGGTGTTGTGGTCTACCGTGACCACAATGGTCATGTCCGCTATAAAAAGGGAACGGGTACCGTCCGTGGACGCGGCATCGCGATTGGCCGGGGCACCGTTGCTGGACGAGGAAGGGGCGCGGGCAAAGGACGTGCCAAAGGCCATGGCAGGGGCGGACACCGTTAAACCTGGAAGCCTTAGCTGGAAACTCGAGCATTCCGGGAACGCCCTAATGCTGAACGTAATTCTGGAAAATTGTGCCCTGAGTGAGCGGCAAGATAAACATTAAATGGGTGCTGCAATATCCAGATAAAAAAAACCCGCACCGGAACGGTGCGGGTTAATTTTCAGCCGCAAGTCAGATTAGATTGGATTAGTTTATTCAGTCTGACTCGACTTCATGCCGATCATGACCATGACCTGCGTCCATCTGATGACCGAAGCGGAACAGCTTCATCATGTCACCGATAGCCGGACGATTTTCCGGCACATAGGGGTTATTGTCATCCGACATAACCGGGTTGGGCAGATTGTCACGGCTACGCGGCGAGAGTGTCGCTAACGACCAGTTGCGCTCGATGAACTTGAGGATCGAGGTATGATCATAGTAGGTATGATCCACATAGCCACGACGTGCGAACGGTGACACCGCGATCAAAGGAATGCGCGTACCGTCGCCGAAGAAGTCAATCGGCTGGATATACCCGGAATCATAATAGCCACCACCCTCGTCAGTTGTCACCAGAATGGCCGTATGCGCCCAGAGTTTTTTATCGCTCTTGACGCGTTTGACCACATCCTCGACAAAGTGCTCGAAGCCCGACATTGTGGCATTGGCCGGATGACCGGCCTGGCTTTCATACGGGCGTATGAAGGTTACGGCAGGCATGGATTTTTCGTTTTTCACGTCTGCATAGAACTGTGTCATGCCTTGCAGATTATTCTTCAATGGGGTGGTCATCACTCCACTAAAGGCCACCAGCGGATCACAGATGCCGCAATATTCCTTGGTTACCTTACCGCCGTTGCGCCCGCCGCTATACCATTTCCAGCTCACGCCCTTACGCGACAGCGCCTCAGCGATATTAGGCAGGGTCTGAGGCGGTAAAGTAAAGTGCTGGGGACCCAGCGGTTTCAGATCACCGGTTGGTGTGTAACCCAGCCCATAGTTATTGAGCAGGTAATAGGTGTCGGGCGCACAATTTCCGCCCCGGAAAGGCTTGCCCTCGACCGAACGCAGGTAGCGCTGTATTTGGCTGACACCGGGCTGGCTGGCGTCTGAACAATTCACATAGGAACCACCCCGATAGCCGTCCTTGGTATACCAGTTGTTGGTCCCGGGCTGCGGATCGGGATTTTCAATCTGGTTGACAGGCGGCATCGTCGGATAACCTGCTGTATCGTAATAGGCTACATCGCCGGTGACGACCGCGAGGAAGTTTGCCCCCGTACCACCCATGACGGGCTGGTGGTAGTTATCGCTGATAGCATAGTGATCAGCGAGCGACTTGAAGTAAGGTGCATCACCCGTGCTCATGTTATAAAAACCCATGGCCACTCCGCCCTGAAAGGTATCCGCAGGACTGGGTGAGAACCAGCTGTTGTCAGGACCAATGCTGACCGTCTCGGCTACCCAGGTAAACAGATCCATGCGTCCCTTGTTATACTGTTGCCACATCTGGAAAAACCGATGTGCGGGATCGCCGACATGCGCGTCATAATTCACATACTTCGTAATCTGGAACGGCCCATTGGGCAGATCGGCGGGGAAACGGACATCAGGTTGATTGCCCGGCAAACCCGTCGCATAGGTGGTATTGGGCTGCGGCAGGGTCGCATAGGGTCCGGTCCTGTGTGGCGCCAGCTGGTAGGTGTCAAAGTCTTGCGCCTGCTGTTGCGCGGCCCGACTGAAATTCGCACCGGGGCTGCCATCAGCCTTGATGATGCCTTCTGAAAGCAGGTTCATCACCCGTTGCCCATGGCGCGGCTTGTAACCACCGAAGAGATTATCAAAAGTGTGATTCTCGCCAATGATGACGATAAGATGCCGGATGGGGGTGGTGGTATGTACTGACGCAGAACCATCATCGCCATCCCTGTCCGGCGACATCGCCAGCGCCTGACCGGCAAAGACGCCAGCCAGCGTAAACGCAATACCTGCCGCTATCGCTTTAAGTTTTATATCTTTCATTCAGGACTCTCCTTGCATTGAGGTTTAAGAAAGTTTAGCTTGGGTATTTCTTTGCCACGCCTCAAGAATGTTGGTAACAGCCACATCCCCAGCGCAGCACTATCAGGTCATGACACACAACATTCAGGGAGAACCTCGCCCATCCATACGCAAGGTAACCATCTTTCCTGTTGACCTCATGCGAGAAATTCTAGGGGCAATTTGTTACCGTTAGTTGACAGTTCGTTGACAGTTGGTTGAAGCTTTGGATCCCGAACGAAATCAATCAGGTACAGAGATAAAAATTAAATCTGAATACAAATCATACACTGATAACTGTTCCGAATTTCTGTCCACTATATGATCACGTTCGTGATGAGTCCTTCGACAGGCTCAGGACGAACGGTTTTGCTGGACAGAAATTCGGAACCCTTATTTAGTAAGATTAGCGCTGAATGCTGACTTAGTAAGTTTCACGTTCGTGATGGATCCCATTCGATAGAAATAGCGAGGAACACACTTCAGGATAAACAGGATCAGACATAGGCTTCCGCTTCTGGACAAGTTATTTTCTGCGGCATAGTCTATTACTATGGCCAACGCATTCGCACAATCCAAAACAAACTGGGATGCAGACTGGCATGCCAAAGCTCTAACGCAGGTGCTCGCCAGGCTGCAAACTTCAGCGCATGGTCTCACCCAGAGTGAGGCGGCGGCGCGTTTGCTGTCTTACGGCCGCAACTGTCTGCCCCGCCCGGCACCGCCGGGTATGGCTCAGGTTTTTCTGCGCCAGTTTGCCAGTCCGCTGATCTATGTCCTGCTGGTCGCAGCATTGTTGTCCCTGCTAATCCGGGAATACTCGGATGCCGGTTTTATTTTTGCGGTACTGATGATCAACGCCATTATTGGCACTGTGCAGGAATATTCCGCCCAGCGTGCAGCCGCTTCATTGAACCAACTGGTCAGCACTCGCTGCCGGGTACTGCGCGAAGGCGATAGCTGGGAGATCGATGCGCAAGAACTGGTTCCCGGTGATATCGTTCTGCTGGAGTCCGGCGATCGAACGCCAGCAGATCTCCGTCTGCTACAGGCCCATGATCTGCAACTGGACGAATCCCTGCTCACGGGTGAATCCGTCCCGGTGCAGAAAGACCCGAACAGGGAACTGGCGGGCGAGACTCTGCTGGCCGATCGGGCAAACATGGTCTTCGCCGGCAGTCTAGTGATCCGGGGACGGGCACAGGGCGTGGTAGTCGCCACCGCGCTAGCCACTGAAATGGGGCATATCGCCAGTGCGATTCTTAATCGTGTCCCACCGCGCGCACCTTTACTGCTGCGAATGGAAAAATTCACCCATCTGATCGCCCTCCTGGTCATACTCGCCGCCCTCGTCATGGCCGCCGTGGCCGCCAGCCGCAGCATCCCTATGACGGAAATCTTTCTGTTGGTAGTGGCGCTGGCGGTCTCTGCCATTCCCGAAGGTCTGCCAGTGGCGTTAACCGTAGCGCTGGCCATCGGTATGCGGCGCATGGCGCGGCGCAACGTTATTGTGCGGCGGCTGGTGGCAGTAGAAGCCCTGGGTTCCTGCACCTTCATCGCCACTGACAAAACCGGTACGCTGACGGTTAATCAACTCACCGCCCGCCGCATCGTCTTCAGTCGGGGCGAGAAATATGAAATCAGCGGCGAAGGCGTGCAGCCGGACGGCCATATTCTGAGTTCAGAGGGAACGCCAACACTGGCGGGGAAAAGCTTGCTTGAGCGCCTGTGCCTGGCCGCGGTGCTAGCGGACAATGAGGGCTTTATCGGCCACCGTGACAGACAATGGAGCCACCACGGCGACAGTGCCGATGTCGCCCTGCTGGTGATGGCGCATAAAGCAGGGATTGTCAAAGAAGAAAGCCTGAACGCGTTTCCCGAGCTGGCGGTGATTCCGTTTGAACCGGAGCGCCGCTTCTCCGCCAGTCTCAACCGGGGCGATGGCGGGCCGCAGGCCTTTGTCAAAGGTGCGCTGGAAGCACTCTTGCCCATGTGCTGCTATATGGCGGCAATAAAAAAAGATCAGCCCATGGATGCAGCGTTACTGGAACAGCGGGCGCATACGCTGGCTTCTCAGGGCTACCGTGTACTGGCGCTGGCCAGCGGCAATATCGAAACCGATGCAGAAAAACACTTTGGTCCGGAACATTTGCGGGGACTCACCCTGCTGGGCCTGGTGGGCATGATCGATCCGCTACGCAACGAGGCCCCGGCAGCGGTGCGCGCCTGCCGCACCGCCGGTATCGAGGTCGCCATGATCACCGGTGATCATCCCGCCACGGCCCTGACTATCGCTCGCGAGCTGGATCTGGCCCAGTCCATTGAACAGGTCATCAATGGCACGCAACTGAAACAGATCAGGAATGAAGCTGAACTGGATCATCTCACTCGCACGGCGCGGGTGTTCGCCCGGGTAGAGCCACAACAGAAACTGGACATCGTACAATCCCTGCAACGCAACGGCCATTTCGTTGCCGTGACCGGTGATGGCGCTAATGACGCCCCCGCTCTGCGCGCTGCCCAGGTTGGCGTGGCCATGGGTAAAGCTGGCACCGAGGTGGCGCGGGAGTCCGCCGAACTGATTCTCACCGATGACAACTTCGCCTCTATCATCGCCGGGGTGGAAGAAGGCCGTATCGCCTACGCCAATGTGCGCAAGGTGATCTTCCTGTTGATATCCACCGGCCTCGCCGAACTGGTACTGTTCACCCTGGCGCTGCTCAGCGGTCTGCCGCTGCCTCTGCTCGCGGTACAACTACTCTGGCTCAACCTGGTCACCAATGGCATTCAGGATGTGGCGCTGGCCTTTGAACCGGGTGAAGGCGATGAATTACATCATCCTCCACGCCCACCAAAGGAAGCAATCTTTAATCGCCTGATGATAGAGCGGGTCATGCTTTCGGCGCTGGTCATCGGCACGCTGGCGTTCTTTTTGTTTCAGTGGTTGCTGACGCAGAGCTACAGCCTTGATGAAGCACGCAACGGCACGCTGTTATTAATGGTGCTGTTCGAGAATATCCATGTTTTTAACAGCCGCTCCGAAACGCGTTCGGTGTTACAACAAAATCCCCTGCACAACCGCATCCTCCTGTTCGGCACCCTCGCCGCCCAGGCCATTCACATTGGCGCTATGTATACGCCCTGGCTGAATAATGTACTGCGCATTCAACCCGTCTCACCGCAACACTGGCTGCAACTACTGGGACTGACGCTGAGCGTTCTCATCGTGATGGAGCTGCACAAGTTGTTGCGCCGCAGGTTTTTTAATCAGGGAACATATAAACAACCCCGCCGCAAGCGGACGGGGAATTAAACCCAAAGAGATTAATTCTTCCGTTCATTGTGAACCCTTCGAGAGGCTCAGGGCGAGCGAACAATATTATGATTTGCACCAGACATTACCGTTCGTGCTGAGCTTGTCGAAGCGCGATTTGGAATCAAGCAGTTTTTTCCTACACCAGCACGGCCACCACCAGCACCACGGTTTCGATCACTTCAACCATGGCTCCGGCTGTATCACCGGTTGTGCCGCCCAGGCGTTTGCACATTATCGCCCGCAGCAGGACAAAGGTCGCGAGGGCGGCGATGATCGGCGAAGCCGCGCGCCAGCCCAGGCTGACAAGAATAATGAGACAAACGAACAGCGGCAGCAGGATGCCGCCGATCCAGGAGACGTTTTCCGCTATGGCTGTCGCCAGTCCGCCGGGGCGTACATAGGCGGTGGTCTGAAACAACAGGGGCAGTGCGGTGCGTGCAAGCAAAGGGGCAAGTATCAGAACCGGCCAGTGAACTCCGGTGACAAGCGTTTGCAGTGCAGCGAATTTGATCAATAACAGAAGCACAATCAAAACAACCGCAGCCGGACCACTGCGCGGATCTTTCATAATCGCCAGGCTGCGTTCCCTGTCACCCAGCCCGCCCAGCCAGGCATCGGCGCTGTCGGCCAGGCCATCCAGATGCAGGGCGCCGGTGATCAGCACCCAGGCCGCCAGCACCAGCGCCGCTTGCAGGCCGTCCGGCACACCGGCCAGCAGCATGTTCAGACCGGCCAGCAACAGACCAATGACGATTCCGACCAGCGGATAGTACAGCAGGGAGCGGCCCATCTCAGCTTCGCTAATATCACGCAGAGCCGGGACAGGAATGCGCGTAAGAAACTGTAGGGCGATAATAAAGGAACGCATTATTTAGATTAGCCCTTCCGTTCGTGGTGAGTTAGATTAGCCCTTCCGTTCGTGGTGAAGTCCTGAGTGCATCGAAGGGTCGAACCATGAATGTAGAAAAGCACGAAATTATAATGCTGCATATTATACCCTTCGACAAACTCAGGACGAACGGCCTTAATAAAAATACCCTTAGGACTCGCGTCAAAATGTGAATTAATTTTGACGCGAGCCCTTAACATCTCCGGTAAAATTCATCCGAATTGTTTTACCCCTTATCCATTTTTTTCCGAGACCCCGGCTTCAGCGAAGGTGGCCATGCCGTTATGCAGCTCGCAAGCCAGGCGCAACAGCGGCACGGCCACGGCGGCACCGCTGCCTTCACCCAGACGCATCCCAAGATCAAGCACCGGTTGGGCCTGCAAAGCTTTCAGTACATGTGCATGGCCGGGTTCAGCCGAGGCATGGGAATACAGCAACCAGTCAGCGACATCAGCGTTAATCGCCACTGCGGCCAACGCCGCCACGCTACTGATAAAACCATCCACCAGTACCGGCAGGCCGGTATGGGCGCAGGAAAGATAACTGCCGGTAAGGGCAACGATTTCGAAGCCCCCCAGGCAACGCAAAACCTCCAGCGGATCGCCGACCGCCGATTGATGCCGCGCCAGTGCTTTAGCGATAATCTCGGCCTTACGTGAAACACCGTTATTATCCAGGCCCGTGCCTGGTCCGGTCAGTAGGCTGGCCTCTTTATCCAGCAGGGCGCAAGCAATCGCCGCCGCCGACGTGGTATTGCCAATTCCCATTTCGCCGCCAATAAACAAATCGGCGTGCGCCAGGGAGACACGCTCGGCCGCCTGGCGACCGGTATTCAGGGCATCGTAAAACTGTTGCTCGCTCATCGCGGCCTGTTCGACAAAATCCGCCGTACCGGCGCCAAGATGGCGATCGGTGACATTGTCAAGTGAACCGGGATCGCTGGCAGTACCCAGGTTAATGACGCTTAAAGTTGCGCCAAGATAGCGGGCCAGCACATTGATCGCCGCCCCGCCACGAGAGAAGTTGCGCAGCATCTCAACGGTTACTGCCTGCGGAAAAGCCGATACGCCACGAGTAGCAACACCATGATCGGCGGCAAATACCGTGATATGCACATTATTCACAGAAGGCGTTACCGTCCCCTGCATACCCGCAAGACGAATGGCGATGGTTTCCAGTTGACCCAGGGCGCCCGGCGGTTTGGTCAACTGCATCTGTCGCGCCACGGCCTGATCGGCTGCCTCTTTATTTAGCGGGGTGCTCGGTACATTGAGCCATTCAACGTTCATCATAATTCTCCTTTTAATACTTGTGGAAGACCGGCAACGGTTAATATTACGCGGTCGCAAATACGGGCAAGCTTCTGGTGCAGCATACCGGCTTCGTCACCGAAGCGACGCGCCAGTTCCCCCTGGGGAACAATCCCCATACCGGTTTCATTACTGACCAGAATAATATGGCCGGGTAAATCCTGTAATTGTTCAATTAGTGCATCACGTTCACGCGCCAGCATGCCCACCTCATCGGACAACAATAAATTGGTCAGCCACAGGGTCAGGCAGTCCACCAGCAGGCAACGATCCGCGGCAGCCTGTTGTTGCAACACGGTTGCCAGTTTCAACGGCTCTTCAATCACTTGCCAGGTTGACGGACGCTGTTGCCGATGATGGGCAATGCGTTGCTGCATTTCATCATCCTCCGCCGTAGCCGTGGCGATATATACCACCTCAAGTCCGGAAGCTATGGCGTGTTGTTCGGCCAGCCGGCTTTTGCCGGATCGTACGCCACCGAGGATGAGTTCTTTCATAATACGTTTATCCAATTACCATGTGGGCACAAAAATCGTGCCCACCCTACTGGGCGTTTACCATCATTTCATCCAGGCCTAACAAATGATCAATAGCCTTCATATCAAGATGCTGTTCAACGGCATCGGCAATACGATCGATGTCATCGTTGCAGCGTTGTGCATAATCGGCAGTCTGAACATTGCTTAGGCCGGCCCAGCCCAGCAGAGCATGACAGGCTGGTGTCGATTCAAACAGACCGTGCAGATAAGTCCCCAAAACCTGGCCATCGGCCGACAACGCGCCATCCATTTTTCCGTGTAAATCAATCGCCGGATTTTCAAGCGCAGGACCACTGCTGATGCCGCAGTGTATCTCATAACCACGAACAGGCGAGCCATCCAGCAACAGGCTTCCCTGCACATTGCGCAACTGTTTGTCGACAATAAGCCTTGTCGTCATATGCAGAAGACCCAGACCCCGACAGTCATCACCACCTTCAATCCCTTCGGGATCATGAATGGCCTGGCCCAGCATCTGAAAACCGCCACAGATGCCGAGAAGTTTGCCGCCATAGCGCAAGTGCCGCTGGATGAAATCTTCCCAGCCCTGCTCCCGCAACCAGGCCAGATCGGCACAAACATTTTTACTCCCCGGGAGAATTACGAGATCTGCCGCCGGAATCGCATCACCGACATTAATGAAACGCAAATTGACCTGGGGATGCAGGCGCAGGGGATCAAAATCCGTATGATTACTCAGGCGCGGCAAGGCCGGGACAATCACATTCAGATGCTCTGCCGCTTCCGCTTTGCCATCGCTGCGCGCGAGACTGTCCTCGCCTTCCAGATGCAGGTTATGCAGGAAAGGCAGAACCCCGGTGACCGGTTTGGCTGTTTTTTCTTGCAGCCAGTCGATACCTGATTGCAGCAGCGCCAGATCGCCGCGAAAGCGATTGATCAGCAGCCCTTTGACCCGCGCCCGTTCACTCTCGCTCAGCAGCGCCAGGGTTCCGACCAGATGGGCAAACACGCCACCACGATTGATGTCTGCAATCAGCAACACCGGACAGTTCACCATCTCGGCAAAGCCCATATTGGCGATATCGTTTTCGCGCAGGTTGATTTCGGCCGGGCTGCCTGCGCCTTCCACCAGCACAACATCATACTGCTGTTGCAGGCGTTGACAGGATTCAAGCACCGCCTTGCGGGCAATGGATTTATAACGGTGATAGGCGCGGGCATCCATGTTGCCAACCGCGTGACCGTGAATAATGATCTGCGCGCCGGTATCGGAACTGGGTTTGATCAACACCGGGTTCATGTCCGTATGCGCCTGGATGCCTGCCGCCTGTGCCTGCAAAGCCTGGGCCCGGCCAATCTCGCCACCATCGATCGTTACAGCCGAATTGAGCGCCATATTCTGCGGCTTGAACGGCGCAACGCTGATCCCCCTGCGCGCCAGACTCCGGCACAGCGCCGTCACCAGCATACTTTTACCCGCATCCGAAGTCGTGCCCTGGATCATCAGAATACTCAT
>ENA-ORDP01001242-ORDP01001242.1-marine-sediment-metagenome-genome-assembly--contig:-NODE-1242-length-14409-cov-5.620454_pt1 | contig 14409 bp, 9 predicted proteins | sample MGYA00248627_ERZ508539 | MGnify/ENA primary metagenome ERZ508539 (study PRJEB26208, sample SAMN05571518) | marine sediment metagenome | biome: deep sea; feature: Hydrothermal vent; material...
TTCTGTGAAGGGGACAAAGAGTGGACAATATCGGGAGTTGATTTCGATATTATTAAAAACCGTTTTGTGGCTACTGTTACTTCGGAGGACGAAGAAAAACAACAAATTATCGACCGTAACCTGTTTAATACGCTATTTAATTCGCTGGCCAGCACGCCGGCGGGACAGCCGTTTGTGGCCGAAGAAGGGGAATTTGAAAGTAAGAAGTACCTTGTAGAAGCGCTAAAAACAGGTGAAGGTAAAAAAGTGCAGCTCGGCATCCTATCCACCGACATTGGCCGGAAAGGCAAAGAGATTACCGGCCCTCAAATTGCTGCTGAAGACATGCGCCGCCTTATTCGCGAAGTGCGCAACAAACGTCCCGACATCAATGAAAGCAAAAACCGGGTGAAAAGTCTCATTAGGAAAAAATATGGTTCTGTTTTTGCTGTCGTTGAGCAGAATGCGGAAATTGACCGCTACAATTTCTGGTTATGGCAAATGGAACAGATGCGAAAAGCAAAACTGGTACGTATTGACCGTCCCGAAGAAGAAATTGACCTTTCGAATCTGAAAAAACGCATCGACAGTGAACGGGAATTTCAACCGATGCTGGTGACACCGAACATGAACCGTGAAGTGTCGGCCATGAGCGAAACCTACCGGCAGTTGTTGCATCTGCCGCACATGGATGCGCTTATCGCTGTGTTCAAAAGCTATACAGATAAGGTTTATGTCGCCGACAACTATACCAAAGAGATGCAGGTAAACAACATCATTGTACAGCTGCTATTATTGAATCGGCATATCCTCAGCGACGACCTCACCAAAGGCATGCTGATGCACAAGGTTGATCGTGAAACTATTGCTGCCGCCAAACAGGCTGCACTGGAAATGGTCAATGCCGGAAAGAAATAGATGACAGATTCGTCGCTACCGAAAATTATCCTTTGGTGGCGATGGTCTCAATTTCAACCAAAACACCCAACGGCAGTTCTTTCACAGCAAAGGCGGCCCTTGCGGGCGGATTTTCCGGGTAATATTTTCCGTAAACGGCATTCATTGCTGCAAAATTATCCATATCGCTGAGCAGACAGGTCGATTTTATCACATCCGTGAAATCATAACCGGCCTCTTTAAGGATGGCCCCGATATTTTTCATCACCTGTTCGGTTTGTTCGGCAATGCCGCCTTCCGTCACTTTTCCGGTTTGCGGGTCAATGGCCACCTGTCCCGAAATAAACAACATGCCGTTGGCCTCCACGGCCTGGCTGTACGGGCCTATGGCAGCCGGTGCGTTGGTGGTATGGCTAATTTTTTTCATTGTTATTATTTTTTCTTCAAAAATACAGGAATTATTGATAATTCGAAGACAAAAAAGTGCTGGCATACGTTGAAAAACTCACTTTATACCCTTTTTGGGACAGTATCGTATCTTTGCCTGAGAAAAAATACAGGTCATGCCAACAGAGTTCATTAGCCGGGAAATTACTATCGGAAATCTTCGTCTTGGGGGCAGTCAGCCTGTACGTATCCAAAGTATGACCAACACCCCCACACTGGATACCGATGCTACGGTGAAACAGATTATCCAGCTGGTAGAAGCCGGATGCGAGATGGTTCGGGTTACCGCAGCCAATATCCGTGAAGCTGAAAACCTGAAAAATATTCGTAATGCTTTAGCGGGAAAAAGTATAAATATTCCGCTTATCGCCGACATACATTTCCAACCTAAAGCAGCGGAAATCGCCGCCTGCATTGTGGAAAAAGTACGCATCAATCCCGGAAACTACAGCGGCTCGCATCACAAAGCAAAAAAATATTCCGACACAGAGTACCATAAAGAGCTGGATAAAACGGCGCAAAACCTGAAACCACTGCTCAACATTTGCAAGCGCCACAACACTACCATCCGGATTGGTATCAACCACGGCTCCCTATCCGACCGCATTTTGTACCGATACGGAAATACGGCCAAAGGGATGATGGCCTCAGCCATGGAGTTTATCCGGATATGCCGCGACGATAATTTCGAAAAACTTACACTCTCGTTAAAAGCCAGTGATGTGCCGACCATGATACAAGCCAACAGGATGATGGTACGGGAAATGCAAAAGCAGGGCTTGGATTATCCGTTGCATCTCGGCGTTACCGAGGCTGGCAACGAAACTGAAGGACGTATAAAATCGGCCATGGGCATTGGCACGCTGCTTGCCGAAGGCATTGGTGATACCATTCGTGTTTCTCTAACTGAAGCGCCGGAAAACGAAATTCCGGTGGCCCGGCGGCTGGTGGAATTTTATGGTTGCAGACATACGAAACATGAGGTAAAAATCAGTTATGCGCCCTACGGAGAAATTTCTGTTCAACGGCGACCGGCCATAGCGCTAGTCGATGAAACAAAAATATCTCTGGCAGATAAAAAAATGCTTCTCCTCTCCTATTCCAATCTCCCGCACAGAGACCTGCTGATACGTGCTGCGGTAGATTTCAATCTCGCTTACGAAAGCAAAAAAGCAGACGGACTACTCATTGACAATGGCCAGGAAGGTGATAGCCGGCATCTCAAAGAACTGGCATTGGAGATATTGCAGGCACGCGGGCTGCGTTATTCAAAAACCGAATTTATCGCCTGTCCTTCCTGCGGCCGTACGCTTTTCGATATTGAAAAGGTGCTGGAAAAAGTAAAAAACCAATTCGGAAATATCCAAGGATTAAAAATTGCCGTGATGGGTTGCTTTGTTAACGGCCCCGGCGAAATGGCCGGTGCTGATTATGGAATTGTAGGCGCGGGATATGGAAAAATAAATCTTTACAAAGAAGGAAAGATCCTTTTCAAGAACCTTCCCGAAGAAGAAGCTTTGGATATACTGGAAAAACTTATTCTGGCAAAATAGCTACTTTCCTTTCAAAAAGGCTTCAGCAATTCTTTTGATGCTCTCTTCCAAGGGTAAAAAATGCATTCCTGTGGCTTTGATGAACTTTTCGTTGCTGAAGCGGTAAACACTGTTGGCAGTTCGGGCAGTTTGCCTGGTAATCAACGGTCTTTTACCTGTCAGCCAAAACCTGATTTTCAATAAACGCCATGTGAGTTCACTTACAAACTTACCGGCTTTGTATTTCGGTGGATCCACGCCCAGTGAAAGGGCCATCGTTTTAAAAAGATCTTTGTAACTCAGATTTTCACTACTCAGAATAAACCGCTCACCCGAAATGTCACTCTCCATGAGTAAAATCATGGCTTTGGCCACATCATTTACATCCACGTAACCATTCATGCCTTTGGTGTAAACTTTCAAACCGTGATAAACTGTTTGAAACATCCTGGAGCTGCCCTTGTTAAAATTTCCGGCACCAAAAATAATGGCCGGGTTTACAATGACAGCCTTTAGACCTTCGGCCATTCCGCGCCAGACTTCCCGCTCCGCCTCATATTTGCTAAGGGAATAAGGTGAAATTTTCCGGTCGTTTTTCCATTCGCTTTTTTCGGTAGTAATTCCGTTATTTCCTGCTCGTCCCACAGCCGCTATAGAGCTCACATAACACAATTTATTTACTTTTTTATCAAGGCAGGCATTCACAACATTGGCGGTTCCGGTAACGTTAGATTCCATTATTTCTTCTTTATCTTTGGGGTCGAAAGAAACCAGAGCCGCGGTATGATAAACCTTTTCCACGTTTTCCATAGCCAACAAAAGTGTATCAACGTCAAGGATATCTCCCTCTACCCATTCTATTTTTGAAAAGAACTTTTCCGGTTGGGAAGTATGATAAGAAAATATTTTTCGGGTCTGATCAATAGAAGAGGAAGAGCGTTTCAACACCCGTATTCTTTCTTCTTTTTGCGAAAGCTGAAAAAGCAAATGCGATCCTACAAGTCCTGTTCCGCCGGTTACTAAAATCATGGGGCTAAATTAATTAATTTTGATAATGAAAAGTGTGCTTCCCTACCGGATAAATTTACGAATAAAAATGTGTCCGGCTGTTTCTACACGAACCAGGTAAAGACCTTTCCTAAATTGGGAGGTGTTGATTGTAAACGATTTGGCGTAGGTAGTGGCTCTCAAAAGCTTTCTGCCATTCAGGTCGGTGACCAAAATATGTTTGGCGGCACTTGTTGGATACCGAAAGTTTATATAGAGATACCGGCTTGCTGGCACCGGTCCCATGCTAAAATACGCCAGGTTATCGCGATTGCGGATACCAACCGAGCTTATATTTCCTACTCTTTGCAATGTCCAGTCATTGGGATCTACTACAATTTGTTGCACTTTTCCTGAAACCGGAACCGTAAACTGGTTTGTGTTAGCAGTTTGCTGAAGACGAATAAGGGTATCATGGCCATCAGTAAATTCGATCTTGTAATCCATCCACATTTTGAAAAATCCCGGATTGGTTGTTGAGGTTGTTTGCGTGCTTGTCAGATGCAAAATATTAGTTGAGTCGTACCATTCAATGGAATAAATAGGAAAGCCTTCACCATAATACCACTGTTTGAAAAACCAGGAGTAGTCATCACCGGTCACTGCATTCACAACCGACATAAAATCATCGCCCGTGGCTACACCTCCGGCAAACTGTGTTTGGTAAGTTTTTAAAATCTTGAAAAAAATTGTATCATTATTTATTTCATGTCGCAGCATGTGCAGTATCAGTGCTCCTTTATTGTAGGTGAGTCGGCTGTTAAAAATTCGCCATTCATTACCTGGATAAATTTGGTCTTTCGGAATGTAAACAGAGCCTCCGGGCAGAGTGAGAACATTATTTTTTGCTGCAGTAATAAAATTATGTGCTACACTATCGCCCTTAATGTATTCGTTAGCAAGATAATCTGCATAAGTGGCAAAGCCTTCATTTATCCATATATCACTCCAGTCAGCACAGGTAACATTATCGCCAAACCACATGTGTCCCAGTTCGTGTGCCACAAGGTCAAATCCGAAATTCCCCAGAGTGGTCATTGTTTGATGTTCCATTCCTCCGGCCAGCTCTGTTAAGCTTTGGCCGTATTTCTCCTTGCGGAAAGGATATGGGCCAAATAATTTAACGTAAAGGTCAATTAAATCTGCCGTCTGTTTGATAGCACTTTTGGCTTCGCTGAAATATTTATCTGAATTGTATATGTAGTTCTGAACCAAAACCGAATCGCCGGCCGGATTGTCAGGATGCGCATAAAAGCTGTAGTCCCTGTAATCAGCTACAGCATAGGAAAGCAAATAGTAATCAATGGGATATTTTGTTTTCCATTCGAAGCGCTTTTTCCCGTCAGGGAGTTTGGTAATGGCAGTCAGCAGGCCTTCAGAGCCAGCCATATAATTGCTGTCAACGGTCAGAAATACCCAGGCTGAATCGGCTTTGTCCTGCAAAACCTGTTTCACCGGGAACCAGGTTTTTGCTGCAAAGGGTTCGGAAAGTGTCCAGGAAACATGTTTTTTCCATGTTTTATTGTATGCTGTGGAAACCCCTGAGAAAAAGCCTCCTGTTGGAGATATCCCATGGTAGTAAATCTTCACGGAGAAGTGTGTTCCTTTGTTTTGGATGGTCTGAATGGGAAACAGGACATTGTCCCCCTTTCTTGTGGGCACAACTAGTTTATCTCCTCCCTGAAACGCTGAGTCTATAGCCATTTCGGGAATAAGTTCTACGGCAAAGGTGTCGAGTTTGTCCACCAGAGAGGACACCCCAATTGTCACATTTCCACTCACATAAGTCGTTGTCGGACTTACTGTGACATCCAATCCGTAAAAGTGGACATTGTAGTCGAAAAGGAATTTGCTTTGCCAGGAATATTCAGGGTTAAAGGCCTGTTGCTTGAAAATTTCCATGGTTTGGCTTTGTTGTGCTGAAGCGTATAGACCTGTGGAAATAAAAAAAAGCAGAAGTAATTTTCGTAACATTTGTTGTGTTTTATCATTCAAAAGTAGTGAAAAAAGAAATACAAAATTTTATCTTTGTAGTGGTAACCTTAGCTTGAAAAATGCTGTATAACATGAAATTTTGACCCGAAGCTGTATTTCGAATAAGTATTATGGATAAAACGGATAATTACCTGCTAAATGTGGATTCCAAGGCTATTTTGCACATTGAGCAATACATTGATGGCTTATTTCTTCAATGGTCGATTAATGAAATTTACCTGGCGAATATTGTTACCACCTTTGCAAACCTCCTTCATTTAATTTTAGCGCAGTCCAAAGATATGGCGGTTGGCATTGCCACTCATCTGAAAGGTGAAGTAATTTCATTCGAATTTACCGGTGTAGATGCATCAGTGCTCAAGCTTTTTTTAAAAGAACATCATTTACAGGACATTAGGGATAATTCCACACAGTCTGTTTTTCTAATCCAAAAGATTGCTGATGAAATTGCTGTGGAAGGCGAAAATTTAATTTTAAGGTTTAATACCGGAGCTTTACCAGAAGCTTACTTAGACGACAGAAAACATTCTCTGAATGATTACTACCAGAACACACCACAAAAAGCCATGAATGATTGAGTATCAGTATGATAGCATTTCTAAACTTATTATTGACCCCGCTATATATTTTCCCTGGATAAAGCTAGCTATTCTGGAGGAAAGTCATCAGATCGGGGATCTTTTTTATCATTTCTGTAGTGATGATGTCTTACTGAAAATAAACCAGGATTATTTACAGCATGATTATCTAACCGATATCATTACCTTTCCGTTATCTGTGCAATCGGAAATAATTTCTGGTGAGATATTTATTAGCATAGATCGTGTTAGCGAAAATGCTTCCGCTTTACAAACTGAATTTGAACGAGAGTTTGCTCGTGTTCTGATTCATGGTGTTCTGCATTTGCTGGGCTATGATGACCATACTGATGAAGATAGGTTGCAAATGCGTGCAAAAGAGGATTATTACCTATCTTTGCTGCCGCAAAAATAGTTGTGTTTCACGTGGAACATTATGGAAATGTTTGAAAAATATGATGTCATTGTTGTTGGCGCAGGACATGCCGGATCAGAGGCTGCAGCTGCAGCTGCAAACCTCGGTTCAAAGGTTCTGCTCATAACCATGAATCTGAATGCCATCGCTCAAATGTCGTGTAATCCTGCCATGGGTGGAATTGCCAAGGGACAGATTGTGCGTGAAATAGATGCCCTTGGCGGCTATTCAGGGTTGGTAACAGACAAATCGATGATTCAGTTTCGCATGTTGAATAAATCAAAAGGACCTGCTATGTGGAGTCCTAGGGCGCAAAGTGACCGGATGCTTTTCTCTGCTACATGGAGGAGAATGCTTGAGGAAACGGCCCACCTTGACTTCTGGCAGGATACCGTTACAGAGCTTCTAATCAAGGGTGATTACGTTTATGGAGTGAAAACTGCCATGGGACTGGAAATATTAGCCAAAACTATCATTCTAACTAATGGAACCTTCCTCAATGGGAAAATTCATATCGGAACCAAACAGTTTCCCGGTGGCCGTATGGGAGATCCTGCCAGTTACGGGCTAAGCGATCAGATGAAAGCACTCGGCTTTGAAACGGCCCGACTGAAAACAGGGACTCCGGTTCGTGTAGATGGTCGTACCATTGACTTTTCAAAACTGGAAGAACAAAAAGGAGATGAATATCCTGAAAATTTTTCTTTTCTGCATAAAACCAGACTTCTCAGGCAACGCAGCTGCTGGATAACATATACTTCTCCAAAAGTTCATGATACGCTAAAACTTGGGTTTGCAGATTCTCCCATGTTTACGGGAAGGATTCAGGGCGTAGGTCCACGTTATTGTCCTTCAATAGAAGATAAAATCGAACGCTTTTCTGACAAGACCAGACATCAGCTTTTTGTGGAGCCTGAGGGCTGGGATACTGTGGAATACTATCTCAACGGGTTTTCATCTTCTCTCCCCGATTACATTCAGGTGAAAGCACTGCGAGAGATTGTGGGTTTCGAAAATGCCAAGATTTTCAGACCTGGCTACGCCATCGAGTATGACTATTTTCCTCCTACACAGTTAAATTATAATCTCGAAACCAAAGCCATTAGAAATCTGTTTTTTGCAGGACAAATTAATGGCACAACTGGTTATGAGGAGGCTGCTGCCCAAGGGCTTATAGCCGGAATTAATGCACATTTATGTCATAATGAAAAAGATGCTTTTGTTTTAAAGCGTTCGGAAGCATACATTGGAGTATTAATTGATGACCTGATTACGAAAGGAGTGGATGAACCTTACCGGATGTTTACTTCGCGCGCCGAACATCGGATTTTGTTACGTCAGGACAATGCTGACAAGCGACTTACCACGAAAGGATATAAGCTTGGCCTTGCATCGGAAGAACGTTACCAGAGATACAGGCAAAAGGATGAGAAAGTTGAGAAACTCACGCGGTTTATTCACGAAGAGAGTATTCAACCAGGAGAAATAAATTCAATACTTTCGAAAAACAATACTGCACCTCTAAAACAAAAAGTAAAACTGGCGACGGTGTTATTGCGTCCCCAGATAAATCTTGATAACCTTATTTCTGTTCACACAGGAATGCAAAAACTTGTTGATGAAAACAAATTAGACAGTGAAATTATTGCATCTGCCGAAATTCAAATTAAATATGCAGGCTATATCAAAAAGGAGGAAGAGATTGCGAAAAAGCTGAATAAGTTTGAAAATATGATCCTTAGAAATGACTTCAATTACAACGAGCTCACCTCCATTTCGTATGAAGCCCGTGAAAAGCTGACCCGGATAAAACCAAAAACCATCGGACAGGCTTCAAGGGTTAGTGGCGTATCACCATCCGACATCAACGTTTTATTAGTTTATTTGGGTCGTTAAAAATGAAATGTTCCACGTGAAACAACACTCATGAAAAAAATATCGACCTGTCCGGCTTGTCAATCGAAAAACATTTTCAAAACGCTGGATGTAAAAGATTATTTTCTGACACAGGAGAATTTCTCAATTTGGCATTGTAAAGACTGTTGTCTCTCTTTTACAAATCCCAGGCCGGGGGATGAAAGTTTAGGGAAGTACTATGAATCGCCGGAATATCTTTCGCACGATACAAAAGGCAGCGGATTTATTGGGAAACTTTATCAGCTTTTACGAAATATCAACATCAAGCGGAAATATAATATTGTTAGTGAACTTATCGGTACTGGAAAAATTCTGGATATTGGTTGTGGAACCGGTGAGCTGCTGAACTACTTTCAAAAGCAAAAATGGGAGTGCCTGGGAGTTGAACCCAACGCCACTGCCAGAAATTTTGCTAAGACACATTACCGTTTAAAAGTAGAGGAGGAGCTAAATATGCAAAATTTACAGGCCGAATCTTTTGATATTATCAGTATGTGGCATGTTCTGGAACATGTTTCCGATATTAACAAAAGAATGGACGAGGTGAAACAACTTCTCAAAAATGAAGGTAATCTTATTATTGCTTTACCGAACTTATCATCTTGGGATGCAGTATTTTACAATGATTATTGGGCGGGTCTTGACGTGCCCAGGCACCTCTATCACTTTTCACCAGAGGCATTTTCAAATCTGGCAAAGAGGCATGATCTACAAATAATCAAGACTTTGCCGCTAAAGTTTGATGCCTTTTATGTATCGATGTTAAGTGAGCGGTATAAGAAAACCCGTTTGCCAATTTTCCGGGCTTTTATAAATGGAGCTAAATCTAATCGGACTGCAGTCAAAACCGGAAATTATTCCAGTCTGATTTATATATTGAAAAAAAACTGATCAGAAGCGAAAAATAAATTACCGGCATAAATAGTAATCTCTCTCTATCTATAAACAGGTCGGTCAATTTTTATTACTTTTACCTCATACCATTTCGGAAGAGGTGACATGAAGAAAATCGACAGACACAGTACTTTTATTAAAATCCTGCTTTATACAGTTGGATTTTTCCTCCTTCTCTTTGCTTTCTATGGCCTCAGATACAGGGCAGAAAATAATTATCGTCCGGAATCACTGGTTGAAAAGACACAAAATACCATTTATAATATTGGTAACCAATGCGTTAAATCCTCTGATAGGGTGTTCGATTTCCTACATCAGAAAAATAAGATAAATTGGAAGTACTTAAACAAACAACTTTCTGATAAACAAGCTTATATAATAATCAAGAAGGGTAATTCCTTATTTTATTGGAATAATAATCAAATTCCGGCTGGCCAGCTCTCATCCATGACTGACGGAAGGGTGAAAATTTTATTTCTGGGCAACAGATCTTATGTTGGTCTGAAAACTGTTCGCGAAAAATATACCGTGGGCATTTTTTACCCATTGACAAAAAAGATACTTCCCTACGGTGTTCATATTAAAAAACATCTTATCGCAGGTAAAAATGAATTTCCGCTAAATAAATATGGGATAACACTGAAGATAAGACCCGGAGAGATGCCTCCGCAACTACTCACGGTTTTGTTTTTTTTGTATGTGGCAATAATTTTTTACCTCGTCATTATTTTGTCTCTTTTGTACAAGGAGGTAGAGAACAAAATTGCCCTGCAATACTCCTATTTGATATTGTTCTCCTTTTTCATCGATTTAATCCTCATCAGAGGTCTTCAATATTATCTCGGATTCCCCGAAGTCCTTAAAAGCTCATTTTGGATTTCCGGGCAGATAACTAACCTTCCGGGATTTAGATCACCCGGAGATTTAGTGTTGAATTTGGTACTGTTCTGTGTTGGGCTGTACATGCTGTTACGGTATTTTAATAATCAACAATACCTCTGGAGCAAGCATGTTCTGTTAAAACTCCTCCCAATCCAGCTCATACTCTTCGCGATACCTGTGGTTTTATATTTTATCATCGAAGGTATTTTACAAAACAGCGGACTAATTCTTTTCCCGGAAAATATTTATTTCAGTACAACCGGTGTTGTGCACCTCTTCCTGTTGCTACTGGTTAATCTATTGTTATATTTGTGGATAGATGGCTTTCTGGGTTTTTTCAAACGAAAGGGAATATCTTTTTGGCAAATAATGGCAACATTTACCCTGGCGGCCATCCTGTTTCTGTTGCTCATCGAAGTTGAGAAGACTATCATTTTTCTTACGTATGTGCTAAGTGTGCTGTTAATGGCAATTATATGGTTTATCGGGCGAAACAAAAAACCTTATTTTCACAGCATATTGACAATCTTCTTACTCTCACTTTCGGCTGCTTACCTGCTCAATGTGAACGAACAGGAAAATCTTAATGCACATCAACGGTTTACCGCAAATATGCTTACGCAAAAACAAGACCCTTATTTGCAATATCTTCTTAAAAACCAATCCGGAAGAATATTAAGCGATACAAGTATTATCAAAACAATAATGTCCGAAAAGGAAGACAAGGAGCACCGGATTTCCCAATATCTGAATAAAAATTATTTTCACGGTATGTTATCTTCATACAGCAAGCAGGTTACTTTGTGTGAACCAGGGCAACAGTTGGAAATACAACCTGACAATAAGGTTGTCGGATGTGATGCTTTCTTCAGGCAGTTACAGGGTAAAATAGTGGACAGCAGTACGAATTTTGAACTATCATTGGTAAACAATACCAGCGAAAGTATCTATTATCTTGCCCGATTTCATTATCCGGATCTGGTAAGCGGTAAAGAAGGGGCCAATATTTACATCGAATTTTACAGCAATATCATTCCAAAAGGTCTTGGCTACCCGGAGCTTTTACAGGATGCCGGTGCAGTAGAATTACACTTATCCGGTTATTCGTTTGCTTTTTACGAACAAGGTAAACTTGAATATAAATTCGGGGACTTCCTGTATCCGATAGACCTCTCTGATTTTAGAAAAGCCCCGGTGAGAAAATTTTTCAAAAAAGATGGATACGCCCATTATATGCTTCCGGTCAATAAAAAGGAGGTGCAGCTTGTGAGCAGACTTCAGCAAACGCTTTCGGGGTGGCTGCTTCCCTTTTCGTTACTTTTTATTCTGTCAGGATTTTTCCTTTTGCTCTATATTTCGATCAACTTTGGAAAACAAATTCTTGAAACATTCAGTTATTCTTTCAGCACGCGACTCCAGCTCACCCTGTTTTCGACCATGCTCATTGTTTTCTTTGCATTAACGGCTATTATCCTTTACTATTTTAATACCAACAACCAGCAAACCATAAGCAACAACCTGAAAGAAAAAACACATTCGGTACTCATTGAATTACAACATAAATTAGCGCCTTTCGGGAGTGCCGCACTGCAAAATAAACAGGAAATCCAATCCTATTTACAAAAGTTTTCCATGGTTTTCTTTTCAGATATAAATTTATATGACAATTCGGGACATCTAATTGTTTCTTCACGTCCTGAAATATTTAGCAGGGGCTTACAGTCAAGGCTTATCAATCCGGAAGCTTATACAGAAATAGAAAAAAAACATAAACTCTTTTATCTCGGTAAAGAAAGAATACAAAATGTGGAATTTTATTCTTCCTATGCCCCTTTTATCCTCAGCAACGGTGTTGAAGCCGGAATTATAAATCTACCCTATTTTGCACGGCAATCCGAGCTGCAGCATACCTATTACCAGATGTTGGCAAACCTCCTCAATCTGTTTGTCATCACTGGGATGTTGGGTATGCTTTTAATGGTTTATCTGTCGAGATTACTGACACGCCCCCTCAATATTTTACAACGTAAAATTACCTCTGTCAGCATTGAAAGACAAAATGAAAAAATAGAATGGAACAGGAATGATGAAATTGGGAAACTCATTGAAGCATACAACCAGATGGTAGAAAAGCTGGAAGAGAGCGCCCGGCTGATAAAATATTCGGCACGTGAAAAAGCCTGGCGTGAGATGGCTCGCCAGATTGCGCACGAAATAAGAAACCCGCTTACTCCCATGAAGCTAAATATACAATACCTGCAGAAAGTCTATTCGGCCAAGGATCCATCCTTTGATGAAAAATTTAAGTCAGTGAGCCGTTCACTTATCAACCAGATAGATACGATGAACGAGGTTGCCGGTATGTTTTCCGATTTCTCCAAAATGAAAATCACAATAGATGAAAAAGCAAATCTAATGGAAGCCATCGCCTCCACAACTACACTATTCAGGAAGTCTTACAAAATAAAGATTGCTATAGAATCGGAGAATGATAACATCGAGGTTCAAACTTCCATGCAGGATTTGTTACGGATTTTCAATAATCTGTTGAAAAATGCAGTACAATCCATGGAAAACAGGTCGGATAATAATATCCAAATTCAGATTTTGCAACGGCAGGAATATGTGGAAGTCCGCGTGACCGACAATGGCAAAGGCATTAACAAGGCAGACAAAGAACATGTTTTCCAACCCTATTTTACAACAAAAACGAAAGGAACGGGGCTGGGACTGGCCATTGTGAAAAACCTGATGACGGAAATGGGGGGAGAGATAATTTTTGTCTCGGAAAAAGGGCTGGGAACAACCTTTATTCTTAAATTTCCTCTGGCAGTTGAATAATCTCTAATTTATCTCAGAATAGAATGCCCTTTCAAAAAATAAGCTTTAAATTTGTGCGCACAAAGCCTATGAGCAATTTAAGCGCCATAAAGAAACCCATTGCAGAAGAGATAAAAGCCTACCACAAGGTTTTTCGTACAACCATACGTTCAAAAGTACCCTTGCTCGACATCATCATGAAGTATATCCTGAAAACCAAAGGCAAAGAAATCAGGCCGATTATTGTGATATACACAGCCAAAATGATGGGAGAAATCAGCCAAACAACGTATTATGCCGCTACACTCATAGAGCTGCTGCATACCGCCACGCTGGTACACGATGATGTGGTGGATGATTCCAATAAACGGCGGGGACTGTTTTCTATCAATGCCTTATGGAAAAATAAGATAGCGGTGCTTGCCGGTGATTATCTTCTGGCAAAAGGCCTGTTAATGGCAGTAGAAACCAATAACCATCACCTTCTGGAGTTTGTCGCAAAAGCAACCCGCGACATGAGTGAAGGCGAACTACTGCAAATAGAAAAGGCCCGGAAGCTGGACATTAGTGAGGAGGTCTATTTTGACATCATAAGAAAGAAAACAGCCTCGCTGCTGGCCTCTTGCTTTGCTACGGGAGCATTATCTACCATCACCGACAAGGAAGCAGTAGAAAAACTTTGGCGTGTAGGTGAACTTACCGGCATTGCTTTTCAGATAATGGATGACCTGCTGGATTTCAGTAAGACTTCCGTTACGGGAAAACCTACGGGCATCGACATCAAAGAAAAGAAAATTACACTACCCTTGATTTATCTGTTGAACAACAGCAATAAAACGGAGAAAAAGAAAATTATCCGTACGATAAAAAGACGAAATCAGGATTCTAAAAGCATAGAACTGCTCATAAACTGGGTTCAGGAATCGGGTGGCATTGACTATGCACGCCAAAAAATGATGGAGTACAAAAATAACGCCATCGAGCTGCTGCATGAATTTCCGGATAA
>ENA-ORDP01001243-ORDP01001243.1-marine-sediment-metagenome-genome-assembly--contig:-NODE-1243-length-14400-cov-2.622098_pt1 | contig 14400 bp, 13 predicted proteins | sample MGYA00248627_ERZ508539 | MGnify/ENA primary metagenome ERZ508539 (study PRJEB26208, sample SAMN05571518) | marine sediment metagenome | biome: deep sea; feature: Hydrothermal vent; material...
CTAATCTATAAACTCCATTATGTCCACTAAAAGATAATCCTTGACTTTGTCTCATCCTTGTATTATAATTTTTCTATCAATTACGATCCTTTAATTGGTTGATAAACTTAGTTTTTTATGAACCTTCTGGCTTGTATGACAGCTTTAAGCTTTGGATTATTCCAGTTCAGTTTTTTACCTGATAAAATAATCGTAAACCTCTTTGGACTAAAGTACTTTCGAGCAACCTCAAGAATGTCTTTTTGAGAGATAGTTTTTAGTCTTTCTATCATATTGTAATTAAAATGAGGTGGAAAGCCCAAGAGTTTGTGTTTGGCAAAGGTATTTAAGTATCGACGAGAAGAATTGACTTGACCTGGACAGGAAAAGATATAATGATGTTTCGCTTGAAGAAGTTCATGAGCAGATATGGGGCCATTTATAAACTGTTGAAGGGTCTGAGTCACTCTGTTAATCACAGGAATGACTTTCTTGGGCTTGCAGTAGAACAAAATCTCTAGGGTTCCCTTTCCAAAGGGACTCATTCTAAGTCTTGACTGTATGGAATACACAAGCCCCTGTTCGGAGCGTATCTCACGATAGAGTCGATTGGTGTGGACCATTTGTCCCAATATATAATTTGCCAGTATTAAAGTTATATAGTCCGAATGAGGGCATTTAAAAGTACTAGCTCCTAGATAAACATAGGTTTGAACAGAGTTTCTGGGAATAAAAGTAAAGGTTTGCTCACTTATTATCTTGGGAGTTTTGGGATAGCTAACTTCACTTTTTTCCCATGAATTGAGTGGACCCTTCAGGATTGAGATCATATTATCTATATTAAATGAACCTGTCACCGTTAAAACAGTAGTATTCGGTTTGATATAAGTTCTATAAACGTTTAGAACATCATTGAGTCCAATCTTTTTAACGGCTTGGATATAAGTGTTTGGAGTAAAATCGGGGTCATTCAAGTGGTATCTGGCTAAATGTTTGATATACAGATCAGGTTTATTCACCCATATACCAAGCTGTTTGAGAAGATGTCGTTTGTTTGCAAGAACCCTGTTTTTAGTTATATCAGTAGAAAACAATGCTTTTGCAAAGCTTTGACAAGTTCTTTTAAAGAGTCTTCTTGAACTTGTGTCTGAGAGGTCGTATATTCCATCTATTTCGATACTTGAAATGTCATGGGATTCTGAGGAGTAGATTTTAGGGAGAGGATGCTTCAAATTGACGTATCCATTAATCTTTCTAATTTGCCTAAATAAATCCCTTCTGATCAAAGTTCTTAGAAGTGTTGTGAGTCCATATTTCGCTGATGGATTTGAGGATAAACCTATCCCAAAATGGGCTGTCATACGAATGAGAGGAAGATCATGGGTTTTCTTGAGGTAAATAGTGAGTCCATTTGCTAAAGTTACATGTCTTACATGGGGCAAATGAATGGAATCAAGTGATAAAGTTTGTTTTCTTACATTGACTTGAGTATCGCCATAGACATTTGATAAGAATGTGAGTACACTGGCAATAATGATAATTAGCTTCATCAGCCCTGGTTTTACCTGAATCGATAAGTAATCCCGGCCATCAGATTAATGGGTATTAAAGTATGCTCAGAAAAGATGAACTCAAATCTATTAAGAATCGGTAATGATAGATGTCGGCCAATAGGAATATCCAGGCCTGGCGTGAGCATAAACCCAAAATCCGTTTGCTTATTGTCACCCAGTCCAAAATAGGGTCCAATACCAGTCTGAATCAGGAAAACATTTTTGGCAAATGAAACCTCCAGCATTGCGAGACTATGAAAAAAACGTGATTTGCCAAACCGGGATCGCCCTTTCGTAATGGTTGTTGATGAATAGTCAGTTGTAAAGCTGTGCATAATCCCAAGGTCCAGACCAATACTCACCGTTCTGCTGAACTGATAAAACGGCTGTATACCCAGTCGATAGTTTAAAAGACTGCCATTCCCAACGTTTACGTTGCCTCCACCCGTGTATCCAAGGCTTCCGTAAGTACGGAATTTGAAATACCCTTTATGGGAATAGAGAGATGGACTCAATACGAATATAAGAAATAGAAGGCTAACTAACAGTTTTTTCATAATTTACCTTTATATATTTGAAATAATATCAACCAATGATTTATATTCACCTAGTGAGTTGATCTCATAATTCCTGCAATACTATTACCTGAGACCATGTATTGGTCAACCACTCTTTGAATATCCTTGAGTTTAACCTGTTTTATTCTGTCTGGAAAGTTAAAAAAGTCCTTCCAATCACTATAAACGTCTTCAAAGTACGATAGGTCACCAGCTAAGGCAATATCCGATGAGAGATCACGAATGAAATCATCATAAATATAATATTTTGCTCGCAATAGTTCACGTTTTTTGATTTTCTTTAACATAAGTATTTCACTAAAAACGATTTTTTCAATGGATTTTATAAAATAATTACGTTTGGCTTTCACAATAATCGTAAAAAGATGAGTCGATTTGACTCCCGGAAGAGAATAAACCCTGACAGAATGGGCTAAATCATTTGCCACAAGAGACCTGTATAATCGTGACTGGACTGATCGGATAAGGATGGCTTTAATGACACGCAAAGGATAAGCAGAAAGATCCGTTGCAGGAGGCGCATAAAACCCCACCATGATGATATTTTCTTTACCTTCAATAGAAACATTCTTTTTGTTCATCGGTCTGTGTGATGTCATTTTGACAGGTTCAGTTTGTTTCCCTGAAGGGATGCTTGCGAAATATTGATCGATGATTTCACTCATTCTTTGAGGATTGAAGTTGCCAACAATTGTTATGATAAAGTTTTTTGGACGGTAGTAATCTTTATAAAACGCCCTGAGAATTGATGGGCTAAGGGATTGAATCTCCTTGGCAGTTCCGATATTGGATTGGCCGTAGGGTGAATCAGGAAAAGCTTTCTTGAGTAATTTTTCTTTTAGAAGATTCATGGGACTATTTCTATACGTCTTTAATCTTTCTTCCAGTATGACGTCACGTTCTTTATAGAATCCTCTGAACACAAGGTTCTGCATACGATCCGATTCAATTTTGGCCCAAAGTTCTAGAGATTGAGGGGCTAAAGTAATTATATATTGAGTACTATCTTTCGATGTTTGGGCTTTTTGATAATTTTGGATACCTATTCTGTGTGTTCCTTTAGCCATCATGTGTTCCAACATGTGAGCTGTTCCAATTTGATCTGGTTTATCATACACGGATCCCACACGATTTCTGATATGTAATGTTACTGTAGGACTTTCTTTGCGATAAAAGAGTATGAATGTCATGCCGTTTTTCAAAGCGATTTTATTCACCCTTTTTTCATATCGCTGTGATAATTTGAGGGTTAAAACTTCAAAGTCAAAGGCTCCACAAGGATTTGCAATAAATATAAAGAAAAATACCCATATAGTATTGAACCATTTTGATGGAGTCATTTTAATGGATTCCTGGAACATTGGATTGTCTATCATTCATAAGATAATGATTTTCAGACCTTCCATTAAAGAAATATTATTTTTCGTCGAGATAAACGAAAATGGTTAAACTGACTTTTTATTTACCCAAAGTATCCTTTTCTTTAATGCTGTTCATGTCTTTATCAATTCCATTCACTAATATTTACTCTAATTCCCGTCTCTCTATAGGAAAAGATGAAGCTCGTCGTACTATATTAGAAGATTTCTATAAGATAAACAATCGTAAATCTAATAACTATACAAAGATTATCAAACGTGAAGAAAAAATCGTTAACCACGTTTTAAGTAAATATGAAATTGAAAGACTTAAACATAAAACAATCCAGAATAGAAGCTATTTGCAAAATGATGGGCTAAACCCTTTATATCCCAAAGAAAGGTCTTTCAAAACAAGTCGTTACTATAAAAAGATTTATTGGACGAATGAATTACTCACTCCCTTGCCTTCAAATCTAAAGAGCTTTTCAGTGAGTGTCACTACGATCCATCCTGTTCAAGGCAGCACTTTTGCTGTCTATTTAACAGCAAAGACTCCTTTAAGTATTATGGCCGCTAATTTTGGCAATAGACAAATCAAGTTCTATCAAGTCGAAGACAATGTATATCGTGGATTTGTGGGTCTTGACGTTCAGGACTTACCCAAACTGGTTGCGTTACGAGTATTAGCTCTTCCAAAAAACGCTACGCCCCTCTTGTTCCAGTATAATTTACGGATTAAAAGGCGTTACACCAGGACCTGGAAAAAGCGAAAGAAGAAAAGGAGGGGGAGTGTTCGGGTCAATCTGCCAAAAAACAAAAGGAAATTACTGAAAGGGAATAATAAAATAATAGAAAGAAACTTCTTCAACCAACACCTTAAAGCTTCAACCCCTAAAAAACGTTGGGTGGGATTGTTTAAATGGCCCATTCCTAATTCAAGAAGACGTGCTAAAAGCTTTGGTCGTTATAGAACCTACATTTTGGGGAAAAACACTATAATACGGGCCTACCATAGGGGCATAGACATTTCTAGGCCGAAAGGGACTCCTGTAAAAGCCTCCAACAATGGTGTTATTGCTGTTGCTGCTCATTATAGTATTCGAGGGAATGCTATCCTCATCAACCATGGACAAGGAATATACACAGCCTATTACCATCTATCCAGGATTCATGTGAAGGTGGGTCAATCGGTCAAGAAAGGAGAGTTGATAGGCCGAGTGGGTACGACAGGGCTTTCTACAGGTCCTCATCTTCATTGGGAGTTACGTGTTAATGGAGTGAGTGTAAATCCTGACCAATGGTGCCGATATTTATTTCCTTATAAATTCGCCATTCGCTTACCCAGACAAGCTAGACCCATCCGTCAAAGTTCTCATAACAATAACAAGAAAATTGTCTATCATATCACTAAAAAGTATAATGCTAATATATTTAGGTCAAATCGCCCTGAGAATCTTAGAACCATCGATCAGTTTGAATAACTATTTCACGACTAAGCCGTTTTCATGATAATATATTGAGCTAATCAGTTCTCCTGAAGGACTAAACTTTTCAACATAATAGACTTGTCCCTGTCGATAGTAATAGATTGTTTTTAGCATTTCGCTGGGATCATATGATTCTTTTTTTAAAAGGCTGAAATGAACGTTGTAGAATCGTTTTTCCAGGATTCTTTGTCTTGAGTGACTGTAGTCATAGATTAATTTTACCTTGTTTCCATTGAACTCAGCCAAATGATCTAGCATCCACGCCAAATTACCTTTACCGCTATATTTATATGTAAATCTCAAGGAATGATTTTTATATTCCTTGATAAGATCTAATAGTTGATGACGATTAAATATTAATATATAATAATTTCCATCTTCTTCTTGAGTATTGGATAGAGTAAAGGTAGGATTTAACTTCAGGCTATTTCTATGAATAGGGACAGTAATATTATCATAATAGTATCGTATGTTGTCCTGGATGTGGATCAATGGTTTGGACCTCTGTGATAGTGATAACTACAATTGAAATATAACTCATTTCTCTTCTGGATGCAACTCGTTTTTTATTCTCGCTTAAGTTATACAATTTGCGACTCTAGATAATTGGGTGCTAATGAATAAATATCGGATAGTTGTCGGATAGTATTGGATTTTAGGGAGTCAAGAAAGCTTGATATAGATTTTGAAGGAATGATTAGATGATTACCCTGATCAGAGCGAATCCAATGTATTATAATCTTCATTTCGTCCAGACACTCCTTTGAAAGGGGACTAAAAAGCTGACCGGTTGATTCTATTCCAGGAAGTAGTTGTCCAGGGGTATCATTGGATTGATCTGTTATTGCATTGAGAGAGTCTATGAGATGAGAAGGCTGGTCCAGGGGAAACCTGTTCTTGACTCTTCCATCGCTGATGTGAAAGGCAAAGTGTAAATCATTTTCCCGAATTAACAGGACTGAATCGGCATATTGCTGGGCGTCTTTCAAGAGTCGATTCTGTTTGATGAGATGGTTTAGGCGATTTTGATCCCTCTGGATTTTTTGGGCTTGTTCAAATAACTGCTTTGCAATGAGGTCTTTTTTTTTATCACTAGTGTGTTTCAGATAATCTTCAATAACATCCGATTCTCCTTCTTCCAGAAAGTCAATAATTTCACTAATGAGTTCTTTATATTTACCTTTAGCGACTGAACCATTGCATGGAGCCACACATTGGCCAATTTGATCGTACAAACAGCTGTGATCCATTGGATTGACTTTGATATTATGATTACAGGTTCTGGATTTAAAGATTTTATTGATTAAGTGTATATCTTCAACCAGGCTATAGGCTTTATTGAAGGGGCCAAAATAGTAATTCCCGTCATCAGGACAGTCATAAGTCAAATAAACCCTGGGAAACTCATTTTTTAAGTTCACTTTGATGAATGGATAGTTTTTGTATTGTTTTAATTGACGATTATATTTGGGTAAAAAGGATTTAATCAGTCTGGATTCCAATATAAGGGCTTCGAGTTCAGTGGGAGTTGGTTTAAAATCAATAGTGACCAATTCCTCTACAAGATTCTTAATCTTGGGTGAGTGGTTCTGGCTTTTATAAAAATATGATCTAACACGATTATATATGTTTTTTGCTTTCCCGATATAGATGATTTCATCCAATCGATTTTTCATAAGATAAACACCAGGATTTTTGGGAAGTCGGTTGATCTGAATGTTTATTATCTTTTTGTTCATTGTTTTTTTTGGGTTAGACCCAATCATAAACGATCTATTCTGTTTTTCTTGAACTCTTGTGACTAAAAAAGAGGATTATAAGACCATAGATTATTATAATAGAAAAGAGTATCCAATAAATGATTGGTTTTTCATACTTTATGAGGCTGTTCCACAAGCCGAGGCCAATAATGGCAACTAGTAATATAGTTTTGTGGGGCAAAAAGCTGATCTTGTTTTTACCGGAATTCATTTCTCTACGAAAATAGGACTTCAACTGATTAAACATTGGATCGTTGCCTCATAACTTCATACAGGGCGATTCCACTCGCTACAGAGACATTTAAGGAATCGATATGGCCGTAATTTTCAATACTTACAAGAAAGTCACAGGATTCACGAACGAGTCTTCTCAAACCTTCTCCTTCTGATCCAAGGACTAGAGCGATATTTCCTTTTAGATTACATTCATTTATATGGGTATCTGTAGATACATCCATACCATAAACCCATGTATCTTTAGATTTTAGCCAATTTATTGCTTGAGTCATATTGGCAACTTGAATAATAGGGACAAAAGATAAGGCTCCACTCGAGGTTTTGTGAACAATGGATGTGATAGGGGCGGCACGGCGAGTCTGTGTGATCACGCCTGACACAGAGAAGTAGTCGCAAGTTCTTATAATGGCTCCCAGGTTTCTTGGGTCTGTGATAGAATCTAATAAAATAAAAAGATAAGGTGTATGAACCTGGTTTTCTTGGAAGAAATTGTCTAATGATGAGTACTGGACCGTGTTAAGAGAAAGAAATGCGATGATTCCCTGATGATTCTTTGACTCCCATTGCTTGAACTCATTTTTAGTTTTAAGGTAGCAGGGAATATTATTTTGTGAACACAGATCCTGAATCTTGAGAATTCTTGGATTTCGACTCTCTGCAACCCAAACTTCCAATACTTTCTTCTTGGACTTTATAGCTTCCATCACCGGATGGACACCATATATCGCTATAGGAGGAGATTGGGTATTTTTTGACATGATCTAAAGGTAATAAGCTTTTAGGAAAATGACATCAAAAAGATCAATGATCTAAAAGCCATTCATTTTATAGCAAAATAAAGTCTTCTCATACAGAGAATAGGAAACTATACCAAACTGATTTTAATTTGTCCGGTTATAAAACCTGCCCCCGTAGAGACGCGATTAATCGCGTCTCTACGGGGCGACAATTTATAAACTTTTTAGTATACATTATTCCAGTTGTAGAAAAATAGGTCAATAACCTAAGTCATATTAAAAGGAGATTGGGTACTAGGATTTATTCTCATCATCAGTAGAAGAGATATTTAAAGGATTCGGATTTTGTGGAATGGATTTAATCGACAGAGTATTTTCAATGGTTTGTATGCGAGAGCCATTTGGTTTATTTTTATCATTACTGGCCATATATTTTTCGAACTTAACCCATTCTCCTTCAGACCCATAATATACCTGAATATACCATTTATGATTAATTTGTTTTTCTGTAAGTTCGTTAATAAAGTATATTTGATTCGAGTTGTTACCCTTGTTCACATAGCGAAAGGTTTCAAAATACCTGGTGGTATAATTATTGCCATTGCCAAATAAAACCAATATACTTAAAAAAAATAGTAATGCAAAAAGAATCGTAAACTTAAGAATAGGCCTCTTCATTATATGTGTTCTCCTTTTTATATTAAACGAACATTATCCATTAATTCATTGTGAACAAGATTAAATTACAAATAAATCAAAACTTAGTCAACTATTTTTTTTAGTTAACGGGAAAAAAAATGGATTACTATAACTTTGAATCTTCTGGTAAATCTGTATTTTGCTAATCTATAATGCAGTAGATAATGTTATCACAATATTGATAGTATACTTTTGATTTTAGTATGGGCACGAAGATTTTTTTAATTATTTTTACTTATTTTCCGAAGCTTAGACATGAATTACTGTTTATACAAAGTATTTTCAACTTGATAACTAAGTGAACTTATATATAAAATGTGAATCCTGTTATAATTTGGTATATGAGGATTATCAGATTCATTAAACCATTTTAATCACTTGGTATTAATATAATTACTAGGGAGTATAAAATGGCAGAGGAAGAGGATATAGAGAATGAAGAAAATAATGAAGACAAGGGAGACCAGGATAAACCTCTCTCACAAGGTGATTTGGAAAAGAAAAGAAAGCTAAAAAACTTCTTTAACGCCATTGAAGTCACTATAGTGCTGGCTATCTCATTAGCTGCCATTCTATTTATACCAGGAATGGTTTTCCAGGCAAAAGAGGAAAACAGTAAAGTACGTCTTAAAAAGATATTTGATGAAGACATATTTACCCTTCCTACACCACTAAAACCGGTGATACTTGATGTTTACAAATTCCCAAACGTTAGGCAAAATGAAGACAAAGAGTTTGAGATTTGGCTGAATGATCTGTCAACGGTTGTTAAATTAAGTTTTTATATGGCCTTTGATGAAGGAGATAGCAGTTTAGCGGATGAGCTTGCTGATAGAAATATTGAAATCATTGATAGAGTTCAACTGATCATTGCTTCCAAGACCTATCAGGATATTAATACCGCCGAAAAACGGGAATTCAATCTCAAAAAGGAACTTATTAATGAGATCAATTCTCTATTAATTGAAGGCAAGATTAAAGATCTGTATTTTACAGAGTTTTACATGAATCGAATCAAAAGAAAGAACTAAAGGGGAGTTTTAAACTTATGCCTGAAGAAGAAGTAAGTCAAATTCAATTGCCATTATCTAAGAGATTACTCCAACCCGATAGCTTAAAAAAAATAGTTATGGGAGTTGTTGGTCTTGTCGTGTTAATAGTGCTTATTTATCTTTTTAAGGATTTCAGGTTCATAGGAAGAGACAAAAATGAGCCCTATTGGTTTGAAGAGTATAAGAGTTTTTCATTAACCTCTTACAAAAACCCACATTATGGTACGTTTTTTTCCTCCGTAAAAATTGACCTTGCCTTTATCAATCCGGATGTTCGGGATGAATTAATAGAAAGAAAGGCTGAGGTTATTGATAAAATCATTGATGTGATCAGCAGCCAAAATTACTTTAAGATTAATACCCGTCATAAACGAAAGAATAATCTGACACCTGAGCTGAAAAAGCATATCAGTCGCCTGCTAAGAACCGGGAGAATTGTCAACATAGATTATCCCAATTTTAATATTAAAAGAAACAATGAGATTGAGTTTGAAGAGATCTCCTATTTTAATTTGGGGACCTTTAAAAAAGTAACAATTTTGGGAAAACCTTATGAATTTGAGGTTTATCTTATTTACCAAAGTGCCAATCAGCTTTTTGATCGACTATTGAAAGCCAGTAAGTTTGAGTTAAAAGATAAGATTAAAAAGCAATTAAAAGATGAACATGGAACATTTAAGAACTCTTTTATACGAAACGCTCAGGATACTATTCAGTCAAAAATCATCAGAAAGCAGACTGAATCGCTTTTTAGGAAGCTTAATATTAAAATCAAAGAAAAGTATAATAATTATGAAGCCGAGCAGGGCAAACTAAATAGTATTTTCTTTAGTTTATTCGTTGAGGAAAAGGGGCTTAAGCCATAATCAACTCCTATAATGACTGCCTGAAAACCTGCAAATGGAATAAAAGTGTTGACAATGGTATCACCTTAATTATCTTCATTGTTTAAACCATTAAGGTCAACACGTGAAAGAAAAAAGAATTGCTTTTGGAACATTAGGTTGTCGTTTAAATCAGTTTGAATCGGATAGTTTAGTTTCAGGCTTTGCAAAAAACGGCTATGAGATTGTCTCTATCAATGATAAGGCTGATGTCTACATCGTAAACACCTGTTCAGTCACAAATAAAAGTGATGCCAAGTCCCGTAATTTACTTCATCGAATCCACAGACTCAACCCGGACGCCCTTCTTTATGTAACGGGCTGTTATGCGGAGACTGAGCGGGAGACTGTTGAAAACATTGATGGGGTTAACTTTGTCATTGGGAATGATAAGAAATACGACCTCTTTAATATTGTTCACAACACATTAAACCAAACTCCTGTAGACATTGATGAAATCCCAGGCAATCGTTTCCATTATGAGGCCGCTGAAAACACTCTTCACACGCGAAGTTACCTAAAGATTCAGGATGGTTGTGATGAACATTGCTCCTACTGTAAAATCCCCAGAGCACGGGGTAGGGGGGAGAGTCGGCCCAGTAAAGACATCATTCATACTGTCCAGCACTTGATTGCCTTTGGTTATAAGGAGATTATGCTGACTGGAATCAATATAGGCGATTATATGGATCAGGGGATCAGTTTATCCTCTTTGCTAAAGACATTATTGGACACAAAGGGGGATTTCAGGATCCATCTATCTTCTTTGGAGCCTAATAAAATGACTCCTGCCATCCTGGATTTATTGAGCCACCCTAAGATATGCTCTCATCTTCATTTGCCTTTACAAAGCGGCAGTGATCGTATCCTAGGGCTGATGGGCAGGGGGTATAACCGAAAGGATTATCAAGACGTCGTTAACAATCTAAGAGAACGTGTTCCGCTCATTAATATCACGACCGATGTGATGGTTGGCTTCCCCTCGGAGTCGGAAGAGGATTTTATTGAAACCCTCACACTTATTGAGGATTTGTCTATCACCCATACCCACACCTTTAAATACTCTATGAGAGATGGAACCCCCGCTTCCGGGTTAAAAGACCAAATCTCGGAGGCCATCAAATCTGAACGTAGTCTAAAGGTAAGACAGCTTTCTGACCAACTTAATCAAGCTTATAGGGAGGGTTTTAGGGATCACCCTGTCCGTGTTTTAACTGAAAAAGCCTTAAAAGAGGGGATTTATACAGGTTATACAGATCATTATATTCGAGTCCAGTTTGCCGCCCAAAACCCTGTGATAGGTGAGTTTAGAGAGCTTCAGATTATAGACGTCACAAAAGAGAAAACGACAGCCTCCTGATTTATTTGACTTCCATGACTTGATTCAGCCAATAGAACAACCGATATATTATAAGCTCCAAACTTTATGAAAAGGATTTCATTTATGAAGCAAGAGGATATTTATGTACCCAGCACGATGCTGGCGTATCAGTGTAGTCAAAGCGGTGAGTGTTGTGGTGGTTGGGAAATTGGTCTGGATAAGAAGTCCCATGATCGTTTAAGCTATGTTCTTTCCAGGAACAATCAAAAGCGTCTTTTTAAGGATACTGTCAAGAAGGTTGATCCGGGGGATGAAAAGGCCAAACATGGGTATTATTCTATCATCCAGTTTGTAGAGGGGAAATGCGGAATGCTGGAACCCAATGGACTCTGTGGTCTTCACAAAAATCATGGAATTGAGATCTTACCAGATATTTGTAAAGCTTTCCCTCGACTTATCTATAAAACTCCTTTGGGAAAAGAGCTGTCCATCACTTTTTCATGTCCAAGTGCTGCTAAATTGCTGAAAAATAGAGAGAAGATTGTTATGGTAAAGAACCCGGATAACTTTTTCTTTGCTCACGGAGACTTGTATTATTGCTATATTACCAAAGAGATATTTGATCGGAAGGATATAGTTCAATTTTATTATCATTTGGAGCCTCATTTCATTGAAATCCTGCAAACCCGTTCTCTAACGACTGAAGAGCGACTTATCCTGTTGGGTATTACGGTAAAAAGACTGGAGGCATTGGATCAGCCAACCATAGATCAGATAAATGATACTATCCAGCTCAACAGAAGTATCATCCAGCAATCTTTTTTCAAGGACGATATTAAACAGATTCACTCTAGCATTGATCATCAGGTCTTTCTTCTCAAGGAGTTTGTGAACCTACGCATACCCAGTGTTCCAAACAAGGAATTGAAAGAGATATTTATGTATATCGCCAAAACATTCAGGTTCGACCAGGCCGATGACAAGCTCAACGAAAGTGTAGAAATATACACTCAATACTACTGGGATTATTACCATGAGGCCAAGGAAGACATTGATCACATCCTGGAGAATTATCTGGTATTTTTCATTTTACGCAAAACTTTTATTAAGTACACTCTCCATGAGGCTTATTTTCTAACGATCTTTTTTTATTCCTTGATTCGTCTGCTAGCAATGGGCTTGGCAATACGCGACAAACAGCAAGTGGATGAAGATCTAATGATAAAGGCTGTATGGGTGATTGAAAAGGCCATAGGCCATTCTTATCTTTTCTACCAGGGGATCATTAATTTTTTAAGAGAAAAGGATCTTACAACCGTGTCCCACGCCATTACTTTATTAAAAACACCTGACAAAAGGGCTTCTAAAAAAGAACAAATAGCATCATTCGTAGATTAACCCTAATATGGAAGGCAATTTCATTTTTCTCTAATTTTTCTTAAAATACCGGTAGAACAGACATTCTGTCTGTTCAGTCCCTAATTGAGATAAACAATGATCAGGAGAATGAAATAGCCCTGCTCTGAACATACTTTTAGGGATGTCCCTATCTATCTCAAGAAGCCAGTCTTTCACTACAGACCAAAAGCTATAATCGCCTATCTGTCTTATAGAAAAGCATATACAAATCTATTCTCCCCTCAGGCTTTCCAACCGAATGAATGGATACTGGATGATTTGCCACGAAATCGTATCGTCTATAATTCATACCTGACAAATAGGCAAGAGACAGGCGAATATCAGGCGAAGAACAGGCCAAGCTATTAAGTCTCTCATAAAAGATAAAGCCCCTTTATTATACTTGACTATATACTGAAACGTTTATAAAATACCCGTTTTGGGTCGTTTCGACAAGCGTTCGACTGAGCTCACGCCGAAGGCTCAACGACCAATCTGTTCCCTGAGCTTGTCGAAGGGGGCTATGACAAATCATAATCAGTTTAGTATAAGGTCACTATGAAACAAGATAACTTTATTTGCTTATGACTTGATTGTTAACTTTATTTTGGATAGATTACACCATGTTAGGAATAATTATTCTGGGATAATCCAGAGAAAACTCTGCTTGCGCTTTACAAAGGAAGCTAGTATGAAATATTCATTGAAAGGATATATTTATCTGAAAATATTAATGATTGGCTTATTAGCTGTTTTATTCACAAGTTGTGATATATCCGATGATGATGCCTGTGGAAAGACATTTAATGAATCAGAGTTAAATGATACTATTGCTACAGCTAATAATTTTAATATTATTCTTAAAATCTCAATCTACTTTTATCATAAGCTAATTATGAATTATCATTAAAAGGATCATTTTATTAACCTTAATATGTTAAATAATCTTCTTTTTATTATTTATAATTTTGATTCATTTATTTATTGTTGTTGTTAACTTGTTATTTTTATTTTGAAAGATTTAAATTAAAAAAATTAATTTCTACAAGTTTTGCTTTTACAAGTAAGGGTGGAAAGGGAAAATATATAATAACAACATTTGAAAGAAAAAATAAAAATTTTGATAAAGTTTTTAATATTACAATTTTCTCAAATAATAAAGAAAAGAAAAAATAATAATTATGATAAAACATAAAGAACAACGAGTGGGAATTTTAGTGGATGTTTCCAATATGTACCACTCCGCTAAAAATCTATATAATAAAAAAACTAATTTCAAAGAGATTTTAGTTAAAGCCGTGGCCGGCCGAAAACTTATTCGGGCTACGGCTTATGCTATCCGCACCGAAAATAA
>ENA-ORDP01001244-ORDP01001244.1-marine-sediment-metagenome-genome-assembly--contig:-NODE-1244-length-14399-cov-2.838469_pt1 | contig 14399 bp, 11 predicted proteins | sample MGYA00248627_ERZ508539 | MGnify/ENA primary metagenome ERZ508539 (study PRJEB26208, sample SAMN05571518) | marine sediment metagenome | biome: deep sea; feature: Hydrothermal vent; material...
CATGGCCGTAAGGACCGAGTAGACAGCGCAGATGCGTATTTCCCCAATGCGCTTGACCATATCAGCATGCTGTTCCAAGCGGGTCATCCAGTAATTGGCATTTGTGCGGCCGGTATTCTGGTGCGTGCTGTTGCGCCCGTTTTAGTTGATAAACGCAGCGAGCCGCCTTTGATTTGCATTCCCGATGATGGTTCCACGGTTATTCCGCTGCTTGGCGGGCATCATGGCGCCAACGATCTGGCGCGCCGGATTGCCGATGCGCTGAAGGTCGCCCCCGCCGTTACCACGGCGGGAGACATCCGCTTCGCCGTGGCGCTGGATGCGCCGCCAAAGGGGTGGACGCTCGCCAATCCGGAGCACGCGAAAGACGCGATGGCGGCGCTGCTTTCAGGAGCCCATGCACGCATTGACGCAGATGCCCCCTGGCTGGAAGCCGCGAAACTGCCGCTCTCCAAGGACGGGGAGATCGAGCTGACGATCACTCACCATGTGGAGAAGGGATCGCCCGGACGGCTTGTCTATCACCCGCAATGCCTCGCGCTCGGTGTGGGGTGCGAGCGCGGCTGCGAGGCCGGTGAATTGATCGAACTCGTCGGGCGGACGCTAGAAATGCATAACCTCGCGCACCAGTCCATCGCCCTTGTGGCTTCGCTGGACGTCAAGGCCGATGAGGCGGCGGTCCATGCGCTGGGGGAGCATCTGGGCGTCCCCGCCCGCTTCTTTACGCCCGACGAGTTGAACGCGCAGGCGGATCGCCTGAAAAACCCGTCTGACATCGTGCGGCGCGAGGTGGGCTGCCCCGGCGTAGCGGAAGGCGCGGCGCTCGCCTGCGCAGGACAGACCGGCGATCTGATTGTCGGGAAAACCAAATCTGCCCGCGCAACCTGCGCCATCGGCCGCGCGCCCCGGCCGCTCGATCCAATGGGCCTGGGGCGGCCGCGCGGGCGGCTGTCGGTGGTGGGCATCGGCCCCGGCGGGGCGCCATGGCGCAGCGCCGAAGCGGTATCCATGCTGCGCGCCGCCACGGACTGGGTCGGCTATGGGCTGTATCTCGATCTGGTGGCGGATTTAGGCGCAAACGCGTGCGAACACCGCTTTGACCTCGGCGAAGAAGAGGCGCGCGCGCGCCATGCTCTGGAGCTGGCGGCGGAGGGCCGGAACGTGGCGCTCATCTGCTCCGGAGATGCGGGAATTTACGCCATGGCGAGCCTTGTATTCGAGCTGCTCGATACGGGCAGCGGCGGCGCACCCGTGTCCGACGCCGCGCGCCGCGCGGAGATTACAGTCGCGCCGGGCATTTCCGCGCTTCAGGCGGCGGCGGCGAAGGCCGGCGCGCCCCTGGGCCATGATTTCTGCGCCATCTCCCTGTCGGATCTGCTGACGCCCTGGGAGGCGATCGAGAAAAGGCTGCACGCGGCGGCGGACGGCGATTTCGTGGTGGCGCTCTACAACCCGAAATCGCGCCGCCGCCGGGGCCAGCTTTCCCAGGCGCTCGCCATTTTGCGCGGCGCGCGGCCCGGGACCACGCCGGTCGTCATCGCCACGAATCTCGGACGGCGCAAAGAGCGCATCGTCACAACGACACTCGGAGACTTCGACGAAACATTGGTGGATATGCTGACAGTGGTCATTATCGGCTCAACCGCCACCCGCCGCACGGTAAAAACTACTCCTTCCCGGATTTACACCCCGCGCGGCTACCGGACCGGCGCTAACAAGAAGACCGGGTCATGAAAGTACATTTTATCGGTGCCGGTCCTGGCGCGCCTGATCTGATAACCGTGCGCGGCCTTGATCTGATCAAAAAATGCCCGGTTTGTCTTTATGCCGGCTCGCTGGTGCCAAAAGAAATCGTTGAAGCCGCACCAAAAGACGCGCTGGTTCTTGATACCGCTGCAATGCATCTGGAAGAAATCATTGACAAAATGAAACAGGCCCACAAGCGTGGCGAGGATGTGGCCCGGGTTCATTCCGGTGACCCGTCGTTATATGGCGCGATCGCGGAACAGATGCGGCGGCTCGACGCTCTGGCTATCGATTATGATGTGGTTCCCGGTGTCTCGGCCTATTGCGCCGCCGCGGCTGCCTTAAAAACAGAGCTGACCCTGCCCGGCATCAGCCAGACGGTGATTTTAACCCGCACGGCGGTGCGGTCTTCCCATATGCCCAACAACGAAGACCTGGCCACACTGGGCAAAAGCGGGGCCACCCTGGTCATTCATCTGTCGATCAACAACCTGGCCAAAGTGGTGCGGGACCTGACCCCTTATTACGGGGCCGATTGTCCGGTCGCCGTGATTTACCGGGTCAGTTGGCCCGATCAACTTGTCATTGGCGGAACCCTGGAAAACATCAGAGCCCAGGTCAAGGCCGCCGGGATCACCCGCACGGCGCTGATCATGGTCGGGCGGGTGCTGGACGAAAATAGCTTCGAGGAATCCCGCCTGTACGCCGCCGATCATCATCATGTTCTAAGGCCGCGCACCTAACCACATAAGGGCATCTTCAACCGTGGTGACCGTGTCGCCGGGTTCAGGGGCGGGGCGGGCGATCAGAATAATGGCGAGTGCCATCTCCTGGGCCGCGGTGATTTTAGCCGGCAGGGCCGCGCCGCCGCTGTCCTTGGACACCAGCACATCTATTTGGTGATCGCTCAGCAGTTTTTTTTCGTGGGCCCGTGTGAAGGGGGGGCGTTCGGTGATCAGGGTGGCGTTCGGCAGGGACGAAGGTGGCTCGATGACCCGGATCACCAGCTTGACATCGCCTAAATCTGCGAACGCTTCCAATCCCTGATGGCCGAAGCTGAGGAAGGCCCGCTTGCCCAGTTTCCGCACGGCCTGCGCGGCGGCGGCGAAATCATCGACCCGAACGACCCCGTCCGGGTCTGGCCACGGGGGGCGTTCCAGGATCAGGCGCGGGGTCTTGGTCCGGTCACAAGCCAGGTGGGCGTTGGCGGAAATCCGGGTGGCAAAAGGATGCGTGGCGTCGATCAGAAAATCGATTTTTTCGGCCATCAGATAGTCGGCCAGCCCATCAGCACCGCCGAAGCCGCCGAGCCTTATTGTGCCCGGCAGGGGGCGCGGCTTGTTGACCCGTCCGGCGAGCGAGCTGACGACATCCAGGGAGTCGCCGAATTTTTTCCCGGCTTGCTCCGCCAGCGCCGCCGCCTCGCCGGTGCCGCCCAAAATCAGCAATCGGCGTTTCATGCCCGGCCCGCCAGGTTGCCCTTGCGGTCGAAGATAATCACCTCGACCACGGTATCCCCCGACAAGGTGGCCATGGCGCATTCCCGTGCCTGGGCGGCGATGCGGTCGGCCAGGCCGATTTTCTGCTGCCGGGCCAGGTCCAGAACCCGTTGGGCAGTGTTGGCGGTGCGGGCGTTCTCGACCGTGTCCCCGGGTGCACCCAGGTCGTCCATCAGCGCCGCCAGCTTTGCAAAATCGACCCGCGAGCGGGATGAATGCAGGTCCATACAGCCCTGACCCAGCTTGGTTATCTTGGCGAACCCTCCGGCGATGGTTAATCGCGGGACCGGCTGACGGCGCAGGTATTTCAACATGCCGCCGACAAAATCCCCCATGTCGATCAGGGCCAGTTCGGGCAGATTATAAAGGGCGAGGGCGGCGGCTTCCGATGTTTTGCCTGTGGCCCCGATCATATGGTCCAGCTTTGCCGCCCGGCCGACATCGATACCGCTGTGAATGCCATGAATCCAGGCCGCACAGGAATAGGGTTTAACGATCCCCGTGGTGCCCAGTATGGACAGGCCGCCGATAATGCCGAGCCGCCCGTTCATGGTTTTCTTTGCCAGTTTCTGACCGCCGGGAATGGCGATGGTGACGCAGAAATCGGCGGCGACGGAAAATTCCTGGGCCACGGCGGCGATGTTGCCGGCGATCATCTGGCGCGGGACCGGGTTGATTGCCGGTTCACCGACCTCCAGGGGCAGGCCCGGCAGGGTCACCGTGCCGACCCCGTCACCGGCGACAAAGGTGATGCCCTGGCCGGGGTCATTGGCGGTCACGGTGACAACAATTTCCGCCTGGTGGGTGACGTCGGGATCATCACCGGCATCCTTGATCACCCCGGCGGTGGCAATTTTGCCGTCGCTCCGATGCCGGGACAGGGTGAAGGTCGGGCTGGCGCCTTGCGGCAGGGTGATGGTGACAGACGTGGGGAATTCGCCGGACAGCAAGGCGCGCACGGCGGCGACTGCCCCGGCGGTGGCGCAGGCGCCGGTGGTCCAGCCCGTTCGCAGGGCGGTTTTGGTCCTGGTTGGCAGTGATGTTTCGGGTTTATCAGGCATCACGGGTAATGTAACCTGCCGTCCAGATAATCGCCATATGGTCTAGGCGATAGATTATCATATGATAAGATCAGATTGTGGGCGCTGAACAGGCAGGTATTCATGAGCGATCAGGCGAAGAAAAAGAAGGCCCCGGCCAAAACCGCCAAAGGCACGGGCGGAGAAAAACCTGAAGAGACTCCGCCCGCTGTGGCGAAAACCGGCGGCGGCCTGTCGCGCAGCTCTTTCCTGTTGATCGCGGTTCTGGTGCTCAGCGGCGGTTATCTGCTGTGGCAGGAGTTGCTCGCCCCCGTTGGTCCCCCGGCCGTTATCAAATCATCCACGACCGTCGGCAAAGCCAGGATAGGCGGCGCTTTCAACCTGGTCGATCAAAATAACAAACCGGTCACCCAGGACGATTTCAAGGGCCGTTATATGCTGATCTATTTTGGCTATACCTTTTGCCCCGATGTCTGCCCCACGTCTCTTGCCGTGATGACCGAGGCCCTGGAAATGATTGGTGACAAGGCGGACAAGGTGACCCCCATATTCATTTCCGTGGATTCAGAAAGAGACACCCCGGAACAGATGAAAATGTACATCGGCTACTTCCATCCCCGCATGGTCGGCCTGTCGGGCACGGTCGATCAAATCACGGAAGTGACGAAAGCCTACAAGGCCTACTTCACCAAAGTCTCGGATGATGGCGAGGAAGATTATCTGATGGACCATTCTTCGATCATTTATCTGATCGGCCCCGATGGTCAGTATGTATCCCATTTCAGCTATGGCACGGATGCCTCGGAAATGGCAAAACGGCTAATGGAAATTTTATAGATGACCGATACAGCGACCGCTTCTAACCCCGCCGCGCCCGGAGCCGGATTGATCATCGCCGCCCCGGCATCGGGCTCGGGCAAGACCGTGTTTACCTTGGGCCTGTTGCATCACCTGTCCCGGTCCGGCGTTAAGATCGCCTCGGCCAAAGCCGGACCCGACTATATCGATCCGGCGTTTCATGCCGCAGCGACGCAATCGAACTGCCTTAATCTGGACCCATGGGCGATGCGCCCGGCGATGCTGCTACAAGCGGCCTGTGATTTGGGCACCGAGGGGGCGACGGTTATTTGCGAAGGGGTCATGGGGCTGTTCGACGGGGCCGTGCAGGAACAGGGCTCGACCGCCGATTTGGCCGAAATAACCGGCTGGCCGGTGATTTTGTTGGTCGATGCGGGGGCGCAAGGGGCCTCCGCCGGGGCGGTTTTGCGCGGCTTCGCCACGCACCGGCCGGGCCTTGAGATCGCCGGGGTAGTGTTTAACCGCATCGGCGGCGACAAACACCGGGCTATTCTTACCGCCGCCGTGGCCGCCGCCACGCCGGACATTCCGATCCTCGGATTCATTCCGCGCAATACTGAGTTGAACCTGCCGAGCCGTCACCTGGGGCTGATCCAGGCGGGCGAATACCGTAACCTGGAAAATTTGTTGAACGTGGCCGCCAACGAAGTCGAATTGCATGTCGATGTGGAAAAACTGATGTCTCTGGCCCGGCCCCTGAAAGGCCGCGGCGATATTGAAAAAGGCCCGGCTCCGGCGATGATCAAACCGCTCGGTCAAAACATCGCCATCGCCGAAGATGAAGCCTTCACTTTCCGCTATCCGCTGATCGTCGAAGGATGGCAAGCCCAGGGTGCCGCCATTTCGTTTTTTTCACCGCTCGATGATGTGCCGCCGCCGGACGATGCGGACGCGGTCTATCTGCCCGGTGGTTATCCGGAACTGCACGGTTTTAGGCTGGCCACATCGACCACCTTCATGGATGGCCTGCGCAGCGCTGCGGCGCGCGGGGCTACGGTGTTCGGCGAATGCGGCGGCTACATGGTCTTGGGCAAGGGCATGATCGATGGCGACGGTCAACGCCATGTGATGTCCGGGTTGTTGTCGCTGGAAACCTCGTTTGCCGATCGCAAGCTTCATCTCGGCTACCGGGATCTGGTCCTGGATGCCGGGGCGGCCTTGGGATCGGGCAATCTTCTGGGTCGACCTGGGGCCAAATACCGGGGCCATGAATTCCACTACGCCACGGTGTTGAAGGAAAGTCCGGGCGCTCCCCTGTTCCAGTGCCGCGATGCCCAGGGCGACGATCTGGGCCTGGCCGGCCTGGCCGATGGCCGGGTCATGGGATCGTTCATTCATCTGATCGACCGGTCCGACTAATGGATCAGGTCGCCCCGCTGGAAACAGTTACGTTCTGGCAAGCCAAGCGGCTTGACGAAATGAATGCGCAAGAATGGGAATCCCTGTGTGACGGCTGTGCCAGATGCTGCCTTGAAAAACTGGAAGACGGCGACACCGGTGTCGTCAGTTATACCGATGTGGCCTGTCATCTGCTCGATGTCGGCACCTGCCGTTGCAGCAATTACAAAAACCGAAGAAAATTTATGCCCGATTGCGTTCGCCTGACCCTCGGTAACATAAAATTTCTGCGCTGGATGCCGTCGACCTGTGCCTACAAATTGCTCGCCGAAGACAAGCCGCTGCCCACATGGCACCCCCTGGTCAGCGGCGATCCGGAGTCCGTTCACCGGGCCGGTATTTCCGTGCGTGGCCGCGCCGTGCCAGGCGGTGTGGCCGGTAATCTGGAAGATCACATCGTCACTTGGCCCGAATAAGCAGGCCCGAATAAACAGGATCAGATTTATGCCAACCCCTTCACCCGGCGGCATCTTCGCCGCCGTCCTGACCCCCCTGAACGCCGACTATTCGGTCAATCACGCGGCCCTGGTGGATCATTGTCACTGGCTGTTGGCCAACGGCTGCCATGGCCTGGCGGTATTGGGCACCACCGGCGAAGCCAATTCCTTTTCCGTCGAAGAACGCTTAGCCATAGTCGATGCCCTGATCGACGGCGGCGTGCCAGGCGGCGCCCTGATGCCCGGCACCGGCTGCTGTTCGATCCCTGATACGGTGAGGCTGAGCGCTCACGCGGTGGAAAACGGGGCCGCCGGGGTGCTGATGCTGCCGCCATTCTATTACAAGGGGGTCAGCGATGATGGCCTGTTCGCCGCCTATTGCGAAGTGATCGAACGGGTCGGTGATCGCCGCCTGAAAATATTTCTCTATCATTTCCCGCAGATGTCGGCGACCCCGATCAGCTACGGACTGATCGAACGACTGCTGGCCCGCTATCCCAACACCATCGCCGGCATGAAAGACAGTTCCGGCGACTACGTCAACATGGCCGGTGCGGCCAGGCGCTTCCCCGGTTTCGGGGTGATGACCGGGTCCGATCAATTGCTCTCGGCCCTGCTCGCCGATGGCGGCATCGGCTGCATTACGGCGGCGGCCAATATCGCCAGTAATTTGTCGGCCCGGGTTTATGCCAACTGGCAGTCCGGCGACACCGGTGCCATGATGGATGCCCAGCAAAAACTGAGCGCCGTGTGGGCGGCGTTGCGCGGCGTTCCCCTGTCGGCGGGCCTGAAGGAAATTATCGCCGGCCATCGCAATGATCAGACCTGGCGCACGGTGCGACCGCCTTTGGTGCAATTGGACGGTGCCCAGTCGGCAGATTTGGCCGAGCGACTGGCGGCCACCGGCCACCAGTTGCCACCGGTAAACTAAATGACCGTGCAGACCTTCCAGCTTGACATCGAAGGGCGTTCCATCCCGCTGACCGTGCGTCGCAATGGGCGCGCCCGGCGCATGATCCTGCGCCTCGATACGGGCGGTGACGGGGCCGTGGTGACCATTCCGCCCCATAACGATGCGGTCGATGGTCTCGACATGGCCCGCCGCCAATCGGCCTGGCTGTCGCGCCAGTTAAAGGCCCGGCCCGAGCGCCTGACCTTCCGGGAGGGCGCGATCATTCCTTATCTGGGGGAAGATTATACCCTGCACCGGGTGCCGGGACGAGCCGGCATCACTTTGCGTAGCGACGGTGGAATCTATATTCCGGGCGATCCCCGACACCTGGCCCGACGCCTGACCGACTGGTTCCGCAAACAGGCGCGACAGGAAATGACCACCCGTGTATACGCCAAGGCGCTGCTGATCGAGCGAACGCCTGGCCGGGTCACCATCCGCGATACCCGCACCCGCTGGGGCTCCTGTTCGGCCAAGGGCAATCTATCCTTTAGCTGGCGCCTGATGATGGCGCCTGAGAGTGTGCTCGATTACGTGGTCGCTCACGAAGTTGCCCACCTGGCCCAGATGAACCACAGCGCCCGGTTCTGGCAATGCGTCGGCGGCCTGAGCGACGACATGGAATCTTCACGCGCCTGGCTTCGAGAGCACGGCGAACGCCTGCACAGGATCGGATAATGGCACATTTTCAAACCACCCTTACCCTCGCCACTCAAGGCCAGGGTCTTTACGAATTCACCGCCGACGTGATCGAATGGACGGCCCGGAAAAAACTCACCATCGGCTTGTTGACGGTCTTTTGCAGCCATACCTCGGCCAGCCTGATTTTGCAGGAAAATGCCGACCCGGATGTCAGCCTGGACCTGCAATCCTTTTTCGAACGCCTGGTCGGCGATGGGCCATCCCTCTACCGTCATAGCCAGGAAGGCCCGGACGACATGCCGGCCCATATTCGGGCGGCGTTGACCGATGTGTCCTTGACCATCCCGGTGCGGGACGGCAAGCCGACATTGGGAACCTGGCAGGGCATCTTCCTGTTCGAACATCGCACGGCCCCGCATCAGCGCCGGATTATCCTGCATTTGAGCGGCGATTGAGGGTGACCCTGAAGGCGCTCCTGTTCGATGTCGACGGCACCCTGGCCGATACGGAAGACGGCCACCGCCTGGCCTTCAATCAGGCGTTCCGGGATTTCGGCTATGACTGGTCATGGGATACTGCACTCTATGGTCAGTTGCTGGCGGTCACCGGCGGCAAGGCCAGGATCAGGCGTTATTTGCAGGATAGCCGACCGGACTTGTTGCAACGGGACGACTGGCAAGACTGGATCGCCACCCTGCACAAGCGCAAGACCGACCATTACGTGGCCGCCCTGAACAGTGGCGGCATCCCCCTGCGCCCCGGCATCGAGCGTCTGTTAGGCGAAGCCCGTGATCAAGGCGTTGTTCTGGCCATCGCGACGACGACAACGCCGGTCAATGTTCAGGCGTTGATCGAGAATACGCTTGGGGTGGCGGCACTGGACTGGTTCGGCGCCATCGGTGCCGGTGATTGCGTCGACAAGCTGAAACCGGCGCCTGATATTTATTTGTGGGTGCTCGACAAACTGGGATTACCGGCCGCCGATTGCCTGGCCATCGAAGACAGTCACAATGGTCTTGTCGCGGCCCGCGCCGCAGGCCTGAAAACGCTGATCACCTATTGCCCATATACCACTGAGCACGATTTCAGCGGTGCCGTGGCCATTGCCGACGGCCTGGGTGATGATGTTCATATGGAACACCTGCGCCAGTGGCACACCGATTAATCATCTTCGCCGAAGATTTCGACGGCTTTGACGATATGTTCTTCATCGAGCCGGAAGATGTCAAAATTCAGCCCTTTTTCAAGGGTGATGGTTTCCGCCCCGGCCTGAATTGGCGTTTCCAGCGCCTGGGCCAGGCGCAATTTCAGAATGTCGATATCGACTTCGCCGTCGGCCCCGAAGGCGATAATGCCGAAGTTGAAATCGTCGTCCATGCGGGCCACCGTATCGGTGTCGCGCAAAACATCTTTCAGCCGTTCGGAAACTTCCAGCAGGGCATCCTTGCCCGTTTGTTCATCGCCACCTTCCCGCAGGCGGTCCAGTTCCTGCAAATTGATCAGGGCCAGGGCGGAATGGTTGCCCGATCTCTTGTCGTGTTTGATGGTGTGTTTCAGGCGGTCCATGAATACGTCTTTTTTCGGCAGGCCGGTGACATCATCGTACAGCGGCGTACCGTGCTGGGTATTGCGGATGGTCGCTTCAAATCTGCCGGCGATGACCCGGGTCAGGTTCAGGCTGACTTCCGGATTCTCTTCGACCAGTTTCATGAAATTTTCTTTCGACATGGACAGCAGGGTGGTATCGACCCTGGCGACCATGGACGCCGTGCGCGGCACATCGCACAACAAGGCCAGTTCACCGAATAAGTCTCCACGTCCGAAGGTGGCGACGGTTTTGGTTCCATCGGTGCCATCCACATTCACATTCATTTCACCCTTCAGCACGACGAAGGCAGTCTCGCCCTTGGTGCCCTGGTAGAACAGGGTATCATCGGCATCGATATGTATTTCGTCACTGGCAAAAGCCAGCAGTTTCAGGCGCGAGCGATCCAATCCGGCAAAGAACGGAATCCCGGCCAGCAAATCGGCATCCCGATTAAGAGACGTTTGGGTGTCGGTCGGACCGTCCGCAGCGATTTTGGATTCGGTTTCCGCAGGGGCCGGTCTGGCGGCATCGTCGCTGCTGGTAACCTTGCCCTGATTGACGGTCAACAGGCTATCGTACATGGCCGTATCTTTGATTTCGTCTTCGACCCAGATCAGGCCTCGACCTTCCATTCTGGCCTTGACCTTGGCAAATATTTGCTGCTGGCCGGTCGGGTCGAGAGACGCCAGCGCCTTGTTGACAATCAGCAATTGCGGGCGCTTGATCAGGCAGCGGGCGAGGGATAGTTTCTGCCGCTGTGGCATCGACAGGCGCTTGCCGGAAATGCCCACATCCCAATCCAGGCCGACGGCGGCGATCTGTGTTTCCAGGCCCAGTTTTTCGATCACTCCGCTGAGTAAGTCGTTGATCAGTTCCGGGCCACCGGCCTTGTTGAAGGAGGTTTTTCCGAACAGGATGTTGTTCAGGATATTGCTTGAGGCGATATATTTTTCGGCGTGGAAAAATTCGATGCTGGAAGCCAGACTATGATCCAGGTGATCGATAAAAATATGCCGGGCCAGCAGGATTTTTTTCTGCATGTGATCGTCGATCATGTCCAGGTGGTGACGGGCCGGGATCAGTTTGAAGGTCAGATCAGATAGCATATGGCGTTCGTTTTCTTCGAGGCCGCCGAGGCCGATTTCCGCCACCCGGCCGAGGATGGCCTGATATTCCGGCAGCATTTCGGAATCGATAAAGCTGAAGCGTTCGAAGAAATCATGGCCCGGCGGTAAATCGTGAAACAATTCGACCATCAACTTGGCCACGGCGGTACCGATATCAAGGAATTGGCCGGTTAAATTGCACTGATCCAGCACCGCTGCAATCCGCAAATTGCCACCCAGTGTTTCGACATTGAAGGTGTCGTCCCGTGGCGCCCCGAACAGCAGGTTTTCGGCGACCGAGGCGTTGGTGTTGAATTTGTCGATATCGAAAACCTCGACCAGGTCTTTCAATTCATCACTTTGCAGCCGTTCGCGAATTTCCGCCCGCGCCTGCAAAACCCCGTCGACCAGGCTCGGGTAGCGGTCCGTATCAAACGTGCGTTGCAGACCGATCTGGAAGACATCGTGTTTCAGATCAACCTCGTCCAGCACGTGCACCGCCAGGTCCAGCAACCCGGCCTGATTGGCGGCCCCGGAAGCGGCATAATCGATCCAGTCGGCCTTGATATCATAAGGGCTGTTACCGGATTTTTCCGATTCGATCAGCCTGTCTGGATCGACATCCGGCGGCAGGTTTTCCAGGTCAGGTTCGTGATTCAGGCCCAGCAGCAGGTTATCCATCAGCGTGCCCGAGCGGATATACGGTTCCTGATCGACATAGGAAATATGGCGGCCATAAAAAGCCATGGGCAATTCATCCATGAAGGTCTCGCCGATTTTCAAACGGCCGTTGGTCGGCCATATCCGCCGGGCGATCAAGTCGGTGACCATGGATTTGCCGTTGGCGTCGGGCCCGGTGATGGCGGTGTGGCCCTTGGGGTCGAGCGTAAAGAACGCGCCGTTGACCAGGGCGGCGGCTTCATCTTCCTGATAGGTCAGGTTGTTGGCCGAAATGGGGCCGTCGATCCACACCGGTGGGGTTTTTGGAATATCGATCAAATGTTCTTCGATCATGCCATCGGGCTGGAACTGATCGACCAGTTGCTCGTATTTGATGCGCGAATCTTCCATGGTCTGGTAATATTTCAAAAGCTCTTTCCAGGGTGCCGATAAGTCTTTGTAGGCGGCCAGCACGGCGACCAGGGCGCCGATCGACATGGACCCGCCAATGACCAGATAGCCGCCGATGGAATAGAAGAAAAACGGCGTCAACTGGGCCAGGAAATTGTTCAGGAACTTGATGAAGAATTTCTTGCGGAAGATATCCAGACGAATACTGTTGATCGTTCCCAGCCGGTCGCTGAAATCACTGAGTTCATAATTGATGTAATCATGGGCCCGGATATCGCCGACCCCGGTGACCATTTCGCCCAGCCGTTCGGAAACCTTGCGCACGTTTTTGACCCGCTCCTTGCCCAGCAAATTGACTTTCTTTTGCAATTTCGGAATGAAGTAGGCCTGTAACGGGTAGAGCGCCATGGCGGCGATGCCCATCATCGGGTCCTGGATGGCGATAAAGGCCAAAATGGTGATCAGGGTGCCGCCCTGGAAGGCGGGCAGGGAAAAGGCTTCGCCGATGAAGCCGCCCAAGGGTTCCGTTTCCGTGGTCACCATGGAAACGATCTCGCCCTGGGAAAGCTTGCGAAAATGGGGCAAGGGGAAGCGCAGAACCCGCTTGATCAACTGAAAGCGCAAACGCCGCAACATGTTTTCGCCCAGGCTGCCCCGGAAGACGTTGACATAGTATTTGAAAATGCCGTTGACGCAGACAAAAGCCAGGAAACCGGTGCACAGGACCCATAGATAGGTCAACTGGTTCATTTCGAAACCAAACAGATCATAGACATCGTCGGTGCCGCCGATGGCTTCGTTGATGATCGTTTTTGGCAGGTCCATGGACACGTACAGGAATGGGAAAGACACCAAAATCATCACCAGCAAGACAATCTGTTGCGGTTTGCTATAACGATAGATATAGCCGAAAATGCCCTTTTCCATTGGTCCTCTCGTAGCCTTTGTGGCTATTTTGTCTATTCCAACACTGCCACCATGTTTGGGGATGTTGAGCAATTTGGCAAGCTTTCTGTGCAGGCTTTTCAGCCCTCGCCCGGAAGCCACGGGATGGTCAATATATGTTCTGACCGTGCCGACCATGCTGACCGGGTCAACGAGTCTGCTGCTCTGAAAAATTTGTCAGATCATACCGCGCCGGTTTATACCCAATCCTGACTTGCGATCAGCGGATAAATCAGGGGCATCCATGAACCGTCACAAAGACGCCGACATCACGCGCAAGGATGCGATTCGCAGCCATGCCGACCACTACGCGTCGCAACGGCGCCAGTGGATAAACCGCTCACAATATTTCCACGCTGTGGACAAGCGCTACATGCGTTTTCTCGTGCCCAGCGGCAAGCGGGTGCTGGAAATGGGTTGCGGGGCGGGTGATTTGCTGGCCTGTGTCGAACCCCTTGTGGGGGTCGGTATCGACCTGAGCGCCAACATGGTTGCGATCGCTCGGGAAAAACATCCAGACCTTCAGTTCATCACCGGTGATGTGGAAAATCCCGATACCCTGAGCGGGCTTGGCGAAACCCCTTTTGATTTTATCATCCTGTCCGACACCATCGGTTTTCTGGATGATTGCCAGGGCACGCTTGAATCCCTGCACCGGTTGTGCCATCGCGATACCCGCATCATCGTTAATTTTTATTCCCATAACTGGAGCCCCTTGCTGGCCCTGCTGGAAACAATCGGCCTGAAAATGCCGCAACGGGAAAACAATTATCTGTCCCTGGCCGATATCGCCAATATTCTCGATCTGGCCGATTTTGATCTGGTCAAACAGGACCGCCACACCCTGCTGCCCATGGGCCTGTTCGGCATCGGCAATCTGGTCAATCGCTATCTCGGCTCGCTGCCGGTTATTCAGCGATTGTGTCTGCGTAACTACACCCTGGCCCGGTCACGCCGCCACGCCCCGCTGGGCGAACAAAGTGTGTCCGTCATCGTTCCCTGCCGCAACGAAAAGGGCAATATCGAAGCGGCGGTCCGGCGGCTGCCTAAATTCGGCTCACACCAGGAAGTGATCTTTATCGAAGGGCACAGCCAGGACGGCACCTACGGTGAGATC
>ENA-ORDP01001245-ORDP01001245.1-marine-sediment-metagenome-genome-assembly--contig:-NODE-1245-length-14390-cov-4.517265_pt1 | contig 14390 bp, 13 predicted proteins | sample MGYA00248627_ERZ508539 | MGnify/ENA primary metagenome ERZ508539 (study PRJEB26208, sample SAMN05571518) | marine sediment metagenome | biome: deep sea; feature: Hydrothermal vent; material...
TTAATCAAAGTAGTTTGGCTTCGTAATAGATCAATTTGTGAATTAATCAGGCTAAATCCGCAGACCTGTATCTATTGTGTCGTATCTTCTTCCACATCGAGCACCCCGCGAATACCATAAATAGTACGCTTGGTAAAATTTTGGTTCGACACCATGCTGTCGCCAAAGATAACCCTGTCGGGACTGGTAATTTTCACAAAACTCGGGGAGTAAATTTTATGTGTCTTTTCGTTCCATATCAGGTTTTCCGTATTGAGTTGTTCATCAGTTTTCAGATTTTTTACCACCACGTTGTTTCGCGAAATGAGCAATCCTTTTTTCTCCCAGCGGATACCATAACCGGCTTTTATTGTTGAGATAATTTTTCCGGTAGTATCATAAAAAGTAATTGAAAACCCCTTTGGAAATTCAGTATAAGGTTTTTCACCACCATATTTTAATAACAACGGGCTATTTAGTACCAGTTGCCGACGGCCGGAATCGGTACGGATATAATGAATATCGGTAGCCGTTAACTCGGCAAGGGTGTCCTCAGCATTTATCTTCTGAACAACCTTTATATTATTTTCACAGGAAAAAAGCGCCCCCATTGCCAAGACAATAACGACGCTTTTTAACAGATTCCGTATCATATTTTTTTCTGCAAACATCTTAGTTAGATGCTCTTGCAATAGTTGTTTCGTTAATCCAGCAACCCACCTTGTACTTTTGACCGGGTTTCAGGTTATAAAAGAACATGGTTTCCCTAGTGGGGAAATGTGCTTTATAAATAGCGATTTTTCTATTCATGGCATCAGCCATTGTGGGGTCAACGCGTTTGGCCTGAACATACTTGTCAACAGCAACCCAATAGGCAACTTTTGTTGTCAATGCGTTGTTACCACATTTTTGAGCACTTGCAGCATACAGGTCACCAATAAAATCGTAAGCTATTCCGCTGTGTGGATTAAGTCTAATCGCCTTACGGGCTACCTCGCGGGCTTTACTGAAATTATTAAGTGTTCGATAAGTCTGAGCCATCAGCAGATAATCTTCTACCAGATTGCTGGTATCTTTCATCATAGTACTTTTGTTCAGATAACCTAATGCTTCATGGTACTTTTTATGCTGTAGCAACATTTTCCCGATAAGGAAAGCAGATTGTGGTGTTGGTTCCACTTTGTAAAGGTTTACTACGGCATCAAAATACAGCGGTTCTTTGTAACACTGTTTTTCCTCTAACAAGCTTATAATTTTTTTCAGCAAGACCGAATCTTCAGGTGTTGCAGTAAATTTTTTGCGGAATACTCTGGACAGAATATTGCAATTCGCAAATGGCTCAAAGGTCATTTCAATATAGCCTTTTACATTTTTGAATTCGGCAACCTTGCGACTGTTATTTTGTAACTTAAACTTTGTGATGTTAGCATCGAGATAATTGGAAATGGTATCGTAAGCGTTAATAATTGACACGGTATCCAGTTTTCCGGTTTGAACCATTTTAGCCACATCTCTGAAATAGTAAGCAATAGCAGCAGGGGTGCTTCCCTGTTTCTGTTGTTCAATAGACTTTTTCAGCAGAAAATAAGCTTTATCATAGGACTCCGGAGAAATCTGATAGAGAGCAATTCCCTGACGGCCTTTAATATAGCCTTCCTGAGGAAGGTGTGTCCTGTAGTTGTCGGGGAAATATTTTATCCTTTGGTCAAAAACCATCATAAGTGTGTCTATCAGTCTTTTTTTCTGTTCTTCCGTAGTGGCATTTTTATATTTATATTTTAGGATTCTCACACCATCGATATAAATATTCTCCGTGGAACGCGGACAGTTCTTAAAGACCCATGTCCAGGGTTCGATAACGTCTTGTATAGCATTGTTCTTGTAATGACTTTGTCTCCATTGGCGGAAAGATTCAGTATATAACGACAAATTCATAAGGCATTGAATACTATCCTTGCCATATTTGGGGCCATTGTTATCCTGGGGTACCAATTTATTAACAGGCGTTCCGGCCAAAACCGAGAGGCTGAGCCCCATTCCGAGTAATAAGATGAAAAGTTTTGTTTTCATTTTACAAAGTTTTAGTTATTATCTGTATTTACGTTTATAGAACCAATGTTCTACAATATTTATTCCTAAAGAGAAATTAAAAAAGGTTTTTTTAACCAGGTTGTCTTTTAAAGCGCCACGGCTACCTACTTCCATAGCCAGTGTAATGTTGTTTCGTGTACGTTTAAACGGGAAGGTAAAACCCGCTGTAACAGCATATTCATTAATGGAATAACCATATAACCTTATATACGTCCGGTTGTAACGTGCACCAATCCGGTATGTCATTCTTTTGCGCAAAGGAGAAATGGTGGAATGCTTTGGCGTATAAGCACCGCCTGCTGATATTCGCCAGGCATTTTCAAGCGAATCGGCCACACCGAATTTTCTAAATTTTGACCAGGGTTGCCATTCTCCTTCCATCCCGATAAGCCATCTGTCTCCTTGAGAATACGAGAATCCAAAACCATAGGTCTCCGGAATGTAGATATTTCCTTTCTCACCAGGCGAATAGACAATAGTATCTCTCGGGGTTTCTACAGCTCCTTCGTAACCACCAGTTAACGTGTAGGTTATTGTTGAACGTGTGGCATTTACATGAACGGCATTCCGGTAAATAGCCCCTAAAGTGAGTTTTCTGTTTTTGTCCAGGTGGATATCGTATTGAATACCCCAATCAAACAAAAAGTCACTTACCTTAATATAGCGCTCTTGCTTGGTACCGAAAATAAAAATAGAATCAGGGAAATAAATAATACTGTAACCCCGGGCGTTACCGAAAAGATAGTTAATGTTGACCCCGAGTCTCAAGTTTTTGGTCACATTAAAAGCGTTTCCAAAAAACAATCGTGCAGTCCCCCCTTTGCCATACCTGTCATTATACACAGTGCCGGAAGGTGAAACTACATCTGAAATGCGCGTGTCGTAACCTATTTTACTGTAAGGAGTAACGCCTAATGCCATGTGCCATTTTCTGGTTACCTGAAAGCCCATACTAATGTTGCTTAGTGTGGCGTAATTGGTGTTTTGTTTGAGTTGCGTATTTTGAAGCGTACTCACATTCCCGATAATACCGGTTTGAAAAATATAGGTGGTCGAATCGAAAACACCATAACTGGCCGGATTGGCCATATTCAGAATATTTTTTTCCGTAACTCCAAAAGAAATTCCACCCATGGCTTGTAACTGAGAGCTGATGTTTTCACTATACAACTGACCTATTCCATAGGCTGAAAACGGGGAGTTAATATCCTGAGCATTCAACCCAAATGTCAACAGCAACAACCCAACAATAAAACCGAATTTTTTAATCTTCATTCTTTCTTTTCCTCTTCGTTAAAATCCAGAATTTCCTTCAGCCCTTTTAATACAAAATTTGGGAGTGCAAAGATGTTATTTTTTAACCGTTTATCAAAATATTTTTCATCGCCCCCGCTGAGCACAACTTTTAGTTGCGGATAATGAGCCCGATACGCTGAGATAATCCCATCCACTTCAGCTATCACCCCGTTCAGAACACCTGAAAGAATGGAGCTTTGCGTATTGTTGCCAACCAAATCAATATTAGAAATAAGGCTGTCAACCAAGGGTAATTTTCCTGTATATGCATGTAACGCTTTTAGTCGCATCTGTATGCCGGGGCTGATACTTCCGCCCGGATATTCTCCTTTTTCGTTAACAAAATCGTATGTGATGGTAGTGCCGGCATCAATGGCAAGCACATTTTCACCGGCAAACAAAGTCTGTGAAGCTGCAGCAATGGCCATGCGGTCTTTACCCAGAGTTTGCGGACTTTTGTATAGTATTTTTACCGGTAATGGCGTTTTGTTGTCCAACTTTAAAAAGTAAAACCTATCCCTTAAAAAAGTATCAACTTCCGGAGAATAATCCTTTACTGACGATAAAATAGCCGAACCAATGGCTGGATACTTTTCCACTATTTTTGTCAACAATTTCACCGAAAGATTCTCGGTAAAGAAGATTTCTTTCGTTTCATTACCCCAAAAAACAGCGAGCTTGGTTCGTGTGTTGCCAATGTCAATAATAAGTTTCACAAGTATTTTATTTTAAACAGACTGCAAAAATACACATTCAACGTAACCGCCGGCAAGCAAAAGTAAAACCACATTATTTTTTCTGGTAATACTGCAAATAATATCTTTATTTAACCCGGTTACTCTTAGGCAGAACATTGTCTCTTATCCCGTAATTCCAATTTTCTATTGATAAAATTATACTTACAAATAAATTCCCGATTTAAGAGTTTGTCCCATAACGGGAGCTTATTCCCAATATGGGACAACTTACTGTTTTTTAACATTTTATTAATATTAATAATAGTTTTTGTAAAAATGTTTTTGTAGGTTTGCTGTATATTAGTAACAAGGGATATTGAATACCATTACTTTCCGCATATTGATTGGTTAAAATATGAAAAAGAGACACTATCCAACACTCTTCTCAGGGGTTTCTCCCCCGGCATAGTAGCAAATGCCAACTCAATTATATATAAAATTCAAATAAAATTATTATTTATTAAATCTTAATATTATGAGAAAACTGTTACTTTTATTTATATTCCTCTTCGTCGCCGGATGGGGATATGGGCAAACAACGATTGCTTTTCAGGGGTTTGAAAGCAGTGGCGATACTTGGACTATTTCAACGGGTTCAGGAAATATTTCATCGTTATCAGGTAGTTCTGACCATCCCTCTAATTCAAGAATTAGAACTGGGTCACGTTCTTGGCAAGTAATAAACACAACCGGAACTTTAGAATTATCTTCTGTAGATATTTCCTCTTATAATTCTGTAAAAATTATAGTTCATGTTTCCAGCACGGCTGGGACAAGTGGTAACGGTGCAGATGCTGCAGATTATGTAAAAATTTATGCCAATGTTAATAATTCAGGATATCCCTCAACAGCAGATATCGAATTGGATGGAAAAAGTAATGCCAAATGGGATTACAATGCAACATTAACCGAAACTACTCAAGCAGGCACACCGGTAACTATTGCAGCACCCCAGGGGGGTACAAGTACCAACAACTATGCCACATTGGAAATTGCTATTCCAGATGGATCAACATCAGTTTCCTTTAAATTAAGCGCAAAAAATAATAGTTCAAATGAGCGATGGAATATAGATGATATTTCATTGACAGGGACCGCCTCAACCGGTGTTAATGATCCCACTAATTTCGCTGCCACGACTGCATCCACAACCCAAATCAACCTGTCATGGACACAAAACACCAACAATAATGATGTGATGGTGGCATGGAGTAGTAATGGTACTTTTGGAACGCCGACTAATGGAACAACTTATACAGCCGGGAGCGCCATTAGCGGAGGAGGAACGGTTTTATATAATGGAAGCGCCACCACATACAACCACACTTCCCTTACTTCCGGAACGCAATATTATTATAAAGCATGGTCGGTAGATGGTTCAACCAACTATTCGATTGGAACATCGGCTAATGCCTCTACCTATAAAGCTGAGCCGACCAACCATGTGGCATCATTCACGGCAGGAACACCTACTTCTTCTTCCATACCTTTGACATGGGCCGATAACGACGGAATAGTGGCCGCAGATAGTTATTTGATAATGATTAATACAACAGGTACTTTTACCCCACCTGTAGATGGCACGGCGCAAGCCAACGATTTAAATGTATCGAATGGCTCAGGTGTAGTAAATGTAACCCATGGCGTCCAAACCTATACATGGACAAACCTGACACAAGGAACCCATTATTATTTCAAAATTTATCCATACACCAACAGTGGAAGTGCTATAAATTACAAAACTAATGGTACAGTGCCGACGGCCAACGCAATTACTGGTATCCCTGCGGCCGAACCTGTTGTGGGAGATTTAAAAATATCGGAAGTTAATAGCACATCTGCTGCCTACGCGAGTTATGCGGAAATTTATAACACCACAAACAGTGAATTAAGTCTTGACAACGTTGATCTTGAATTTTACAGCGATGGTTCTGCTACTGCTACTTCAACACTTCATTTAACCGGATCAATAAACGCCAATAGTTACATTGTTATAGCCAGAAAATCAGCTGATTTCAATACTGCTTATGGTTTTACTCCGAATTTTGCTTTTTTAGGAATGTCTATTAATGGTGGTGCAGACGGTTTAATTTTAAGACACAATAATAACACTATTCTTGATCAGTTTAATGCAGCGCCCAATGGTACTGTTGATATGACAGATAATAACTTATATTATAGATTTGACTATTCCAGTAACGGTTCCAGCCTAGCTAATGACTGGGATGATTCCGGAAGAAATAAAAACGGAACTCCCAGAGCAGCAAATCAATTAACATGGAAAACTTCCGGTACAGCAGATTGGCATACAGGTAGTAACTGGAGTAATGGAGATGTTCCGTCAAAAGGAGTAGATGTGATTATCCCTTCGGGAGGAACCCAGCCTTCTGTGAGTGGTACTGTAGCTAACCCGGCATCTTGTAAGAATTTAACAATTAACAGTAACGCAGTTTTAACTATCCCGGTTACAGAATACATGACAGTTTACGGCAACCTCACCAACAACAACGGTTCCGCTGCCGGCTTGGTGGTTCAATCGAACGGTACCGGTAATGGATCTTTAATTGTTGATGGAACCATAAGTGGCAATGCAACGGTACAAAGATACATGGCTAAATTTTCATCCGTAGGTGCAGCTAATGGCTGGCACGAAATAGGCTGTCCGGTGAGTTCTTATTCTGTTTCGGGAACCGATTGGGACCCAAAACATACGGGGACCAATGATGACCTCTATTATTGGGATGAAGCACAAAACTCATGGATGAATTACAGAACTTCTGCTTTTAATTTCTCTGCAGGTAACGGTTATCTTGCCGCCAATGATAACAATTTAACACACGTATTTACTGGTGTATTAAACAATACGGATGTTACTATTTCAGGGTTATCCTATACTTCAGGGCAAGGCAACGGCTGGCATTTACTCGGTAATCCTTTTCCGAGTGCTATAAAATGGAATGACGGCAACTGGACATTAACCAATGTAGGTGCAGTAGCAGAAATATGGAATGGAACACACGCCTCTTACACAACGATAAGTGCTAATGGTATTATCCCTTCAACTGACGGTTTCTTTGTTGAGGTTAGTTCCGGCAATACCGGATCTGTTACCATTCCTGTTGCTGCCCGTGTGCACAATGCAACAAATAATCAGAAAGCCGCCCCGGTTGTAAACCAAAAAGAAACCCTTACTTTTAAAATTACCGATGATACCAACACTTATTCGGATGTAAGTATTCTGGGTTTTCGTCCTGAGGCTACCAAAAATTGGGATATCGCTTTTGATGCCCATAAAATATTGAGTTTTGTTAAGGAATCACCGCAGATATGGACAACAAGCGATGACCAAAAATTCCTCGTCAACTATCTTCCTGAAATAACCTCATCATCCTATGATGTCCCGCTGCATTTTCGCGCCGGCGCCAATACTGTATATCATTTGACAATCAAAGGTGCCGACAGTTTTGAAAATACTTCGCTGATCCTTGAAGACCTTCAAACGGGTCAAAAAATCGATTTAAGTCATGTTACAAGTTACGATTTTACTGCTGACAAAGGAGACGACACAAACCGTTTTGTTCTTCACATCAACGGTGTAACGGCAGTGCCAAATGTGAGTGAAACAGGTGATATTCAGGTATTTACCTTTGGTAACACGGTTTATCTGCATGGTCAGCAAAACCTCAACGGAAGAGTGTCTATTTTTAACACCTTAGGACAGGAAATTTTTACCGGCAGCCTGAACAGAAGGAGGTCACAAAAGATCAGCCTGAATCAAAAAACCGGTATCTATTTTGTACGGGTTAAAGACGGCAACAAGGTGATAACAAGAAAAGTATTTATCAAATAATATAACCAAAAATGAAAAAGTATATAATTCTATTCGTACTGATGTTTTTTCTCCTTTTTTGGACCAACGAAACATTTGCACAAAGCAGTCCTCCTGCCGACCACGGGGCATCCGGAAACCAGGCCGGTGGCGGGGCACCCATTGGCGGCGGATTGTTTATTCTACTGGGTCTTGGTGCTGCTTATGGTGGCAGGAAGCTGTACAACAAGAGGAAGACATCTCAGAAAAATTGAACAGTTGAATCAAACCTACAATGTTATCTGCAATATGGACGAAATTCAGGTGGCTATTGGCGAGACGACTTATATGCCGGGCATCGTCGCAGGATTAATCCGGTTATGGTTATAACGTAGTGTAAACTGAATATCGAATAGATAAGCGATAGTTTTGAGGTACGCGAACAGGAGAAAAATAACCTTAATATTTTAGAAAACACAAAAGAATCCAGATCAATACGACACACCATCCCGATGCAAATACAAATCCATGTATTCCACTCAAAATCCTATGGCTGACACGAATAATCCGGCTGAACTCAGGAATATCAATACAAAAAATCATTGTAAGGATAGCGTACAGCATGTACTGTGCGGATGTGGTCGTATAGCAGTTTTTTAAATTCGGGATAGTTTTCCTTTGTTTTGGCAGACAAGAAGATACAGGGTTGGTTTTCGCGAGACATCCAGGTGGCTTTCAGCTCGTCGAGGCTCATATTTTCACGGATGGATTCCGTCAGGTCATCTTCCTCCCGGCGGACAAACCGGTAGGCATCTATTTTATTGAAAACCATTATGACATCCTTGTCGCCGGCGCCAATTTCCGTCAGTGTCTCATTAACGGTTTTTATCTGGTCTTCAAATTCGGGATGCGAAATGTCGATAATGTGAATGAGAATATCGGATTCACGCACCTCATCCAGTGTTGATTTGAAAGATTCAATCAGTGCAGTAGGAAGTTTACGGATAAAACCCACCGTATCCGACATAAGAAAAGGCAGGTTTTCAATAACCACCTTACGCACGGTGGTGTCAAGGGTAGCAAAAAGCTTGTTCTCCGCCAGTATATCCGACTTACTCAGCAGGTTCATCAACGTCGATTTTCCCACGTTGGTATAGCCCACCAGCGCAACACGCACCAGTTTTCCACGATTTTTACGCTGGGTAGCCTTCTGTTTATCTATCTCTATCAGTCGCTTTTTCAGCAAGCTGATTTTATCGCGAATGATACGCCGGTCAGTTTCTATTTCTGTCTCTCCGGGACCACGCAGGCCGATACCACCACGTTGTCGTTCGAGGTGTGTCCACATACGTGTCAGCCGTGGCAACATGTATTGGTATTGTGCCAGCTCAACCTGTACTTTGGCGTGAGCTGTCTGCGCGCGACTGGCAAAAATATCAAGGATCAGGTTGGTACGGTCGAGTATCTTGCACTCCAGCACCTTCTCCAGATTTCGCAACTGCGAAGGCCCCAGCTCGTCATCAAAAACCACCAGATCAATCTCTTCGGCTTTAACATACTGAAAAATCTCATCTAACTTTCCTGAGCCCACATACGTCTGTGGATTGGGATAACTCAGCTTTTGAACAAACCGCTTTATGGCTACCCCGCCGGCAGTCTCCACCAAAAATTCCAACTCATTGAGGTATTCCTCTACTTTCTCTTTACTTTGCGCCTGTGTTACCAAGCTAACCAATAGTGCTTTTTCCGGTCGGTCATCCTGTTTTTTTTCTTTTTCTATCATAACTGTTTAAATCGTCAGGCAAAGATAAGTATTTGAGCATACTGAAAAATGAGTTGTGGTATAACTCATAGACGGTATGAAAATATTGAAATTATTTCGCAGATCAAAAAAAGGGCAACATCCAACCAGTTGTTACCCTTCATCTTATGTGGAGAATATCGGAATCGAACCGATGACCTCTTGACTGCCAGTCAAACGCTCTAGCCAACTGAGCTAATCCCCCGAATAAGGGTGCAAATGTAAAAAAAATCCACAAATCAAAAATTGTATTTTTACCGGTGAAAACAAAAATCTTATGAAACGTCTCTTCGTAGCTGTAAAACTCATTCCTGACGACAATTTTTTGAAAAGTTACGGGGCACTTCATCATGCATTGCTGTTGGAAAAAATCAGCTGGGTGAAACCGGATAATTTTCATCTTACCCTGAAATTCCTGGGCAAAACGCCCAAAGAGAAACTCCCCGCTATCCTGACAGCCTTGCAACAGGTTGCAGAACAAACTGAGGCTTTTTCCATGAAAATGGCCGGAACGGGTATCTTTGGCAGTGCTTACAAACCACGTGTTCTTTGGTTTGGCGTGGAAAATGATACGGCTATCCATCAGCTGGGCGAAACAGTATTGAATAACCTGGGCAAGGCCGGTTTTCCCCGTGACAGGCAGAATTTTGTCCCCCATCTTACCATTGGCCGCATCAATAAAATCGAACACAAGAAAATGTTTCAGGAAGCTATTGCTGCTCACAGGCATGATTTTCTACAAGAATTCCCGGTCGATAAAATCATCCTTTATGAAAGTCTGCTGAAGCCTTCGGAGGTCATTTACAGGGTGATTATGGATTTTTCGTTGGAGTTGGGTAATAGGTAGGACACAAGCGTATGCTTGCCTGTTAGTATATTGAAAACGGTCGTCATTCATTCTCTTCCCCATGTTTTTCGCGCCACTGTTTGCTGAAAGATTTTTCGGCAAATTTGGGTAGCTCACGCCGTGGTCCCCACACTTTATCCACAAACATACCGGCACCAAAATTTTTCATCTTACCACCGGACAGGTCTAATAATTTTCTGGACATTAGCACTTTCGTGGAAACCTTTATACTGGCTTTGTCGAAATAAGTATAAAACCCGTTTTTCACAGCATCATCGCGGTTCACCAACAACAATTGGTGGATGGGAATTTTTACGGGACATACTTCGGTGCATTTACCACAAAGTGAAGAGGCAAAGCTCAAATGATTATATGTTTTTAAATCCTTCATATAAGGCGTAATAACTGCTCCGATAGGACCACTATAAGTGGTATCGTAAGTATGTCCGCCAATGTTTTTATAAACAGGACAGGCGTTGAGACAGGCGCCACACCGTATGCATGAAAGTGCCTGCCGCTGCCGTTCTTTGGCCAGCAGGTTGGTACGGCCGTTGTCCAGCAAAATCACCACCATCTCTTCAGGCCCGTCTTTCTCATTCCTCTTTTTTGGTCCGCTGATTATGGAATTATAAACGGTCATGTTTTGTCCGGTACCGTGTGTGGCGAGCAACGGCCAGTAAAGACCTAAATCTTCAAGCCGTGGAATAAGTTTTTCGATACCTGCAATGACAATGTGTATTTTTGGAAACGACATGGAAAGCATCGCATTTCCTTCGTTTTCAGTCAGTGCAATCCCTCCCATATCAGCAATGAGAAAATTTGCACCACTTACGCCCATTTCGGCATGGATAAACTTCTCCCGCAACAGTTTCCGTGTGTACAGTGTCAGCTCTTCCGGTGTTAGATGCTCGTCGGTATTGAATTTTTTATGATATAATTCAGCAACATCCTCTTTAGACATGTGCATGGCCGGGGTAACAATGTGATAGGGTTTTTGGCCTGCCTGCTGCACTATAAACTCACCGAGATCTGTTTCAACAGATTCAATGTTGGCCTGTTTCAAAAACTTGTTAAGGTCAAGTTCTTCGGTGGTCATCGACTTGGATTTCACCACCTTTTTAACCTTATTTTTCCGGGCAATCTCCAGAACAGCATTTACAGCTTCACGTGCATCGGCTGCCCAAATAACTTTTCCGCCATTTCGGGTAAAATTATCTTCAAACTCAATGAGATACCTCTCCAGTTCATTAATCACCTTGTATTTGATATAGCCGGCTCTTTCGCGTGCCAGATCAAGATTTGCATAAAGGGCTTTTCCTTTGGCCACGGCTTTGTCATAACGCGAAATGTTAAATTTTATCTTTTCACGATGCACTTTGTCAAAGGCAATTTTTTCGGCCTTTTTGAGAAATATTTTTTTTTCTGCTGAACTTTTCACTGACGCTTCCTTATTTTATAATCTGCCCTATTTTTTCTACCCGTGGAGTGTGTCTTCCCCCTTCAAACGGCGTTTGCAAAAAGACCTCCACCATTTTCCAGGCATCGTCAAAGGTAACAAACCTGCCGGGAAGCGATAATATATTGGCATTGTTGTGCATACGGATCAATTTAGTTTGTTCCACATTCCAACATAAACCGGCTCTGACATTAGGATATTTATTTGCCGTCATCTGGGCACCATTGCCGCTGCCGCACATGATAATGCCCAGTTCAAATTCGCCTTCGTTCACAGCATGAGCCATGGGATGGATAAAATCCGGATAATCAACACTTTCACCTGAATTAGTACCGAAATCTTTCACTTCATAACCCGTATCGCGCAATTTAAACGCAATAAAATCCTTCATCCAATAACCACCGTGATCAGATGCCAATGCCAAAGTTCGCTTTTTTTCACCCATTGTTCATAACATTTTCCTGACAAAATTACGCAAAAATCCAAGCCATACTATAAGAGTTGATTACGAACAGTTTTAATTTTTTCAAACGGCAGTTTTCAATATTTAAAAGGCTCATTATTATCTTTTTAAAATTTATCAAACATCGTTGTTAATATCTGCGTAAATTTGTTGAATAAAAAATGAAAAGTCGCAGGTTATGAACATCAAAAAAATGAACATCGAAAGGTTACGCTCAAAACAGAAATCTTATAAAAATATATTACGGGTTTATGAACATCCAATGTTGGTAGGTTACAGTAAAATTTATGAAATTTACCAATGATAAACAACTTGTTAATAACTGGTGTTATTCGTTGATTAAAAATATTTTAAATGGTGATTAATTGTAAATTGGTTGTTCATAAAAAGAGGTTTTTGACAATTACTAATAATGAAACTGTTTTTAATAACCAATACTAACAGGCATATAATATATAATAAGATTTGAAATTAAAATTTCTTAATAAAGAGTAAATAGTTAAAAAGAAGAATATGGATTACAAAAAAGAGATAAACAGGCTGAAAAAAGAAAAAAATGCGTTGATTTTAGCACACTATTATCAAATTGATGAAATTCAGGACATCGCTGATTATGTTGGAGACAGCCTGGGCCTGGCGCAAAAAGCTGCCGAGGCCAAGGTGGATATTATCGTTTTTGCCGGCGTGCATTTTATGGCCGAGGTAGCCAAAATTATCAATCCTGATACCAAAGTTGTTTTGCCTGACCTGGAAGCCGGATGTTCCCTGGCCGACTCGTGTCCGTATGACGATTTTGCCGCTTTCAAAGCGAAATATCCCGATCATATTGTAATTTCATATATCAACACCACGGCGGCTATTAAAACATTGTCTGATGTAATTTGCACTTCCGGCAATGCGGTGAAACTGGTGGAATCGTTTCCCAAAGATCAAAAAATTATCTTTGCCCCCGACCGTAACCTTGGCGGTTATGTAAACCGCATGACGGGTCGTAATATGGTACTTTGGGATGGTACTTGCGAAGTGCATGATATACTGACTGTTGATGCTATTCTTAATTTGAAAGAAAAACATCCGGATGCTAAAATTGTAGCTCATCCGGAATGTAAACCGCAGATTTTGGAAATTGCCGATTTTGTTGGTTCCACTACAGGTTTGTTGAATTTTACCAAAAGTGATCCTGCAAAAAAATTCATAGTGGCTACTGAAACCGGTATTTTATACCAAATGTATCTGCAATCACCCGAAAAAGAATTTCTTGTGGTACCTTCCGATGAAACCTGTGCCTGCAACGATTGTCCTTATATGAAACTTAATTCCATGGAAAAGTTATATTTGGCTTTGGAAAACGAATCACCTGTTATCACCCTGGACAAACAGGTTATGATACAGGCACGTAAACCCATTGAACGTATGCTTGAAATATCTAAAAAACTAAAAATCATTTGATTATGAAAAAAATAGTTACCCTTATTTTTGGCTTATTTTTTTTACTGTTGATTTCTTCCTGTTCCAAAACCATCTACTTTACCCAGGATATGCGGAATAATTTGAACAGTAACTACCTCAGCATTGATAAAATTCAATTTTACAACTCCAGAAAAATTATTCTTCGCCGTAATTTAAGTTATGCCGATACTAAAGTGGCGCGTGGAAAAATAAATTTTGAAAACGGCCAATATGTTGAAAATATTATTATACCGAAAAAAACGCCGGGTGTGGCCGTTAGCGAGGGGAGCAACTATATCAATGTGGCTTTTGAGGATGGTGCTTACCGTTTTTTGCGGTTTGTGCGGAACAGCAATAATGAATACCAGATTTCTGCCAGCAAATGGAGTCGGGGTTACGGAAAAGTGAAGTATGATACACTGTTTTATTATATTGAACCCAAAAGCAGCAAAGCATTGTTGAA
>ENA-ORDP01001246-ORDP01001246.1-marine-sediment-metagenome-genome-assembly--contig:-NODE-1246-length-14384-cov-3.987647_pt1 | contig 14384 bp, 14 predicted proteins | sample MGYA00248627_ERZ508539 | MGnify/ENA primary metagenome ERZ508539 (study PRJEB26208, sample SAMN05571518) | marine sediment metagenome | biome: deep sea; feature: Hydrothermal vent; material...
TCGGCAACGAAGCATGGCGCCTTTTACAGCCGATTGTAGCAGAAATGGATTTTTATAGGTTCCCATAAGGTAACGGAGTATGGCGGTGAAGATTGCGGTTTTTCCTGGTGACGGTATCGGCGTTGAGGTGGTGGACGAGGCTCTCAACGTTTTAAAGCGGGTTGATAAAAAATATGGAATGAGCTTCGAGACTGAAAAGGCGCTGGTGGGTGGATGCGCTTATGACGAGTATAAAACCCCACTGCCGGACGAGTCGCTAAAACTCGCGCAAGAGGCCGACGCTGTTTTGCTTGGCGCGGTGGGCGGCCCGAAATGGGAGCCACTCGATTACAGCGTTCGTCCCGAACGGGCTTTGCTGGGACTTCGGGCCGAGCTTGACCTGTTCGCAAACTTAAGGCCTGCCCGTGTCTACCCGGCGTTGGCGGACGCATCTTCGTTAAAACGCGAGGTTGTGGACGGGATAGACATTATGGTTGTGCGCGAGTTAGTCGGCGGTATCTATTTTGGCCAGCCCAAAGGAGTGGAGAAACTGTCCGACGGGACTGAGAGGGGGTTTAATACCCTTGTCTACACTACGCCGGAGATAGAGCGGATAGCCAGGGTCGCGTTCGAGACTGCGGGTAAGCGAAGCGGCCGGGTATGCTCGGTCGACAAGGCCAACGTGCTTGAAAGCACAGAGTTGTGGCGGCGCGTCGTTACCGAAGTCCACAAGGACTACCCCGATGTGGAGCTTGTCCACATGTATGTCGATAACTGCGCTATGCAGTTGGTCAGATGGCCCAGGCAGTTCGATGTTATCGTCACGACCAACCTGTTCGGGGATATCCTTTCTGACGAGTCAGCCATGCTGACCGGGAGCATAGGCATGTTGCCATCCGCGTCGTTGAGCGCGGACAAAGGAATGTATGAGCCGGTGCACGGCTCTGCGCCTGATATAGCAGGGCAGGACAAAGCAAACCCGATCGCGGCGATATTATCGGTGGCGATGATGTTAAAATATACGTTCAACGAAGAACAAGCGGCGGGCGATATCGAGCGGGCTGTTGTGACAGCGCTAGACTCTGGCGCGAGGACGCCGGACATCCATACGGAAGGGATGAAACTTGTGGGAACAAAAGAGATGGGCAGGATCGTAGCCGAAGCCATTAAATAAGGAGTATAACTGTCATCGCATTAAATTCCTCCCCCTTGAGGGGGGAGGTTAGGTGGGGGTGAACGATCTTATGCGCCCTCACCCCGCCCTCACCCCGCCCTCTCCCGTCGAGGGAGAGGGAAAGGTTTTTTTAGTTGAATGCTCCCCGTTATGGGCGCCACCCAGCCACTCGACTCCAGTAGAAGGGATGGGAAGGGTTGGATGATTTCGCAATGTAGTCTGGTATCACCTGTTTGATTTAATATTTAGTTGGTACAAATAATGAAAAGCAAGTATTACAACGTCGCCGTCGCCGGGGCCACCGGTGTGGTGGGCGAGGAGATGATAAAAATTCTGGAGGAGCGCGATTTCCCGGTGAACAATCTGCTCCCATTGGCCTCTGGCCGGTCGGCTGGCATGGAGATAGACTTCAAGGGCGAGAAGTGGACGGTCGAAGAGCTTAACCATGAATCGTTCTCCGGGATCGACATCGCTTTTTTTTCAGCAGGAGCGGCTCGTAGCCTGGAGTTCGCAGGCTCGGCGGTGGACGCCGGGGCCATTGTGATAGACAATTCCTCCGCGTTTCGTATGGAGCCGGACACCCCGCTGGTTGTGCCGGAGGTAAACCCGGAGGCGATACACGAGCATAATGGAATAATCGCGAACCCGAACTGCTCGACCATCCAGATGGTTGTGGCTTTAAAACCGTTGCACGATACAGCCGGGGTCAAAAGAGTGGTGGTGAGCACGTATCAGGCGGTCTCCGGGGCGGGCCGGGAGGCGATGGATGAGTTGAGCCAGCAGACCAGGGACATTTTCAGTTTTCAGGATATCGAGCCGCTAAAGTTTCCGCACCAGATAGCGTTTAACTGTATTCCGCACATAGACGTTTTTTTAGATGACGGGTATACGAAAGAAGAGATGAAAATGGCGCATGAGACACGCAAGATCATGGGGGATGAATCGATACAGGTTTCGGCGACCTGCGTCCGCGTCCCGGTTTTCTGCAGTCATTCCGAATCGGTGAATATCGAGTTCGAGCGGGCGATAGACCCCGGTATGGCCAGGGATATACTGTCGAAAGCTCCCGGAGTCGAGGTGATGGACGATCCGGACAAATCGCTCTATCCGCTGGCCACTAAAGCCACCGGGAAAGATTTGGTGTATGTGGGGCGCATCAGGCGCGACGAGACGGTAGCCTGCGGCCTTAACATGTGGGTTGTCTCCGATCAGCTTCGTAAAGGCGCGGCGCTCAACGCGATTCAGATAGCGGAGCTGTTGACGCAAGAGTAACGCTAAAGCAACAGCATGGCCGCCGCGATTACCGTTGTATATCCTTTTTTGACAATGGCCGACTGTGTAATGTTTCTTGTCCGCACAATTTTGTTCGACATGCGGAAAACTTCTTTTTTCTCATCCCACGCCTTGTCCTCGTCGAACTCGATTCCCAGGGTGGAGGCCAGCATCGCGGCGGCGAGATCCTCCGCGTAATCGCCCGCTACCTGCTCCGTCTGGCCGAACCCGTGATGTTCGCTAAGATAACCGTAGCCGTCCTTGTTGGAGGGGACGGCGCATCCTATGGATGAGAACACCAGCCTGTGCGGCTCGTTGCTTCCGGTGCGGGCCATGACGCAAAAATTTATCTGACCCGGTTTTAGCCGCTTGAGCCCTTCTCGCCGGGAGATGATTTTGCATTTAGGCGGAAGAATGGATGAGACATAAACCAGGTTGCATTTCTCGATTCCCGCGTCCCGCAGGGCAAGCTCGAAAGATCTCAGCTCTTCTTTATGGGTTCCCACTCCGTTAGTAAGAAACATCGCTTTTGGGACAAGGTTCATTACGCTACTTCTTTATTACTGCTATTGGTCGATAAACCTGCAGGTGACCGGGGTTCTTCTGTCCCGCCCAAAAGCCTTTGGAGTGATCTTCACGCCCAGAGGCCCCTGCCTTCGCTTATACTCGCTCGCGTCAACCATCCTTATAACATCGATGACGAGCCGCTTAACGTACCCCAGTTTTCTGATTTCATCAATATTTTTATCATGCTCTATATACTCGGCCAGAATGGGGTCGAGCAGATCGTAAGGCGGCAGGGAATCGGTGTCGAGCTGACCGGGGCGAAGCTCTGCGCTGGGCGGCTTTTCAATGATCGATTGAGGGATAATATCGGTCCCCGCTTTTGCGTTTCTCCACCTGCAAAGCCGGTAAACCCTTGTTTTGAACAGGTCTTTTAGCACGGCGAACCCTCCAACCGTGTCGCCGTAGAGGGTGCAGTATCCCACGGCGATCTCGCTTTTGTTTCCGGTGGTCAGGACAAGCCAGCCGAACTTGTTTGAAAGAGCCATCAACATCGCCCCCCGGATTCTGGCCTGGATGTTCTCTTCGGCCAGTCCAGGCTCCTCTCCTTTGAAAACGCCGGCAAGAGCCTTGTCATATTCGTTCATGGCCCCTCCAATGGGGAGAGTCATCATCTCAACGCCGCCTGATTGTAAACCGTCCGTAAGCCGTTTTGCGTCCGACTCTGATTCTGGCGACGAGTAGGGGGAGGGCATATAGACGGTCTTTACATTTTCAGGGCCCAGCGCATCGACGGCGATGGCTGTGGTCAGCGCCGAATCCACGCCGCCGGAAAGGGCGATGACTGCCGTATCGAAACCGTTTTTACCTGCGTAGTCGCGAACGCCCAGGGTAAGCGCCTCGTAAACCTCCTCATCCTCGGATAACGCTTTACGGCGATTAACAGCAGGCGTCTCCGGCTTTTCCTTCAGGCTGGGGGCAAGTTCGATGATATCGCGCCCCACCGCTGTGGGGCGTCGAGCCGCCGGATGTTTTTTCAATATTATGTCGGCGATCAGGATATCTTCCCTGAAATATTCGGCGGAGGCGGTCACTTCACCGTTCGCGTCCATAACAAACGATCCTCCGTCGAAAACCAGCTCGTCCTGCCCTCCCACCAGGTTGCAGTAGGCCAGAGGAGTATTCAGTTTTTTCGCGTGGCCCGCGACCAGGGTATGGCGCTCCCCTCCGGCGCCGAGGCGGTATGGCGACGACGAAAGGTTTAAGAGTAGATTGGCCCCGTCCGCCACCTGACTGCGGAGGATGTCGTTTTCAACCCAGATATCCTCGCATATCGACACACCGATCAATGCGTCGCCGATTTTAATCAACGGCCCGTTGTCGCCGGAAGAGAAATAGCGCCGCTCGTCGAATACGCCATAGTTGGGTAACTCACTTTTCATAATGACACCCGCCACTTTCCCCCCCGCCAGGATGACAGCCGCGTTGTAAATCTGATTTTCTTTAACCGGCGCTCCGGCGACAACGACGATGCCATCTGTCGTTTTCGCTAATTGAGCCACCGCGTCGCTACACCGCCTGATAAAGGCGGGCCGTAGCAGAAGGTCTTCCGGCGGATATCCGGTGACCGCAAGCTCCGGGAAGATGGCTATATCCGCGCCCATCTTACGGGCGTCGGCGGCGGCCTTTGCGATCATTGATATGTTGCCCTTGAAATCTCCAACGGTGGGGTTGATCTGGGCCAGGGCTATACGGATATTGCCAGTCATTTTTTTTCACCCCGCTCATCATGAGCGCCCTGCTTATCATAAGCAGAATGCTTTTTGTAAGGGATGAAGTTAATCTTAACACCCTCGTAACTTCTGAGCGTGGCGTAGAAGGCGCCGATCAAGATTTTGGAGCGGATAACCACCGGCGTGAGCGATTCATCATCGGTGAGCCATATCGTCATTTTTCCTTTGCGAAGGAATATGCCCTCGGTTTTCAGCTGAGGCTCAAGCACAACAGTATCGACAAGACCTTGAGGCAAACTCAACCTCTCGCGGCGCGCGACATTTACCTTGAGCGTATATTTTTTCTTGTCCTCAAACACAGGGATAAACAGAGGGTTTCCTACGGTAAGCTTCGCGCCCAGAGCCCGTATGGCGTACAGAGAAGAAAATGAGTCCTGGCTTTTTGGATCGATTTCAAAAATTTCCGGCTCTTTGTCATTTATGAAATAAGAGGCCACCCCTTTTTGCTGGTCGAACTCTATTATTTTCTTTTTACGGTAATTGCCTTCAGATATATTGATTTCAACCCGGTGGCTCACAAGTTTATTCACATCAAAAAACGATTTTGTATGGTCATCCACTTTGTACAACTTTCGCAAGAACCCGATTGACCGCGCCACGCTTTTAAGAACGTAAACCTGGTGGCCGTTGTAATCGATCTCTCCGCCGACCGACAAGACGCCCTCACCCCCCAGAACACCCATCCATGTTACATCATAGGTCAGGCGCTCGCCCGGTTTGAACGGTAAAGACACGCCGCCGGACGCGAAGGCGAGACCAGTGTGGACAACAGCCAGAAACAGGGCCGTGAGAGCAAGCAGGTGGAGCCTGTAATATTTCAACCTTACGGTTTTCAGGGAGGTTATAGGGAACTTCAAATAGAGGTTCCCTGACTCAGCAGAGATGTTTATTGTTTTTGGCGTGGACGACGCGCCACAAATCTATCTTATTGAGTTTTGTCGTATGCAGAACATCAAGATTGGTGGAGGTGATAAAGTCCTCGAAATTCATATCCATTCGCCATCCTAATTTTCTGAAAGCAGGATCGAAAAAGTTCTCCACCCTGGCTATCCACGGCTTGGAGGAGACGAAATGGTTGACGATGACGAGTTTGCCTTCCGGTTTGGTCACACGCCGCATTTCGTTTATTACTTTTACAGGCTCCGGCACTACGCTGATTATATGAGTAGCCACGACGTAATCGAAAGTATTGTCCTCGAATTCAAGATCGCAGGCGTCCATCTCTATGAGGGTGACGTTTGTCAGGCTTAATTTTTCCACTTTCTTTCTCGCCTGCTTTAGCATGCTTGAAGAAAGATCCACGCCTGTGACATCGCAGGTTTCAGGATAGAGCGGTAGCGACAGGCCGGTGCCGACGCCAACATCCAGAATCCTGTCACCCGGCTGGAAATCAAGGTCGTTTATGGCAAGTTTCTGACGAGGGTGAAAAAACGATTTGAAAATCAAGTCGTATACACCTGAATAGGTCTTGTAGATTTTTTTTATGCTTTCGTTTTCCATCCGCTCCCCGGTTATTTATTGTTCACCGGCGCTTCGCCCTTTTTTTTCTGGCTTTCAAACGCCTTGAAAGGAAATTCAAAGAGGCGCTGGAATATACCGATGACGCCTTTGGCGAACGACTCCAGCTGTACACTTCGAGTTTCCGGATTCTTAAGATCCCCCTTGACTATAAAATAGCTGGTTAAAAGACTCCTGTTCTTCCCTGTGAGTATTCTACCCACCACAGGAATGGAGCTTACAACCCTGTCAACAGTTATAAAAGGCATGACCCCGATTTTCATGTCAATCCGATTATAACCGATATCAAAATCTCCGACAGACGAAATGCGCATAGCCTCAGAGTCGATAATCAAATCCTCCGTATGAGCCACTCCGGATGACAGAGTAAAATTACCCGAAATGCTCTCGAAAGGCATTCCCTTTACGGCCAGATCGGGTGTTTTGAGTTTAAAATATTGCGATACGTTAAGTAAAGCGAAAATCTTGGAAAGCAAGTTAAAACGGTGGATTACCCCCTTGCCGGACTGCAATTGAATGTTTCCATCCAGTGATTTTTTGATTTCGCTCCACCGCTTCCCCTCTCCGCTGACTTTACCGCGCAGATTCACCGGGCCGGACGCGAATTTACCCACCTCGGCCACCTGCGTGAAATAACTTTCCATGTCCATATCCTGAATATCCAGCTCGGACTTGAATTCGATAGTGGCAGGTAGCTTGTAAAGATCGGCTTTCCAGTTCCACCTGCCGCCGTTGGCCGCGAAACTGAGCGGGGAAATTGTAAAACGCCTGTTTTCATAACGGATGTTCGCGTCGAGATCGGTGTAACGGATGGCTCCGATAGCCCCTTTCATCGAGGAGACGATGATGTCCCACCGCCCGGCGAAAAAGTTGGGGCCTTTTTTCATTTTTATTTTTTCGTCTACGTTCTTTTTCCCAGCTTCAGGTTTTGTCTCTCCCTCATTTTCAGGAGTCGGCCCGAACAGGTCGGAAAGATTGAGCGATTGCGTTGACACGTTAAGCGAAAATTTATGTTTATCTGAGATGGTGGCGACCCCGGACATATTGAAAGCGCCGTCACCGAAAACACCGACTCCGTTTTTGAGAAAAATCTGGTCGTTTACAAGTTCGAAACCGGCGTCCACTTTGTTGAATGCCTCATGGAACACAGGGAGCTTGAAGCGCGCGTTTTTAAGATAAACATCGCCCATCAACCTTACCGGCTCGTCCAGTGATTTTTTTCTTATGGAAAAATCGCCGTTAATGCTCCCTTCGCTGTCAATATCCTCGAAGAAGTTTAGGAACTTGTCGAGATCGTTGAAAAGCACCTTATCCGATCTTATGTCAAGGTCTATCTCCTCTCCCCGTAAAAACCGGCCGATGCGCCCCTTCACCTCTATCCTGGAGTCACCGAGATCAAGAACAAGCCGGTCTATGACAAGCTTGTCGTTATCGCGGACGGTCCCCTTAAAAGTGTAGACGTTTTTAAAACCGAAACTTTTATGGAACAGGTTCATAAAACGGAATTGGGCGTTGCTCATGTCCAGCCTGTTGTCCAGCGTGAATTCGGTGGATTTACCACGGATGCCTATATCGACGAAGGCTAGCCCGGAATGGTTGTAGATGTTTCCGAAGCTCAGATATTTTATCCGGTCGAGATCGGCGAGGTTTACGAACGAGACCAGGCGCAGGTCGAACGCCGGGTCGGTTTTTAAGACATCGCTTATCGAGCCATTAAGAGAGAACGATGAAGAGCCGGCCAGCCAATCAAGACCGGGGATATTGATATTGTTGAGATCCAGCTTGACGACACCGGTCATATCATGAACCGGCAGGCCCAGCTCCGGGCTTTCCATCCCGACATGATCGAAAGCCATCGCGCCGGAGACAGACAGAGTCTCGGCCGGGCTCCTGCTCTCCCCGGCCACGGAAAGGTCCAGTTTTATCGATCCCTCGATGGAGGTTATTTTATCGAGATGCTCTTTTAGCTTCGGTGAAACAAGGAGCGACGACAGCCCCTCGCGGGTTTCTTCAAGGTTGAGGTCTGCTTTTAACCGGATATCGAACACGGGCCACTCGTTTAAATGCTCTATAACCCCGGAGATGTTTTCAATGGCGCTTGAGCCGTAGTGTCCGTGAAGCTTATCGAACCTGAGCCTGTTGTCGGTGAGGGCTATAGAGCCTTTTATTCCCTCGAAATCATGCAACAGCCCCTTGACCGAAAAAGAGAAGGCGGACAAAAGCAAAGCTCCGGAAAACGCCCTGTACGAATCAGGTTTGTCCAGGTTGTAGAGCGTATTCATATCGCCGTTGAAAGTGAAACGGCTCAGTTGGATGGCGCCCTGTCTCAGGTATTTTTCGAGGAAGATCGATTGCTGTGGCGTCAGTATGTTATCGGGAATAAATTGTTTGAGCTCGTCGACATCAATCTGGTTCGTGTTCAGCTCCAGCGCGAAAACAGGGTTGGCGCCGTTTAGCCCGCTAATTTTTCCTTTTGACCTGATTTTCATTTTCCCTAACTCGATGGACGCCTCTTTTATCAAAAGAGAGTTGGATTGGCCGATAACATCATGAGAGATGGTCATGTCACGCGGGCGAAGCGCGGAGCTGAAAGCCTGTTTGTACTTGATCCCGATAGAAGACAGAACAAGGGCGCCTTTTGATGTGAAATGGCCGTCGAGATCGACCTTTCCCTTGATGTCAAGGGAGCCGAGGGCGTTTATTTTCTGGAAAGGAACATAAGGATCCAGGTAGGGCCAAAACCGCGCAAGGTTGAGCCTGTGTATCTTGATAAGGCCGGTGAACTCCACTTTCTGCTGTCCGCCGTCCGGCTTTTGCTCGCAAATCACGTTTCCCCTTATCTCGAAATCGGCTGGATTGACGGCGTTGTCGATTTTTCCCGCCGTATAGAAAAAAATCGGTTTGCGTGTGGCGCTACGGGCGATGTTTAAAGAAAGATTCGAAATTCTCTCTTTTACCGGCTCCGCGCTCACGTTCCTGTCGGTCCAGTTTACAGAGCCGTTTTGTAAAGAGACTATTTTAAACGTGGCCAGAGCGGCGGCGGCGGCGTCCGACAGGTTGACAGTTTTTGAGGGGCCGTACGCTTTGATGAAAGGAAAATTAAAAGAGCCGTCCCTCTTGCGGATCAGGTTTACCACCGGGTCGATTATCTTCAATTCCTCCAGCTCAAACGAATCGAAAAGAGATTTAAACAACGCGATATTGGCCCGTATCTCTTTTACAGTAAGCATGGGCCTGTCCATCTCCGACACCATCACGTTCGAGAGGATCAGGCCCGGACCGCTCCAGACCGAGACCCTGGTCTCCCCGATGGAGACTTTCATGCCGATGCTTCTCGAAGCGGCGATTTCTATCAGCTTCTGGTAATAACCGGTGTCGATGTAGCGGGGGATGAAAAAGAGCAGGGCCGCGCCTATGACGAAAATCAGGAGCGCAAACGCCACAAGTTTTTTTCTGCAGGTAAGGCAGAAAAAGCCCGGGTTTGATTGCGCGGAGCCAGGTTCGGGGGGATTGGGCTGTAGAGCTGAGTTCATGCCGCCCCTAACAGTGTTGTAAGTTTACAGGGACAAGGTTGATGACCCGATCTTTCAGCGCGCCGGCGTCGCGTCCCTATTTTATCCGGAAAGCAAAAAGACCGTTATCCACTCTGTGTATTGCGGAACCGCTCTCCGAGGCGGGCGGCTTTACCTTTGAGTTTACGCAGGTAATAAAGCTTGGCGCGCCGGACTTTGCCGGATCGCACCACTTCTATTTTTTCCACTCTTGGCGAGTGAAGCGGGAAAATACGCTCTACGCCAATGCCAGAGGACATTTTCCTGACTGTGAAGGTTTCCCGGACGCTTTCATGTTTTCTCGCTATGACTACACCTTCCACAACCTGAATACGCTCTTTTTCGCCTTCTACAACACGCATATGAACCTTGACAGTATCCCCGACACTGAACTTCGGGACACTTTTCCTCATGAGCTGTTTTTCAATAAAATCTACCGCATTCATAATTTCCTATTTCTCCGTATCCTGCTTAAGAAGGCCGCTCAAGATAATCGACGCGGCGCATCTGACTGGCAAATGGTTATATTCGCCCGCCCCTTTCACCGGCTTTAGCCGGATATCCGCCTTCAGCAGAACCGACCCGTCAAGCCCGTGGGCTGTGCCGAACAAAAGAGCCGCCCTGCCGGTTTTTTTGAGACTGGCTCTGGCTGCTTCATAAGAGACCGCCGAATCGCTGTCATGGGCGCTACTTACGATTAAAGCCGCGTCATCTTTTTCGAATCTGAGATTCTCCATCATATCGTCAATAGTGTCAACCACTTTTACAATGCTAAGAGCTTCGCGCCTGTCCGGGTTGTACTCGCCTCCGAACCCTTCAATCCAATGTTTCATAATGCGTTGCACCAATCTTCGCTGGGCTGAAAGGGGGGTGATAACGTAAAATTCGGGCACACCGAAAGTTCTGCAAAGCCGGGCGATATCGTGAACGTCGAGGGTGGTTACCGAGCTTGTTACTACTTCGTTAAATTTATTTACGACCGGGTAGTGGACGAGCCCGACCGCAAGCCTTGCGTTAAGCCCGCCCATCTGTTTCATCCTTCGCGTTATTGATCGCCTTTTCCGCAGTTTCCCGCTCTTTCTCCGTCAGATCAGCCCCAGGGAGAAGATCGGGCCTTTTTTTCGCAGTACGCAGGATCGACTGCCTACGCCTCCAGTTTTCTATATCAGCGTGATTGCCCGACAGAAGAATTTCCGGAACCTTGAGCCCCTTGAACTCGGCGGGGCGGGTATATTGCGGATATTCAAGCAGGGAGCCTAAATGCGATTCGTCCAGCGCCGACTGTGAATCGCCAAGTACGCCGGGAACCAGCCGGGCCACCGCATCGACGAGGGCCATCGCCGGTATTTCACCGCCGGTCAGCACATAATCGCCGATCGATATTTCCAGGTCGCAATAATTCTCCCTTACCCTCTCGTCCACTCCTTCGTACCTGCCGCAAAGGATGATAAGGCCCGGAGAATTTGTTGAAAGCTGTAGAGCTGTTTTCTGCGTGAGAAGGTCTCCCTGGGGAGTCATCAGCGCCACTTTGGCGCCCCGGTTTTTTTCTCTCAGGTCGTCTACGGCTTTGGCGAAAGGCTCTACCTTCATCAACATCCCCGGCCCGCCGCCGTATGTATAATCGTCGGTGACGCGATGTTTGTCACAGGTCCATGAGCGCAGGTCGTGGAGATGTATCTCAAGCTTGCCGTCGCGTACGGCGCGCCCGATAACAGATGCGTCGAAGACAGAGGAGAACATCTCTGGAAAAGTTGTCACTATATCGAACCGCATATTGTCAGTCCATCCCATCTAATGGTTTCATGACGATTCTTCGCCCCTCAAGATCGACCTCCTTTAGCGTTTCAGGAAGACACGGCACAAGCAACTCCGCGCCATCGCCGGTTTTGATCGCCCAGACATCCTTGTCGCCTGCGGAAAAAAACCCGGTCAGAATTCCAAGCGCCGCCCCACCGGGGTGGAACACAGGCAGGCCTACGACCTCCTCGTAATAATAGCGTCCCTGCGGAAGGTCTGGCATTTTCTCTCTCGGCGCGAAAACGTCGCAATTTGTCAGGCGTCCCGCCTGTTCAGGCGAGTTTACACCGTCGAATTTTGCGATGTCATGTTTTGGGCCTGGCCTTATAGAAGCGAATTTTATATCGAAAGCAGGCTTGCCATTGTCTGGAACAAGAGTGATGACCGAGCCTGTAAGATTTTCGACCACATCGTGTTCGAAAAAAGAGTGAAATTTTATTTCGCCATCCACTCCGTGGGGCCGGTGGAGCTTTCCTATCTTGATTTTCAATTTTTCAGACTCCGCGTCTTCCGGTCTTTGGCGCAGTCGATCTCCGCCATAAACGGGCTCGTCCGTGTCCGGCCATCGGTTGCCCCGTCCGGCCCATCAGGCCCTTGTCCGGCCATGCCCCTGTCCGGGTATCGTGGGCCCTGTCTGGCTATCTACATGCCCAGTCCGGCCCATCAGGCCCTTGTTAGGCGCGCCGCCGCTCCGGGGCGATTAATCGAGGATTTCCAGAACAGCCCGTTTTTGCTCTTTTGTGGCGGCGGCGGATAAAATAAGCCGCATCGCCCCAGCAGTCCGCCCTCTCCTGCCGATCACTTTTCCAAGATCCTCCGGGGCGACTCTCAACTCAAGAGTAGTCACCTTGTCCCCGGTCATCTCTTCTATTTTGATCTGATCGGGATTGTCGACGAGTTCGATTACCATATGCTCAAGTAGCGCTTTCATTGGGCGTCTCCTTACGCGGATATTGTTAGAGGGCGAGCCTGAGGCCAGGCTACGCGCCCTGCTTTTTGAGAAGACTGCCCACGGTGTCAGAAACCTGGGCGCCTTGTTTCAACCAGTGGTCCACACGCTCCTTGTTGACCCTCACCTGATTTTCGGCGATGTTCGGGTCGTAATGCCCCAGCGTCTCCAGAAACTTTCCATTAGGGCTCTTGCGAGAGTCAGCCGCAACGATCCTGTAGATCGGTTTTTTCTTGGCGCCCATCCGCTTTAATCTTAAAATTACCGGCACAAAAATTCTCCTTAATATTAGATTTTATATCGTCACCATTATTGCATAAGCCCCAGACCCTCGAACGGGTTGGCGCCTTTACCTTTGCCCTTTTTCATTCTACCCATATTTCTCATCATTTTTTTCGATTTATGGAAATTTTTCAAGACCCTGTTCACTTCCAGCATCTCCGTGCCGCTCCCTCTTGCGATGCGCCGCTTTCTGGAGCTGTTTATGATACCAGGAGAAGCCCGCTCTTTTAGAGTCATGGAAGTTATGATGGCCTCCGTCCGGGTCAGCTCATAAGGGTCGAGATCGACACCTTTGAGCGCTCCGCTCATGCCGGGAATCATCTTCATAATCTGGTCGAGCGGCCCCATTTTTTTTATCATTTTCAACTGCTCAAGAAAGTCGCCAAGATCGAACGTGGCCGACATCATCTTCAGCGCCTGCGCCTCGGCCTTTTTCTCATCGATATTCTCCTGCGCTTTTTCTACGAGGGTCAAGACATCGCCCATGCCCAGGATACGCCCGGCGACCCGCTCTGGATGGAAAGGCTCTATCGGCTCTATTTTCTCGCCGAGGCCCATGAACTTTATAGGAGCGCCTGTGACTTTCTTGATGGAAAGAGCCGCGCCGCCCCGCGTGTCGCCGTCTAGTTTGGTTAAGATAACGCCGGTCATCCCGATTTTCTCATTGAACGCGCCTGCTGTGGTTACAGCGTCCTGGCCGGTCATCGAATCGGCCACGAAAAGGATTTCGTCTGGTTTTAACTCCTCTTTAATATTTTTCAACTCATCCATCATCGACTCGTCGATATGTAGCCGGCCTGCGGTGTCGACGAGAAGGACGTTACAGTTCTGAGTTTTCAATTCCTTTACGGCGCCGCGAACGATCTTGATAGGGGCTGTGCCGCCAGCCGCCTCGAAGACGGGAATTTGTATCTGCTCCCCTAAAACTTTCAACTGCTCAAGGGCGGCAGGCCTGTATATGTCGGTGGAGACCATCATCGGCTTGTAGCCCTGCTTTACCACATATTGCGCGAGCTTGGCGGTGGAGGTTGTTTTACCAGAGCCTTGTAGCCCGGTCATCAGGATCACAGTCGGCCCATGTTCGGCCATTTTCAGGCTGACTGTCTCGCCGCCGAGGATGTCGACGAGGCCGTCGTGGACTATTTTTATAATCTGCTGGCCCGGATTGACTCCCTTAATGGTTTTTGCGCCGAGCGCTTCGGCTTTGATAGAAGCGATAAACGCTTTTACCACGCCGACGTTGACATCCGCCTCAAGAAGGGCGATCCGCACCTCGCGCAGAGCTTCGCCGATATTTTCATCCGTCAGCTTGTGAAGCCCTTTAAGGCGGTTTACGACCCCTTCAAACCTGTCGTGTAACCCTTCAAACACTTGAAAAATTCCTAAATTGTTAAAACGCTAGAGTATAGCAATCTGAGTAAGGGATGTCTATGAGGGAGGAGGCAGGTAGGGGGCTTGCCGGACATAATAGAACCCGATCATATTGCAAATACAAATGGCGTCGATATAAGGGCACCTCTAAAAAGCGCTTTCGTAGCGAAATCGAGCGAAAAGTCGTCAGGCGA
>ENA-ORDP01001247-ORDP01001247.1-marine-sediment-metagenome-genome-assembly--contig:-NODE-1247-length-14380-cov-3.731030_pt1 | contig 14380 bp, 16 predicted proteins | sample MGYA00248627_ERZ508539 | MGnify/ENA primary metagenome ERZ508539 (study PRJEB26208, sample SAMN05571518) | marine sediment metagenome | biome: deep sea; feature: Hydrothermal vent; material...
GAATATACGTTTTAAATACTTGTATAGAGACGCTGGAAATTTTAAGAACTGGAATGAGGTTATATTTACTAATAAAAAAAGCCATTCTATTAACTGGCTAGAATAACAAGCAAGAAACATTTTAATTGATAGCGAATTTTTTGTAGCAGATAAAGCAGGCATCCCAAATTTATTTTTTGAAGAATATTTAACGTCACTTGACCATGACTGGCATGAATTTAATTTATTTGAAACGATTGCTGCAAAAGCCAATGATCCATTGGAAAGAGATATCGAAGATTTTATGCGGGCATTAAATTATGCGTCAAAAATTTAAAAACTATTATTGTTTTATAAGTTTAAGTTACGGGTAAGCCTGAAACTATATTTAAATATATTGGGAATATAATGCCAAAAGACTGTCCATTTTGCGAAATCATTAATAATGATTCCATGCATAGAGTTATCGATAAAAATAATCTGGCTTGTGTCGTCCGTGATGGTTTTCCTATAAGTGAAGGACATACTCTCATCATCCCAAAACGCCACATTGCCTCATTTTTTGAAGTCACGACTGAAGAGCGCGAGGCTTTATTTGAACTTTTAGATGCAGCTAAGATAGTACTTGATAAAGAACTGAAACCTGATGCCTATAATATTGGTATAAATGATGGCGCGGCTGCGGGACAAACAGTCGCTCATTTGCATATTCATTTAATTCCGCGTTACCAGGGTGATATAGACGATCCCCGAGGTGGAATACGCTGGATCATGCCAGACAAGGCAAAATACTGGTAACTATCTACTTACTATAATGATAAGAGATTCAGACAAAAACACATATCTTACTACGGGTGATGAAGACCCGTTTCTACCAAAATTACTTACTGCAATTAATCATGCAAGTCATGTCGATATGGCGGTGGCTTTTATTCGCAGCACCGGTCTTAATTTAATTTATGAAGCCTTGTTGGAATCTCTCAAAAGAAGGCCTCCGGTCACGTTACGGTTAATTACCGGCGATTATCTTGAAATCACGGAACCTCAGGCACTACGCCAATTAATGCTGTTGCAAGAGTTAGGGGCACAAATAAAAATTTATGAAAGCGAAGGGATAAAGAGTTTTCATATGAAGGCATATATATTTATTAACCAATTAGAGGAAGGCGAAGAACATGGGTGTACCTTTGTGGGCTCCAGCAATATTAGCAAGATGGCACTGACAGATGGCTTAGAATGGAATTTGCGCGTCGATAAAGTTGAAAACCCAGACCGATTTAATGAAATCAGTGAAAAATTTGAACACTTATATACTAATCAGAATTCCAAACCACTCACCCACGACTGGATAGATGCCTACCAATTGCGTTATACAAATAGCCAGTCCACACACAAACCAGCACCAATAGATCCACCAGAGTTACCACCCACGCCAAACGATGTGCAGTTAGAAGCACTGGATGCCCTGCATACAACACGCGATGCAGGTTATCGTCGTGCATTAGTTGTATTGGCCACTGGCATGGGTAAAACATGGTTATCCGCGTTTGACGCAAAGGCGATCAACGCCAAACGTATTTTATTTGTTGCACACCGAGAAGAAATACTAGATCAAGCAGAGCGAACCTTTGTGCGAATATTTCCTGATAGTAAAGTAGGGCGTTACACCGGGCAACAACGTGAGCTTAATGTGGATATGTTGTTTGCCTCGGTGCAGACTCTGGGCAAGCTCAAACATCTGGAAAAATTCAATACGGGTTATTTTGATTATATTGTGATTGATGAATTTCATCATGTCTCAGCACGAACGTATCAGCAGTTGTTATCATATTTCCATCCTCGATTTTTACTTGGTTTAACGGCAACTCCAGAACGAACCGATCAGGCGGACATTCTTCATCTATGTGATGATAATCTGGCCTTTCGGCAAGACTTAGTCGATGGCATTAATAAAAAAATCCTCTGTCCATTTCATTATTATGGGATTGGCGATAAACATGTAGATTATCAGGAGATCCCCTGGCGCAGTTATAAGTTTGATATCGAGGCACTCGCCAACCAGTTAGCAACTCAGGCACGTGCCCGGCATGTATTAAGCAAATGGCGTGAGTTGCAGCAGTCGCGTACCTTGGCGTTCTGTGTGTCACGCAAGCATGCGGATTTTATGGCGGAGTATTTTGATCACCATGAGGTGAGTGCCGTTTCGGTGCACAGTGAATCAAAGGTCAGGCGCAATGAAGCGCTTGAGCAACTGGCCAATGGCGACGTGTCGGTTATTTTTTCAGTCGACTTGTTCAACGAAGGTGTGGATGTACCTTCGATTGATACCGTAATGTTACTTCGACCGACTGAATCTAAAATATTATTTCAGCAGCAGTTAGGCCGTGGTCTGCGTTTTAGCCCACAAACCGATAAAACACATGTGGTGATTATAGATTTTATTGGTAACCATATTAGTTTCTTTAAAAAACCAGAGGCGTTATTCCAGATCGATTCAAACAATAGTGCGCGACGGGAATTTATTGATCAGATTGAGTCGGACAATCTGATTCTTCCAGAAGGCTGCTTTGTAAACTACGATGTCGAGGCGGTTGATTTTATGCGAGCCCTCGTTAGTACACGTGTTGATGTCCAATTAGATATCTACCGTGGATTGAAAGATAGCCTTGACCGTCGCCCAACCTTGTCTGAGTTTTATATGGGTGGCGGTGCCGTCACGACTATACGAAATGAGCACGATCAATGGCTTGCGTTTGTGTTGTCTGAAGGAGATCTTGGGACAACTGAGCAAGAAGTGTTTGGCCTGTATAGGAATTTCTTTCGGGAAGTTGAAGTCACACCAATGACCCGGTCGTTCAAAATGATTCTGCTACAGGCCTTTCTAGACATGGATGGTTTTACGAACAAAGTGAGTTTAAGTGAATTGGCTGAAACCTCTTTTGAAGTGCTACAGAGAAAACGCCAACTGATTACCGAAGTACCTGAACACTTTCAGAATACTTCGTCACTCGATAAGCCGCTGTTACGTAGGTGGCAGACTTATTGGCAGAATAATCCTATTGCCGCCTGGGTCGGCCTAAACCGGTCTAATTCAAAGCCCTTTTTTGTTCAAGAGCAGGATGATTTTCGATTTATTCATGCTGTTGCGTTGGAACATAAACCGACACTAGCCTTGTTAACACAGGAATTAATTAATTTTCGTATCTTACAATATGAGGCGCGAGGAGAAACAGCTTCTACAAATGTAATCGAGCTAAAACGAGAGGGAGAAGAAAGACAGAATATCCCATTTTTTTCCGATCTTAAAATAGCTTGTGGTTATTTTCGAACCAGCGAACATAGCTCCGAAAATATTGAGTACATCCCATTGCCGTTAGCTTATGGGAACTTAGATCCAGCAAAGCATTTTATAGCCTGTGCATCGGGTAATTCCATGGAGGGTGGAAAAAATCCTATCAAAGATGGAGATTACTTATTGTTAGAGCTGGTGAGCAGTGTCAGCGCGGGTAGCATTAGTAACCAGACTATGGCAATTGAACGCCAGAACTCCACTAGCGACGATCAATATTTATTACGGGATGTAAAAAAACGACCCGACGGAGGGTATGATTTAATTGCAAGGAACTCAGACTACCCAATTTTTCAGGCCGATGATGAAATGCGAACCTTTGCACGTCTGAAAATGGTTATTAATCCGTTAGATTTAGCTTTGCACGAGTCGTTTATGCGTGAGGATGTACCGTCATTATTTGGTTTTGAATTTAATGTGGGAGCTTGGCAGTCTGGTCATGTAACCATAAGGGATTCAAAAGATCAGTACCTGTTTGTTACATTAAATAAACAAGGCAAACAAAAACACCAACAGTACCATGATTACTTTATAGATAATGATCACTTTCATTGGCAGAGTCAAAATAGTACTGACCCAAAAAGTGGAAGAGGCAAGGGTATCATCAATCATGAACAAAATGAGAGTCATGTGTACTTATTTGTACGAAAAAATAAGCTGGAGGGTAAAACAGCCGCACCCTTTATATATTGTGGTGCGCTAAATTACGAGAATCACACAGGTACAAAACCAATGAGTGTGGTTTGGCGGCTTGACGATTCTCTTACGGAAGAGATTTTTGAACATTACAAGTTATAAAAATATCGGGAGGTGCATTCTGACCTCGTCAGTATTTATATGAATTCAATTCTTGCCTGACTGACTCAACAACCTGGGAGATTTTAAGCGGTGTTCATTTTATAAATTGTCAAGGATATTTAGTTGTCCATAATAGCCTGGTAATGCAAGCAAAATCGCCCCAAATCTTGCCATAAATCCTCAATATCACGTTGTATTATCTGCAATAATCAGGTTGTACAATCCATAATAATCGGGTAATATAAGTCGTAATAATCTGGTAACGTAACACATTTAACCAATTATATGTGGAATATGGTTTATGAGTGGAGCAAGTGCTTTCCAGGTAAGATCGATGGTATATGGGGTAAGTTATGGCAAAGACAGGTAATCAACTACTTGCAGAAGCGCTTGCTGAAGTCAGCAGTAGTGCTATTGGGAATATTGTTCACCACAAAAATATAAAACCAAAACAGCAAGCGTTACTTACCAAAAAGGGTTATCTGAAAAAGATAATAAAAGGTTGGTATTTGTTTGATGCTGATTTATCTGCACAAAATGCGGGGGAGTCAGCCCTTTGGTATGAATCGATATGGTCTTTTATCGGTCAGTATTTATTATCTCGATTCGGTGATAATTATTGGTTGAACCCTGGGGCATCACTGGATCTTCATACGGGTAATAATGCGATGCCTGCTCAAATCGTTGTGTTTGCCAGGGATACGACTTCCGGTATTGTTGACTTGCCTAACAATATGAGTCTTGTCGTGACGAATAGTAAGTCTAAGCCTGCCGGGTTGACCGAGCTGAATGGTGTAAATGTTTATTCACTCGAGAGTGCGTTGGCCGAGGCAACACCGACCTTTTTTAGAAATAATCCATTAAGCATGCAAGTGGCATTAAGCAATGCAGACTTTAACACCCTGACGGATGTGTTAATGAGGTCAAAAAATGTTGCCTCTATAAGCAGAATAATAGGTGCATACGCTGCATTGGAAATGCGAGCTGAGAGTAAAAAATTGGCAGCTATAATGTCAGGCGCGGGATTTGAAGGTATAAAGGCCACTGATCCATTCGATACAACTCCCGTGCTTTTGGGGAAGACAATTAGTGAAGCGCCTGGTGCAAGCAGAATTAGAATTATGTGGCAGCAGATGCGGAAAAGTATTTTAGATAAATTCGAAAGATGCCATCCAGAGTTTGATTTTTTTACAAGACCATTAGATGAAACACTGAATATGATTAAAGAATATTATGTGCGTGATGCATATAACTCTTTATCGATAGAAGGATATAAAGTAACGCCGGATCTAATTGAACGTGTCAGTACGGGGGATTGGTCGCCGGAAACGATAGAAAAGGATCACGATACGAAGGATGCGCTTGCGGCAAGAGGTTATTATGATGCCTTTAATAAAATATTAAGCTCGATAACCGGGGCATATAGTAAGGAAGATATAAATTTATTGATCGATGTTGGCATTACGCAATGGTATATATCGTTATTTAGCCCCTGTGTAACAGCAGGCATCATTAATGATACTGATCTGGTCGGTTTTAGGAAAGGATCCATTTATATTAGAAAATCAAGGCATGTGCCTCCAGCAAGTGAGCAACTGATGGATTGTATGACGGCTCTAAAAGATTGCATCGCAGAAGAGACTTCATTTCCTGTCAAGGCGATTCTCGGTCATTTCTTTTTGGGTTATATTCATCCCTTTATGGATGGTAATGGCCGAACGGCCAGGTTTCTAATGAATTTTATATTTATTGTTGGTGGTTACGAATGGGTTGTAATAAAAACGGAGACAAGAGAGAAGTATTTAGATGCACTTGAGGCGGCTTCCAGTGATGAAAATATTGTTCCGTTTGTTGAGTTCATTCTGGAAACCATGAAAATATAATATAAAAAAATAAATAAATTATAAATTTCCTTAATATCCCGGCAATAAATTTTACAGAAACTTTCACTATATGGAAGTTACTGTAAATTAATAGGTATGCCCCCTTAACTGAACATATTATCGATGCAGGTTATACCGATCGGGTTTTGTCTGCACAGCAGCTGGAGCGGCTGGTGGGCAGGACAGAAACTGGGTGTGGATCGTGAATGGCTTGTAAAAGCGTTAGGGGACAAGATTACTTCGATTACCTGGCAAGATGCATCGGAAGATGTTGAGCGGCTTTTAAAACCGATTGAGCAGAAAAGCCTGTCCCTTTGGAGCGAAGGATTTTATATGAGTAAGTTAAGTAAGCTGGATAAATTATTGAGTATCAAATATGGGTAAAGATAGTGTTACCAATTTTTTTGGGTAACAACGACGTCTTCTATAAGCTCCTGGCGCAAGATACGACATGATGGCGGTGCTCCAAAACCAATTTTAACCTGCCCGCCACGCACATTCGTGACTTTTATTTCAGTGACCTCATTGTCTTCCGTCACAATCTGCAGTGATTCACCGTTTCGTCGGGTCAAAACTAACATGGCAGGCCTCCATATCATCTGTGTTATGCGTGAAAGTGTAGTCCAGGAGTGTCAAAATTGCTGTCAGAAAGGCCCTAAAGGTTTGTAGGAAAAGGCTGATATTGAATTGCGATAATTATTTTTAGTAATGAGGCCAGAAAATCCCTATTTCTAGTACAATAATTTAAAATATTCGGGCCAGATTTTTCTCTGGCCCCGTTATTACACCCAGACATAGACTGGTTTCCAGGTGACCATATTATGAACACAACCCAACTCCATCAAACATTACACGATTTTCTAAGCGCATTACCCCCCGGGGTGACCTTGTGGTTACCGTTATTGGTGATTGTTCTTGGCGTGGCCCAATGCTTTTTCGGTTGGCGCATTTTTAAAGTTGTTTTAGGCGTCAGTGGTTTCCTGTCCGGCGCGTTGCTGGTGGGGATGTTTGTGTTTGCGTTTTCCAGCTCGTACATTGTTGCGTTAATCGCGGCGTTGTTTGGTGGCTTGATGGGTGCGGTGATGTTGGTGATGGTGTATTTTCTGGGGGTGTTTTTCTTCGGCGCCGCGATGGGGGTGTTGATCGGCTATCTGGGTTTCTCGGTGGCGGGTGAGGTCTACTGGATCAGCGTGCTGGTATTGCTGGGCTTTGTCGGTGGCATTGCCGCCCTGGTCTATCAACGTTTTATGATTATCGTGTCCACCGCCATGATCGGGGCCACCGGCGCGGTGTTAGGCGCGTTGTGGTATAGCACGGCAGGATGGGTTTCGTTTGACGCGTTACGACTGGATGCGATTGCGGAGCAGCACGCCACCATGAGCATTATTGCCGGTGTTGTGTTGAGTGCTGCGGGTATTTTTGTTCAGTACTGGTTCAAACCCGGTGTGCGCACGGCGACACCGGTGGCGGTATCTGAACCCGCCGAGGCCATCGATGAGGTTGCACCCGATCAGGCTAACTAGTTGAAAATCTTTACTGGTCTACCTTACCAACGGATGTGGAAGGCGGTGTGGAGGTAGTGCAACCTGCTGACGTACAGGGATGTACTGCTGTCGAGAGAGGCCCTGACGCCGAGAGGAGCAAAAATCCACCGATACCGTGGCCGATCCCGTCTGAGGTACGGGTGGCTTTTTATTGGTTGCTTGACTTTGGTTGATTAATTGCTATTCTTTGTTCGCGAATCGCGAACAGAGAATATTAAGATGAACTTAAAACCGCAGGATATTTTGTTTTTGCTAAAGTTGGTTGTATTGGCTAAAAAGCCCTGGTCTTTCAATAAGATAGCAGTAGACATTGGTATGAGTCCTTCAGAAGTGCATGCGGCAGCCAAACGATCGCTTGCAGCAAGATTAGCCGTTAAAGAGGGTGATAATATTTGCCCAAATATCAGGAACCTGGAGGATTTCTTGCTACATGGTGTCCAGTACGTATTTGTACCCGAGCGTGGTGAGTTAAACCGAGGTATGCCGACGGCCTATGCCGCTGCACCTATGGATTCGTTTTTTGTAGCGGATAAAGAACCACCGCCTGTATGGCCTGATCCAGAGGGAGCGGTACGGGGTGAGTCTTTTTCACCATTATATAGGTCAGCACCAAAAGCAGCGAAGAATGATCCAAAGCTCTATGAGTTATTAGCCCTCGTTGATGGTATTCGAGGTGGGCGTGCCAGGGAACGAGATATCGCTAAAAAGGAATTGAAAAGGCGACTCGAACAATATGGCTAGAGAGCAGAATCCCAACCTGGACATATTAATACTCGCGGTTGAGCAGCTTGGTGAATTAGCGGATGAAATGGTATTTTTGGGTGGTTGTGCAACAGGTTTGCTGATCACAGATCAGGCGGCACCGCCTATTCGTGTTACGAGAGATGTTGATGCCCTCGTGCAAGTGGTTTCACTTGCTGATTATTATCAACTGTCAGAAAAGTTACGTGCACGTGGTTTTAAAGAAGATACGAGTGACGATGCTCCCCTATGTCGATGGGTTGCTGAGAAGGTGATCCTGGATGTCATGCCAACGGACACACAGATATTGGGTTTTGGAAATAAATGGTATGCGCCCGCGACAGACAATGCAGAGTTAGTTCGACTTCCATCGGGAAAGCAAATCCAGATGGTATCGGCACCTTATTTTCTGATAACCAAGCTTGAAGCATTTGATGGTCGAGGTGGTGGTGATTATCTCCTGAGTCATGATATTGAGGACATCATCGCTGTGTTAGATGGAAGGTCTGAAATCGTAGATGAGGTGAAACAGGCAGAGCCAGAGCTTGCGAAAGAATTATCAGAACGTTTTCAGGCTTTATTACAAGACAGTCGGTTTGTGGATGCTGTATCAGGACACATGCCAACAGATGAAACGAGTCAAGCACGTGTGTCTATGATTCTAAATATAATTAAAGAAGTAGCAGAAAACAAATGAGCGTGTCAGAAATAGTAAACAAAGTTTGGAGCTACGCTCACGTCTTGCGAGACGATGGCGTGGGTTATGTGGAAGAAGCACTAGTTTAGCAGAGGATAATCATGACAGCACAATCTTTACGTTCTGTTTACCAGCTTAAGATCTCTCTCAAGCGGGCTCGGCCTCCAATCTGGCGCAGGATACAAATCGCCAGTACCGATAATCTTGAAGATGTCCATATTGCCTTGCAGGTTGTGATGGGCTGGACAAACTCGCACTTGCATGAGTTTGCGTGTGGGCGTGATCGTTATGGCATACCTGATGAAGATTTCCCATCTGATCTCCGTGATGAGGTTGGATATCGACTCGATCAGGTGTTGAAAAATGAAAAAGATAAATTGAATTATGAATATGACTTTGGCGATGGTTGGACGCATGAGGTCGTGCTAGAAAAAATTCTGCCATTTGAGCCGGATACTGTTTTGCCGGTGTGCCTTAAAGGGCGTCGGGCCTGTCCACCAGAAGATATCGGCGGGATAGGGGGGTATGAGATGTTTCTGGAAACTATGGCAAATCCGTCACACCCCGAACACGAAGAGATGCTTGAATGGATAGGTGGTGATTTTGATTCTGAACATTTTGATCTGGCTGAAGTTAATGATTTATTGCGTGAGTATTGCGATGACCTGGACGAAACGGTGCCGTCGATCACAAATGAAATTAATTCCAGCATGAACGATATGTATACAACATTAAATGAGCAAGAATTTCAGTATCTGGATGATTTCTTGCTTGACCGTGTTGACGACGATGCCAGCACGGACGACAAGGACGAGGGGATCCTGGATATTTCCGAACTGGATGGGTTTTTCACCGCCATCGTCAGTGGGCCTGTGATGGTTCCACCCTCTGAATGGCTACCGGTGATCTGGGGCGTTTTTGAGCCTGAATGGGAGAGCGAAAAGGATTTCAAGACGATCCTTTCATTAATGATGCGCCACATGAACGGTATCGCGACTACATTAATGGAACACCCCGGTGATTTTCAGCCAATTTTTATGGAGCGTGAAGTCGAAGCTAAGACTTACACCATCGTGGATGAATGGTGTGAAGGTTATTGTCGTGGCGTGGCGCTAGCAGTAGATAGCTGGAACGCAGGCGGAATGGAAATGACCATTTTACTAACACCGATTCGGGCCTTTAGCAGTGAAACGGGTTGGCGGGGACACGATTTAAATGATGGTGAAGTTGAAAATATCCAGAGTGCCATTACACCCAATGTACGGGACATTCATGCCTTTTGGCTGGCGCGACGTGAGAAAGAGACACCTTCTTCACAGCCAGTGCGCCGAAGTGAACCACGTGTGGGGCGTAATGATCCTTGTCCATGTGGCAGTGGCAAGAAATATAAAAAATGTTGCTTACACTGATTCCTGAGCATAACTAAATTGAAGGACAAAGGCCGATATGCTGTATCCGATGGATAGAAGCTCAGTTTGAGCCAGTTGAGCCAGGCTCAAATGATACCGTGCTGAAAAATAAACTCGGTATTGCTCATTCGGATGAAATGGATAAGGGCTAAAGCGCTGAATACAAGAAATAAGTGTAACTTATTGAAGTATCGGCATATCCAGGTTGAAGGTAAAGGCACCTAAAACTTGAAAAGACCCAAAACGGGGCCTATAATACCCATATTGGGTCTTATTTGGTGTATCGATGAATTCAACAACAATTGGTGATGCTCTCTTTACGAAAACACAGCAACGTGTATTGGGGTTGCTTTACAGTAGTCAGGGTAAAAGGCTTTATACCAACGAGATTGTGCGTTTGGCTGATATGGGCAGGGGAACGGTTCGGCGCGAGTTGGCGCGACTGGTGAGCGCGGGTTTGCTGCTCGTTACCCGAGAAGGCAATCAGCACTATTATCAGGCCAATCCGGATGGTCCTGTGTATGAAGAATTATTAAGTATTGTTAAGAAAACGTTTGGTATCACTGATGTGATTCAAGAGGCATTAATGCCCGTGCATGAGCAGATTGATTTGGCCTTTATTTATGGTTCAATGGCCAAGCAAGAAGAAACAGCCAGTAGCGATATTGATTTGCTGGTGTTAACCGATTCGTTAGCATATAGCGATTTAATGACGGTTCTTTCTGACGTTGAGCTAACGCTTGCTCGACCGATTAACCCGTCTATTTATACAATGGCGCAAATTAAAGATAAGTTACAGCAGAAAAATGCATTTTTAACCAGGGTAATGGAACAACCCAAGTTATGGATAAAGGGAAGTGCCGATGACATTAGAAAATTTAGCTAATTTAGTTAAGGCCAAACAGTTAAAAATTGAACCACCTGATCAGAATGAATTTGACGGTATGCTGAATTCGGCAATGCGCTGGCATGGGTATCGTTCGGATAATCTCTATTTAGTATTTCAATGTTTACAGCATACAGTTGGGTTGGAAAATGCAAAATGGCGCGTACTTGATAAATGCCATAAGCAACGTAATTTGGCTGAGTACGAAGGGTATTTGGAAATGACTCCTCAGTTGCTGCAAGAATTAAAAAAAGCAACCGAAGAATTATTAACATTAGTTGAGGCCTTAGGCCCTATAAAATAAGTTTGAGAAAATGAGTGCATCAGAAATAGTAACAAAGTTTGGAATTATGCCCACGTCTTGCGTGATGATGGTGCCGAATAAAGTTATCTGGGCTAAGTTGATAAAGTAAGTAAGAGTTACCCACTAAACCATGCTATATATCTCCAATCAGATCACCATCCCCGATGAGGAAATTGAACTCAGTGCGATCCGTGCCCAGGGTGCGGGTGGCCAGAATGTCAATAAGGTCGCCACGGCCATCCACTTGCGGTTTGATATTCAGGCCTCAAGCCTGCCCGCGTTCTACAAACAGCGATTGTTGGCGCGGTCGGATCAGCGTATTAGCAAGGAAGGGGTGGTCATCATCAAAGCGCAGCAATATCGCAGCCAGGAGAAGAACCGGGAAGACGCGCTGCAACGTTTGCAGGCACTCATTCGCAGCGCGGCCATCACCCGGAAAAAACGCAAGCCGACTAAACCCTCGAAGGGGTCGAAGAAAAAGCGACTTGATCAGAAAAACCGCCGTGGCAAGCTCAAGGTCTCTCGCGGTAAAGTGACGAATTACAATGACTAAGGTGAAAAAACAGTTGCGGGCTTGTCGACTTCGAAATAATAAATGCGATCGGGATTAAGTGCATATAAGGCGTGGGCGAGCCCGTGTGGGAGTGTATAATGCTCGTGCAGTGGAATTATTTCCCCTCCAAATCGCTGTAAAAAGGATGAGACAGAAGAACTACAGAGCGTTGCCGATTCTTTTGTTATGAAGCCAACTTTATTGTTGTGTTGCGTTGCACCTTCGTAGAGTAAAGCGTAATAATTTTTGGCTTGCTTTTCAGTGAGTTTCCACTCAAAGACTTCCATCGCGTTATCACCGGTAAAGATCGAATAGCGCCAATACAGAGATAAATTTGGGCTACCGTGTGTGATTAAATCCTCGATGCGGTAAAAGTCTTTTGCTACTGGATTATCTTCATAATAAGCCGGTCGTTCATACTCCAGCCCATAGGTGCCAGCAGGATCCCAAAAAAGCGTTTGGTTTTTATACATCATGCGCACTGCAGAATGAGAATAGAATAAAGGACTTCGTGTTGTAATAATCTGAATCGCATTCGAGAAGGGTGTCGGTCTCGACGTCTCGTACTTTGACACATGATAGGACGGGGTGATGAGGTGCCGGTGAGTATGTGTGCAGCCTGAAAGGAACGACAGGCAGATGCATATAATTAAAAATCGCATAGGTTTCATCTGCTTGTGTCGACAGCTGGCTAATCTATCTGAATATTGAGGTTAAGCTATATGTGGCATAAACTTAAAAATAGGCCACGAAATTGTTATTATCAACTATATAGAGAAAGTATACCCTAATGATGCTGTTGTCGATAGGTAATCGCGGAGGTGGTCAGTTTATGTTATTCGTACGGGCACTTAGAAACGACTTACCACGGTTAGCGCTTAATACTATACTATATGCATAGCAACCCCTTATTTCTGGCGCGGACAAGAAAGGACAAGAACATGATTACGTATTTTTACTGGATTGTAGTGATAGCCGCGGCCATGGCGTTTCTTATTTTGTTTGGTCGCGCGGATAAGTGGAAGGTTGGATTGATCGGGGCACTGGCCATATTTATCCTTGGCTGGGGGGCCTACTTTTTTCACTTCCAACAGGTATTTGTTAAGCGTTATGGCGGTGTTATGTCGATTTCGGTTCCCGAGGGACAATACCATATCGCGGCGACCTGGAAAGACGATAATCTATGGATAGAAAATTACGATCCCGAGACGAACACATGTCACTTCAATGAATATTCCAAGGGTAACCTGTTGCAAGGCAAGGTGAGCATCAAGAATTGCAACCCGCTTCTACCTGAGTCAAATGCCCGTTCGCCAGTGGCGCCGGTTTCTTCAAAAGCACCATCGGCGGAGTAATTAATCCCGAATATTGTATAATTCAATCTTTCTGATTATCCCTGGACTCCGGCATGCGCCGGAGTGACGAGAAATAGCTGGGCTGATATTTTTCAAATACCCCGTCCGCTTGCAGCGGGGTAATTTATTCTTTACGTGTTAACAGGGTAATCGTCGTGCCAAAAGCAAGCGAATTAAAAAGAGGGATGGTCGTTGAAATAAGCGGCGTACCCCATGTGGTCAAAAATATTGATTGCAAAAGCCCGTCATCCCGGGGTGCTTCAACAATATATAAAATTCGGTTTAACAATCTTAAAACCAGGAGAAAGCTGGATGAGTCTTTTAAGGCTGACGATTTATTGAAGCTGAGTGACTGTGAACGTGTTGCTATTCAATATTCTTACAGTAATGATGGCGAATATGTGTTCATGAACACGGAAGACTATAATCAATATTATGTTAGCGCTGAAGACCTTGATGGCATGGAGTTGTATTTAACGGATGGACTTGAAGGGATTGTCGCCTTGTTATTAGATGAAGCTGTGATCAGCATTGAGTTGCCGCAATCGGTTAATCTGGAAATTGTAGAAACGGCACCAGGCATTAAAGGTGCCAGTGCGAGTGCACGCACCAAACCTGCGACCTTAACGACTGGCCTGGAAGTTCAGGTGCCCGAGTATTTGGACATAGGCGAGATTATTAAGGTGAACACCAGCAACAAACAATTCATGTCGCGAGCCTAACATCGGATAACGTAACCGGGGCAGTGTGTCTCCCATCGAAACTAACTCCAGTAAACCCGATCCCGACAAATGGTGATACGTCATCGTATCTTATCGTTCATGTGCCTTGGCGATTTGTTCGAAAATATAGCCATGTATGGAAAGTTTTTCCCTGTCTTCT
>ENA-ORDP01001248-ORDP01001248.1-marine-sediment-metagenome-genome-assembly--contig:-NODE-1248-length-14376-cov-71.076740_pt1 | contig 14376 bp, 26 predicted proteins | sample MGYA00248627_ERZ508539 | MGnify/ENA primary metagenome ERZ508539 (study PRJEB26208, sample SAMN05571518) | marine sediment metagenome | biome: deep sea; feature: Hydrothermal vent; material...
TCGCTATCAAGGACATGACACACGGCAACTCGCTGTCCCACCGCACGCCCGGATCAATCGGTCAGCGCCAGACACCGGGGCGGGTATTCAAGGGTAAGCGGATGGCGGGGCATCTCGGCAACGTGCGGTGCTCCATTCAGAACCTGGAGGTCGTTCGCGTTGACGCCGCGCGCAATCTGCTGCTGGTCAAGGGGGCGGTACCGGGTGCCCGCGGAGGTGATGTCATCGTGCGTCCGGCCGTGCGCCGGCGCGGGAAGGAGAGTTCGTGATGGAGCTCGCGCTACAGGGTTCCGGGGAGGGTGCGAAGGTGGCCGTCTCCGAACGCGCCTTCGGCGGCGCCTTCAACGAGTACCTTGTTCACCAGGTCACGGTTGCCTATCTGGCGGGGGCGCGGTCGGGCACCCGCGCGCAGAAATCGCGTTCCGGCGTCCGCGGGGGCGGAGCCAAGCCATGGCGCCAGAAGGGCACGGGTCGTGCCCGGGCGGGTACCATCCGCAGCCCCCTGTGGCGCGGCGGTGGAGTGACGTTTGCCGCGACGCCGTGTAATCATGGCCAGAAGGTCAATCGCAAGATGTACCGCAGTGCGTTGCGCTCCATCCTGTCCGAGTTGGTGCGCCAGGGCCGGCTGCTGATCGTGGAGGACCTTTCAATGGCCGCACCCAAGACCCGGGCGCTGCGTGCGCGTCTCGACGGGTTGGGAGTGGGGCGGGGCGTGTTGATCGTGTCTGAGGAAGTCGACGAGAACCTCTACCTGTCGGCGCGGAATCTGCCCGGTGTCGCGGTACGCGACGCCGCCGGGATTGATCCTGTGGCCCTGATCGGTGCCGATAAGGTCCTCTGTACGGTGGGTGTGATCAAGCGGCTCGAGGAGTGGTTGGCATGAACGAGGCCCGCCTGATGAAGATCCTGCTCGGTCCGGTCGTCTCCGAGAAGGGCAGCCGGATCTCCGATCGGCATCGCCAGTTCATTTTCAAGGTGCTGAAGGGTGCGAGCAAGCCGGAGATCCGCCGGGCCGTCGAGCTTATGTTTCGGGTGAAGGTGCAGGGCGTGCAGGTGGCCAACATGCGCGGGAAGATGAAGCGGTTCGGGCAGATGCTAGGGAAACGTGCGAACTGGAAAAAGGCCTACGTGACGTTGGAGCCGGGGCACGACATCAACTTTACGGATGTCGGGTAGGGCGGACGCCGCCGTACGTGTCGAGGGGATCGGGATGGCCGTCGTAAAAGTGAAACCGACTTCACCGGGGCGCCGCTTTGTTACCAAAGTGGTGGGTACCAGTCTGTGGCGCGGCGAGCCGTACGCGCCGTTGCTGGCGAAGAAGGCCAGAACCGGCGGGCGTAATAACCAGGGCCGTATCACGACGCGCCACCACGGCGGCGGGCACAAGCAGCGCTATCGCATAGTTGATTTCCGGCGAGCCAAGGACGGGGTGCCGGCGCGTATCGAGCGGGTGGAGTATGATCCCAACCGTAGCGCGCATATTGCGCTGGCGCTCTATCGGGACGGTGAGCGCCGTTATATCGTCGCGCCCAAGGGTCTGGAGGCCGGCGCGGAGATCGTTTCGGGAGTGGACGCCCCCATCAAGGCCGGCAATTGCCTGCCGCTGCGCAACGTTCCGTTGGGTACCCAGGTGCACTGCGTGGAACTGAAGCCGGGCAAGGGCGCCCAGATCGCGCGCAGCGCCGGGACCTCCGTGCAGCTTGTGGCGCGCGAGGGCGATTACTGCACATTGCGCCTACGTTCCGGCGAGATGCGCAAGGTTCATGTAGAGTGCCGCGCGACGATCGGCGAGGTGAGCAACGGCGAGCACAGCCTGCGCTCGCTCGGCAAGGCCGGCGCCCAGCGCTGGCGGGGTGTGCGGCCCACCGTGCGTGGAGTGGCGATGAACCCCGTGGATCATCCGCACGGAGGCGGCGAGGGTCGCACTTCGGGCGGGCGTCATCCGGTGTCGCCGTGGGGGATGCCGACCAAGGGATACAAGACGCGCCGCAACAAGCGCACGGACAATATGATCGTCCGCAGGCGTAAGTAGCTCAGGCAGCCGGGATCAAGACGGAGGACGGACCAGTGCCGCGTTCGGTTAAGAAGGGACCATTCGTGGACCTCCACCTTATGCAGAAGGTGGAGGCGGCCCGTGCCGTGGGCAGCAGGCGCCCGATCAAGACGTGGTCCAGGCGCTCGATGGTGCTGCCCGACATGGTGGGATTGACAATCGCCGTGCACAACGGACGTCAGCATGTGCCGATCCTGGTCAACGAGAACATGGTGGGTCATAAGCTGGGGGAGTTCGCGGTAACCCGCACGTTCAAGAGTCATTCCGGTAACCGCAAGACGAAGTAACGGGCCAAGACCATGCGAGTGGATGCCAGATTGCGATACGCGCGGATCTCTGCGCAGAAGTGTCGGCTTGTCGCCGACCAGATCCGCGGGTTGCCCGTGGATCGGGCGCTGAACACCCTTACATTCAGCCCGAAGAAGGCCGCGCGGATCATGCGCAAGGTCCTGGAGTCGGCGATTGCCAACGCCGAGCATAACGAGGGCGCGGACGTCGATGAACTCAAGGTCGCCGCCGTCTACGTGGACGAGGGACCGACCTCCAAGCGCTGGCAGGCGCGCGCAAAGGGACGGGCGACCGAGATTTTCAAGCGGACCAGTCATATTACGGTGGCGGTCGGCGACCACTGATCGGCGCCGTGGTAACGGGCGGTCGCGGGATCGTCCCCACCCTGGAGACAAGGCACGTAACAATGGGTCAAAAAGTACATCCAACCGGGTTTCGGCTCGGGATCGTGAAGGGTTGGACGTCCCGGTGGTATTCGAACTCCCGGGACTTCGCGGAGACCCTCAATGCGGATCTGCGCGTACGCGACTTTCTGAAGAAGAAGCTCGCGCATGCCTCCGTGAGCCAGATTCAGATCGACCGACCGGCCCGCAACGCCTTTATCACCATCCATACGGCGCGCCCGGGCATCGTGATCGGGAAGAAAGGCGAGGATATCGAGGCGTTGCGCAAGGAACTGGCGCGCATGATGGGTATCCCCGTGAACGTCAACGTCGAGGAGATCCGCAAGCCGGAACTCGACGCGCAACTGGTCGCGGAAAGCGTTGCCCAGCAGCTGGAACGTCGCATCATGTTCCGTCGGGCCATGCGCCGTGCGGTGACCAACACCATGAGGCTTGGTGCGCAGGGGATCCGCATCAATGTCGCCGGGCGCCTGAATGGTGCGGAGATCGCGCGCAGCGAGTGGTATCGCGAGGGCCGTGTTCCGCTGCACACGTTGCGCGCGGACATCGACTACGGGTTTGCGGAGGCGCACACGACCTACGGTGTGATCGGTGTAAAGGTCTGGGTGTTCAAGGGCGAGGTCCTCGATTACGGTGAGCAGGGCGAGGGGTCCGCGCCGGAGAAGGCGGCGGCCAACTGAGGTAGATCGGAGTTTGGCGAGATGTTGCAACCGAAGCGAACCAAGTTCCGCAAGCAAAGCAAGGGCCGCAACCGTGGACTCGCAACCACGGGCAACCGGGTCAGCTTTGGCGAATACGGGCTGAAGGCGACGAGCCGCGGCCGGATCACGGCGCGCCAGATCGAGGCGGCGCGGCGGGCGATCACGCGCCACGTCAGGCGCGGGGGCAAGCTCTGGATCCGGATTTTCCCGGATCTTCCGGTGAGCAAGAAGCCCCTGGAGGTGCGCATGGGCAACGGAAAAGGCAGCGTCGAGTATTGGGTGTCCAGGATCCAGCCGGGCCGCATGCTCTACGAAATGGAAGGCGTCACCGAGGACGTCGCACGCGAGGCGTTCCGCTTGGCGGCAGCCAAGCTTCCGGTTCAGACGACCTTCGTGGTTCGGACGGTGCTGTGATGGCAAAGGCGAGCGAACTTCGAGGCAAGAGCGAGCAGGATCTCAGGGCGGAGCTACTCGGGCTGTTGCGCGAGCAGTTCAACCTACGTATGCAGAAGGGCACCGGCCAGCTCTCCAAGCCGGACCGGGTGTGCGCGGTGCGCCGCGACATCGCGAGGATTTATACGGTGCTGAACGAGATGGCAACGACGGGTAAGCGGGCATGACCGAGGCGGCGAAGACATCCCGGGCCCTGACGGGGCGGGTGAAGAGCAGCAAGATGGACAAGACCATCACCGTGGTCGTGGACCGCGTGGTCCGGCACCCCATGTACGGAAAATACATGCGGTTGTCTACACGCCTGCATGCGCACGACGAGGACAACGAGTGCAAGGAAGGCGACATCGTGATGATCGAGCAGTCCCGGCCGCTGTCGAAGACCAAGTCGTGGCGACTGGTCAAGGTATTGACGCGGGCGGAATGAGGCAAGTTCCGGCGCGGACGCGACGGACGGAATCCAACGGGCGGTTTGGTGCGCGACGATGATTCAGATGCAGACTATCCTCAACGTGGCGGACAACAGTGGCGCGCGCCGGGTCATGTGCATCAAGGTACTCGGGGGGTCGAAGCGGCGCTACGCGCGTATCGGTGACGTCATCAAGGTAAGCGTAAAGGACGCCATCCCCCGCGGGAAGGTCAAGAAGGGCGAGGTCTACAGCGCCGTGGTGGTGCGCACCCGGAAAGGGGTCCGGCGGCCCGACGGCTCGCTGATCCGCTTTGATACCAACGCCGCGGTGTTGCTGAACAATCAGCTGCAGCCGATCGGGACGCGCATCTTCGGACCGGTAACGCGGGAACTTCGCACCGAGCGGTTCATGAAGATCATCTCGCTGGCACCGGAAGTGCTGTAGCCGGGGGTATAGGGTCATGCGCAGGATTCGAAAGGGCGATGAGATTATCGTGATCGCCGGCAAGAGCAAGGGTCGACGCGGGGCGGTCCTGCGGGTGCTGCCCGAGGGGCGTGTCATGGTCGAGAACATCAATATCGTGAAGAAGCACCAGAAGCCGAACCCGCAGAGCGGGATCACCGGCGGGATCATCGAGAAGGAGGCGGCGCTCGATATCTCGAACGTTATGCTCTTCAACCCGATAACCAAAAGGGGCGATCGGGTCGGGTACCGCGTGCTCGAGGACGGGCGCAAGGTGCGCTACTTCAGGTCCAACGGCGAAGTCGTAGACTTGTAACGGTCGATGGATGCCATGAGCAGATTGCAAGAGCACTATCGGGATACGGTCGTCGGCCAGCTGCGGGAGCGCTTTGGCTACGAGAACGTCATGCAGGTTCCGCGGATCACGAAGGTCACGCTGAACATGGGTGTCGGCGAGGCGGTGAGCGATCGCAAGGTGGTGGAGAACGCGAGCGCCGACCTCGCTCTGATCGCCGGGCAGAAGCCCGTGGTCACCCGGGCGCGCAAGTCGATCGCCGGATTCAAGGTCCGTGAGGGCTGGCCGATCGGCGTGAAGGTGACGTTGCGGCGCGGGCAGATGTACGAGTTCATCGACCGCCTGATCAACATCGCGATCCCCCGGATACGGGACTTTCGCGGGTTCAGCGCGAAGGCCTTCGACGGGCGCGGCAACTACAGCATGGGTGTCCGGGAACAGATCATTTTTCCGGAGATCCAATATGAGAAGATCGATGTGCTGCGGGGGCTGGATATCACGGTCACCACGACGGCGCGGACGGACGAAGAGGGACGTGCGCTATTGGCGGCGTTCCATTTTCCGTTTCGGAACTGAGGGTCCTGAAAGATGGCAAAGACGTCGGTTGTAGAGCGGGCGGCGAGGCGGGTGCGCACGGTGCGTCGGTATGCAGCGCGGCGCGCGGAGTTGAAGGGCATCCTGGGGGATCCGGGCGTGAGCCGGGCGGAGAAGGATTCCGCCCGTATCCGGTTGCAGAAGTTGCCGAGGAACGCAAGCCCGGTGCGGCTGCGGAATCGGTGCCCGCTGACGGGCCGCCCACGCGGTTACTATCGGAAATTCGGGCTGGGCAGGAACAAGCTGCGCGAGGCCGCGATGCGCGGCGATATCCCGGGGCTGGTAAAATCGAGCTGGTAGGCCGGTCCAAAGGCATCAGGACCGATATCCCGTTTCAGGCAGGTGTGAACCCATGACAATGACCGACCCCATAGCGGACATGCTGACCCGAATCCGCAACGGTCAGACGGCCGGGAAGAAGGAGGTTCGTATGCCATCCTCCAAGGCCAAGACCGCGATCGCCGCGGTACTCAAGGAGGAGGGCTACATTACGGATTTCCAGGTGCTGGAGGCGGAGGGTAAGCCGGTCCTGGCCGTAGTACTCAAGTATCATCTGGGCCGGCCGGTGATCGAGAGGCTGGACCGGGTGAGCCGCCCCGGCCTGCGTATCTACAAGGGTAAAGACGACCTGCCGAAGGTGCACGGCGGTCTTGGCGTGGCCATAGTCTCCACCTCCAGCGGGGTGATGAGCGATCGGGCGGCCCGGGCCGCCGGCCATGGCGGCGAGTTGCTGTGTTTCGTGGCGTGACGCGGGGATAGTCCGATGTCGAGAGTCGGTGAACAGCCGGTGCCCCTGCCCTCGGGGGTGGAGGCCGCGGTGAACGGCCAGAAACTGTCCGTCAAGGGCCCGAAGGGTGCGTTGGAGATGACCGTCCACGGCGCGGTCGGGGTTTCCCGCGAGGGCGGGGAGCTGCGTTTCACTGCCCGCAAAGGGGCCGACAGCGCCGACGCGTTGTCGGGCACGATGCGTGCCCTGGCCAACAACATGGTGACGGGGGTGAACCGCGGGTTCGAAAAGAGGCTTCTCCTGGAGGGTGTCGGTTATCGCGCCCAGGTGCAGGGTAAGGTGCTGAACCTGACGCTGGGATTCTCCCATCCGATCAATTTCCCGATTCCGGACGGGGTGGCCGTCGATACACCGAGTCAGACCGAAATCATGGTCCGCGGGATCGACAAGCAGCAGGTTGGTGCCGTGGCGGCCCAGATCCGGTCCTTCCGGCCGCCGGAGCCGTACAAGGGCAAGGGCGTACGCTATGCGGGCGAAGTGATCGTCCGAAAGGAAGGCAAGAGGAAGTGATCACATGGCGCCGTTGCGGCGCGGTAGGGTGACGAGGGTTATGGATAAAAAGGCATCACGCCAGAGGCGGGCGCGGCGGACGCGGATGAAGCTGCGCGAGCTGTGCGTCTATCGGTTGTGCGTCCATCGGACGCCGCGCCACATCTACGCGCAGGTGATCAGCCCGGATGGCGGGCGCGTGATCGCCAGCGCCTCCACCCTGGAGAAGGCCATCCGCGGAACCCTGGAGGGGACCGGGAACGTGGCGGCGGCTGGGGCGGTCGGCAAGGCGATCGCGGAAAAGACGAAGGCCGCCGGGGTTACGCGCGTCGGATTCGACCGCGCCGGGTTCCGCTATCACGGCCGCGTCAAGGCGCTGGCGGAGGCCGCGCGCGAAGGCGGCCTGGAGTTTTAAACCGGCGCGTGCGCCGGACCGAAGATACAAGACAGAAGGGCGATCCGAAATGGCGATTCCCGGCAATTCAGGCGGCGACGACCTGCTCGAAAAACTCATCGTGGTGAACCGCGTGGCGAAGGTCGTCAAGGGCGGCCGCCAATTTGGTTTCTCGGCGCTCAGCGTGGTGGGCGACGGTAAGGGCCGGGTCGGTTTCGGCCACGGCAAGGCGCGTGAGGTGCCCATGGCGATCCAGAAGGCCATGGAGGGCGCGCGCAAGAACCTGTGCAGTGTCCCCCTGAACGGAAACACGCTGTACTACGCGGTGAACGCACACCACGGCGCGGCGCGTGTCCATATGCAGCCCGCCTCGGAGGGGACCGGGATCATCGCCGGTGGCGCCATGCGTGCGGTCCTCGAGGTGCTGGGCGTACGCGACGTGCTTGCCAAGAGCTATGGATCCCGCAACCCGTTCAATGTCGTGCGCGCGACCATCAGAGGCCTGGAGCAGATGACTTCCCCGGAAGACATCGCCTCCAAGCGCGGCAAGACGGTCGGGGAGATCCGGAGCTAGCCATGGCCAAGAAACAGATCAGGCTCACGCTGCTGCGCAGCGCGTACGGGCGGGTCCCGGGTCACCGGGAATGCGTCCGTGGGTTGGGCCTGCGTCGTATGCACCATACCGTGATGGTGCAGGACACCCCCGAGAACCGGGGTATGGTGACCAAGGTTGCGTATCTGCTCAAGGTCGAGGAGGTCTGAACATGCGTCTGAACAGCCTCAAACCGGCACCGGGAAGCCGCAAGGCCGCCAAGCGGGTCGGGCGCGGGATCGGCTCGGGACTGGGCAAGACCGCTGGGCGCGGGCACAAGGGGCAGAAGGCCCGTGCCGGGGGCTTCCACAAGGTGGGCTTCGAGGGCGGGCAGATGCCGTTGCAGCGGCGCCTGCCCAAGGTCGGCTTCACCTCGCGCAAGGCACTGCGCGTCGCGGAAGTCCGGCTCCACGAACTGGCCAAGGCCGGCACCGGGGTGGTCGATCTCGATGCGCTCAAGGCCGCCAACGTGGTTCGGCACGACGTGCTGCGCGTCAAGGTGATCGCCAGCGGTGAGCTGGCCGGGGCGGTGACTGTACGCGGGCTTGGCGTCACCAAGGGCGCACGCGCCGCGATCGAAGCCGCGGGCGGCCGGGTCGAGGACTAAGTGGCCGGTACCGGCTCTATCGGCGGCGCGATTGGCGACATTACGCGCCTCACGGAGCTGCGCCAGCGGCTGCTGTTCGTGCTGGGCGCGCTGGTCGTGTTCCGGGTGGGTTCCTTCATTCCGGTCCCGGGTATCGACCCGACGGCGCTGGCACACCTCTTCCAACAGCAGAAGGGGACCATCCTGGACATGTTCAACATGTTCTCGGGTGGGGCTCTCAAGCGGCTGAGCCTCTTCGCGCTGGGGGTGATGCCGTACATTTCGGCCTCGATCATCCTGCAGCTGATGACCTCCGTCGTGCCGAGCCTTGAGCAGCTGAAAAAGGAAGGCGAGTCGGGCCGACGGAAGATCACTCAGTACACGCGCTACGGCACGGTGTTGCTGGCGCTGTTCCAATCGGTGGGTGCGGCCATTGCACTCCAGAATCAAGGTGTTGCGGTGGCGCCGGGGCTCTCTTTCGTCATCACTGCGGCGGTGACGCTGGTGTGTGGAACCATGTTTCTGATGTGGCTTGGTGAGCAGATGACCGAGCGCGGGATCGGCAACGGCATCTCCATGATCATCTTTGCCGGCATCGTGGCCGGACTGCCGTCGGCGATCGGCGGGACGTTGGAGCTGGTACGTACAGGCGAGATGAACGTCTTTAACGTCCTGCTGCTGTTCGGGCTGGCGATCGTGGTGACGGGTTTTGTAGTCTTCGTCGAGCGCGGCCAGCGCCGCATCCCGGTCAACTACGCCCGGCGCCAGCAGGGGCGCAAGCTTTATGCCGCGCAGAGCAGCCATCTCCCACTGAAATTGAACATGTCCGGGGTCATCCCACCCATTTTCGCCTCCAGCCTGATCCTCTTTCCGGCGACGCTGGGGGGGTGGTTCGGCCATGCCCAGGGCATGGCCTGGCTGCAGGACTTCACCTCGTTGCTGACCCCGGGGCAGCCGATCTATGTAGCCATCTATTCGGCGTTGATCGTGTTCTTCGCGTTCTTCTATACGGCCTTGGTCTTCAATTCGAGGGAAACGGCCGACAACCTCAAGAAATCCGGCGCTTTCATACCGGGAATCCGCCCCGGTGATCAGACCGCCCGTTACATCGATGGTGTGCTTACGCGGCTGACCCTGGCCGGCGCGGTTTATCTCACCGTGGTCTGCCTGTTGCCGGAATTCATGATTCTGTATTGGAACGTGCCGTTCTACTTCGGCGGCACGTCCCTGTTGATCATCGTGGTGGTGCTGATGGATTTCATGGCCCAGTTGCAGGCGCACCTGATGTCCCACCAATATGAGAGTTTGCTGAAGAAATCCAACCTCAAGGGTCGCGGCAGGGCCAGCGCCCTGCGCTGAGCCCGGTGCCGGCCGGGAGACGGGAGAGGACGATGAAGGTACGAGCGTCGGTCAAAAAGTTGTGTCGGAACTGCAAGATCATCCGCCGCCGGGGTGCGGTGCGGGTGATCTGCGTGAACGCCCGGCACAAGCAGCGTCAGGGTTAGGTCGCCGATTGATTTTTCTGTCGGCCGGAGATATCATTGGCAGTTCGCGATTTTCTGGCGGATTGATTTTACGGAGAAACTGAAGGGTATGGCCCGAATCGCAGGCGTCAACATTCCGGTCCAGAAGCACACGGTTATCGCGCTCACGTCGATCTACGGTATAGGGCGGCATCTCGCCCGCGAGGTTTGCAACGTGGCCGGGATCCCCCTGGAACGCAAGATCAAGGATCTCACCGAGGGCGAATTGGACACCCTGCGTGCGGAGATCGGCAAGCATCGGGTCGAGGGTGACCTGCGGCGTGAGGTCTCCATGAATATCAAGCGCCTGATGGATCTGGGCTGTTACCGCGGCCTGCGCCATCGGCGTGCACTCCCGGTGCGGGGACAGCGCAGCCGGACCAATGCCCGTACCCGCAAGGGACCGCGGCGCCCGATCCGGAAGTAGGCCGTTCGGCGCAGAGGGAGCGGCCTCCGGAAAGGGGCGGAATCAAGCGCGCGAGAGCGCGGCATCGAGGAAATACAAGGTATGGCGAAGGCGAGTCCGCGTACGCGCAAGAAGGTCAAGAGGAACGTCGTGGATGCGGTGGCCCACATCCACGCGTCGTTCAACAACACCATTATCACCATCAGTGATCGGCAGGGGAACACCCTGACTTGGGCCACTGCGGGCGGGTCGGGCTTTCGCGGCTCGCGCAAGAGCACACCGTTCGCCGCCCAGGTCGCGGCGGGTCGCGCCGGGACCGTCGCGCAGGAATATGGTGTGAAGAACCTCGAGGTTCGGGTCAAGGGTCCGGGTCCGGGTCGCGAATCCGCGGTTCGGGCGTTGCATTCGGCGGGTTTCCGGATCACCAGCATCAGCGACGTGACCCCGATCCCGCACAACGGGTGCCGTCCCCCCAAGAAGCGTCGCGTCTAGAGCGGAGAGTCGCCGTGGCCAGAAATATCGGACCGAGATGTCGCCAGTGCCGCCGGGAGGGCGTGAAGCTCTTCCTCAAGGGCGAGAAGTGCTACATGAGCAAGTGCGCTATCGAGAAGCGCCCTTCCCCACCGGGCCAGCGCCAAGCCCGCCGCCGCTCCAGGCTGTCGGATTACGCCACGCAGTTGCGTGAGAAGCAGAAGCTGCGGCGCACCTACGGCGTCCTGGAGCGCCAGTTTCACCGCTACTACGAGAGCGCCGCCCAGCGCAAGGGCTCCACCGGCGAGAATCTCCTGCAACTGCTCGAAGGGCGGCTGGACAACGTGGTCTACCGCATGGGTTTCGCCGCCTCCCGGACCGAGGCGCGCCAGTTGGTGCGCCACAATGCTATTTTGGTGAACGGCGGACGGGTGAACATCCCCTCCTACCAAGTGAAGCCCAAGGACGTGGTGTGCGTCAATGAAAAGGCCCGCGCCCAGTTGCGGGTACAGGAGGCACTCGATCTCGCCCAGCAACGCGGATTCGCCGGCTGGATCGATGTCGATGTCAAGAAGATGGAAGGCGTGTTCAAGGTCCGTCCGGAACGCGGTGACCTGTCTGCCGACATCAACGAACATCTCGTCGTGGAGTTGTACTCCAAGTAAACGGACGCGAGGGGTTTTCTATGCAGGGCTTTGTAACCGAATTTCTGAAGCCGCGCCTGGTCGATGTCCAGGCCGTCAACGACCGCCGGGCCAAGGTGGTGCTGGAGCCGCTGGAGCGCGGCTTCGGTCACACCCTGGGCAACGCCCTGCGGCGTATCCTGCTTTCGTCGATGCCGGGCAGTGCGGTCTCCGAGGTTGAGATCGAGGGTGTCCTGCACGAGTACACCACCATCGAGGGGGTGCAGGAGGACGTGATCGAGGTTCTTCTCAACCTGAAGGGGCTCGCGATCCGCGTACACTCGCGGAGCGAGGCTACGCTCACCCTGCGGAAGAAGGGGCCCGGCATGGTGACCGGGGGCGACATCGAGCTCGGTCACGATGTGGAGATTGTCAACCCGGACCACATCCTCGCCCATCTGACCAAGTCCGGCGAGTTGAACATGACCCTGAAGGTAACCCGCGGGCGCGGTTACCATCCCGCGTTGCAGCGCTCGGTCGGGGAGGAGGAAGACCGTCCCATCGGGCGTCTGCAATTGGACGCATCGTACAGTCCGGTCCGGCGCGTCACCTACAGCGTCGAAAGCGCCCGCGTGGAGCAGCGCACCGACCTGGACAAGCTGGTGATCGAGATCGAGACCAATGGGACCATCGATCCCGAGGAGGCCATCCGTCGGGCCGCGACCATCCTGCAGGACCAGCTCTCGATCTTCGTCGATCTGGAGGGCAAGGAAGAGGCCCACCCGCAGAAGAGCGAGGCTGAGATCGATCCCATCCTGCTGCGTCCGGTCGATGACCTCGAGTTGACGGTGCGCTCGGCCAACTGCTTGAAGGCTGAGGACATCTATTATATCGGGGATCTGATCCAGCAAACCGAGGTCGAGTTGCTCAAGACGCCGAACCTCGGCAAAAAGTCCCTCACGGAGATCAAGGACGTCTTGGCGTCCCATGGCCTTTCCCTGGGCTTGCGGCTGGAGAATTGGCCCCCGCCGGGGTTGAAGGATGGCGATGCGGATCGCGAGCAGGCCTCGGCCTCGGCCTAGCCGATGATCACCGGGGCGGAAGGCCCTGACGGAAGGAAAGACAGATGCGACACCGCAATATCGGCCGGCAGTTAAGCCGAAACAGCAGTCACCGAAAAGCCATGCTGCGCAGCATGGCCACGTCCCTGCTGCGCCACGAATTCATCCGCACCACCCTGCCGAAGGCGAAGGAGCTGCGCCGGGTCGTCGAGCCGCTGATCACCCGGTCGCGGCGGGACACGGTGGCCAACCGGCGCCTGATCTTCGGCCGGCTGCGGGATCGGGAGGTCGTGACCAAGCTGTTCTCCGATCTGGGTCCGCGTTATCAGGAGCGGCCCGGCGGCTACCTGCGGGTGCTTAAATGCGGGTTTCGCCCCGGTGACGGCGCCCCCATGGCCTATGTGGAACTCGTAGATCGGCCTGAACAGGCGGGTGCCGCCGGGGGCGATTAGCGCCGCAGGTGCCGGGGGTGCAGGGTATCCGACGCCGGGCGCAGTGCCCGGCGTCGGCGCTTTGGGGCCCGGTATTGACGCACGTCGGCACCGGGCCCGGCCGTACTCCGTGGCGGATGCCGCATGATCGCATTGTTCACCGATTTCGGGTTGGAAGGGCCTTATACCGGCCAGATGCAGGCGGTGCTCCACCGCGAGGCCCCCGGCGTGCCGGTGGTCAGCCTGTTCTCCGACCTCCCGCCGTTCGACCCCCGGGGGGCGGCCTATCTGCTTGCCGCCTATGCCGAGGAGTTCCCGCTCGATACCGTGTTCCTGTGCGTCGTGGACCCCGGCGTCGGCGGCCCGCGTGCCGCCTCGGTCCTGCGTGCGGACGGGCGCTGGTATGTGGGTCCCGATAACGGGCTGTTGGCGATCGCGGCGCGCCGCGCCAGCCACCGGTGGTGGTGGGACGTGTCCTGGCGCCCGGCACGGCTTTCCGCGTCCTTCCATGGACGCGACCTGTTCGCACCCGTGGCCGCCCGCTTGGCGCGGGGTGAGCCGCCGCCGGGGGAAAGCGTCGCCGCCGAGGAACGGTTGCACGCCGACTGGCCGGATGACCTCCCACGGGTGGTCTATGTGGATCGTTTTGGCAACGCGGTGACCGGGCTGCGTGCGCCCGTGCTCGGGCCCGGCGCCATCCTCGAGGCCGGCGGTCGGCGCCTGGGCCGCGCCCGCACCTTCTCCGACGTCGCTCCCGGAGAGGCCTTCTGGTACGAGAACGCCAACGGGCTCGCGGAGATCGCGGTCAATACCGGCCGCGCCGACCGCACCCTCGGCATCGCCCCCGGCGACTCCATCCACGTGACCGCCGGCGGCCGGTAGGGCCCGCGCAATGAGCGCTGCGAATTGCGCTGGACCCTATCGCGGGCATTCCCTCGCCCCCAAACCGCGCCACAGATAATCGGAAACGCCGTCGGCGGGCCAAGGCCCGCCCTTGTATGTTGCGCTCGGTACCCGCCGATGAACCCGCGGCAATCGCTGGCGGGGCAAGCCCCGCCCTACCGCAAAATACGCCACCATCCATCGGTAGGGCCGGGCTTGCCCGGCCGGGGCGGCGGCCCGGCATCGATACGGCCTGGATGCAGGCCGCGGGGGTGCACCACGGGAGGGGGCGGTCCGGGGGTCAGCCGGTGCAGCGGCGTCGGGCGGCGTCGAGCAATGGCTTGAGGAAGCGACCGGTGTGCGAATCGGGGTGCGCGGCGATCTCCTCGGGCGCCCCTACGGCGACCACCCGCCCGCCGCCTTCGCCGCCCTCCGGGCCGAGATCGACGACCCAGTCGGCGGTCTTGATCACGT
>ENA-ORDP01001249-ORDP01001249.1-marine-sediment-metagenome-genome-assembly--contig:-NODE-1249-length-14369-cov-4.054492_pt1 | contig 14369 bp, 12 predicted proteins | sample MGYA00248627_ERZ508539 | MGnify/ENA primary metagenome ERZ508539 (study PRJEB26208, sample SAMN05571518) | marine sediment metagenome | biome: deep sea; feature: Hydrothermal vent; material...
AAAGCCGTTGGTTCGATGTCTGGCGATTTGATTCCAACCTTTACATGCCGCTGTTCCATTTCGCCCGCATGCACCGTATTCCCATGCGCGCGCTGAATGTGGAACGGTCCCTGACCCGTCAGGTCGGCATCAAGGGCTGGGCCGCCATTCCAGCCGACCAGCGGCGCGACCTGGGCAATCCGGCACCGCCGTCATCGGCCTACCTGAAAAGTTTAAGAACGGTTTTCGGTGAACACGCCGAGAAAAAAACCGATGCAACGAGCGGTCAGGTCGAAGCCGCATTCAGGCGTTTCGTCGATGTCCAGTTGACCTGGGACAGGGCCATGGCGGAAGCCCTGGCCAGCGCCAGAACATCGGGTGGCAATCCTTTGGTGATCGGTATCGTCGGCCGCGGCCATGTGGAATACGGCTATGGTATCCCCTATCAGTTGGCGGATTTGGGCGTACCAGGATCGGCGGTCCTGCTGCCTTCAGATTCCGGGCCTCCCTGCGTCGATGATGAACCGACCGAAAACAATTCTGCCCCGGTCGCCCAGGCCGTGTTTGGGGTGTCCGCCCCGGCCCATGCCGAGGCCGCGCCGCGACCCCTGCTGGGGGTGCAAATAGAGACCTCAGACTCCGATGCCGTTCGCATCGTCAGCGTGGTGGATAAGTCAATCGCCCAAGCGGCAGGATTGCAACAAGACGACCTGATCGTGCGGGCCGCCGGTCAGGACATCGCCAAAACCTCGCAACTGGTGGCCATTATCCGGGCCCAGGCGGCGGGCACCTGGCTGCCGCTGGTTATTCAGCGCGGCGATCAGCGGCTGGATATCGTCGCCCGGTTTCCCGCCGCCCCACCTGCCGCCCCACCTGCTTCCCCACCTGCCGCCCCACCCGCCGCCCCATGAGCCGACACTGGCCCCTGACCGGCCTGTTGCTGGCCCTGTTGTTCCTGCCGACGGTCGCCCACGGCGAAATTCGCTCGATCCATCAGGACCTGACGGTCGATTTAAATCCGTCGCAACGTAGCCTGGCCGTATCGGCGCGACTGCAAATAGAGGGCAACGGCCCGCTGACCCTTCGCCTGGCCGGGAACTTTGTCGTCACCGCTTTCCGCATCGATGGCCAGGCCAGCGCCGCCAGACGTATGGGTGATCAGTGGTTGATCGATCTAAAGGGCGGGCAACAGCATCAGCTAGCACTCGATTATCGGGGGGGCCTGGGCGAGTTGGAGAGCTCACCAGAAGGCAGTTTTTTGGCCCCCGGATCAGGCTGGCACCCGACCTTTGATGGCCTGGCTTTTTCCTATCGCCTGGACATCACCGTGCCGGCCAGGCAACGGGCCGTGGTGCCGGGCAAGCTGATTGAAGAGAAATCTACAGATGACACGTACCGCGCCGTATTTACCAGCGAAGCCCCTCTAGCCGGCATTGTCCTGATCGCCGGGCCCTATGGGATCGAACAAGTTCGCCATGGCAAGATCAGATTGCGGACATATTTTGACCCCGACATATCGGCCCTTTCAAAAGGCTATCTGGACGCCACCGCCGACTATCTTGATTTCTATGAAAAATGGATCGGACCCTATCCTTATTCGGCTTTTAGTATTGTTTCGGGATTATTACCGGTGGGACTGGGCTATCCGGGCCTGACCTTCATGGGCAAACGGGTGCTGGCCCTGCCTTTCATTAAATCGACCTCGCTCGGTCACGAGGTCCTGCATAACTGGTGGGGTAACGGGGTCGATGTGGATCTGTCGGGCGGCAACTGGTCGGAAGGTTTGACCACGTTTATGGCCGACTATACCTATGCGCTCAGGCGTTCCGATGCGGCCGCTAAGGATATGCGGATCGCCTGGCTGCGTGATTACGCCGCCCTGCCCCCGGCCCGCGATCATGCGGTGGTTTCTTTCATCAGCCGCAGCCGCGACGCCGAACAGATCATCGGCTACAACAAGGTCGCCTTTTTCTTCCACATGTTGCGCCGGTCCATCGGCCGGGCCGCGTTCGATCAGGGGCTCAGGCTGTTTTGGCGCGCTCACGCGCTGGGCATTGCCTCCTGGGATGATCTGCAAAAAGCTTTCGAACAAGCATCGAGCCGGGACCTGCGACAATTTTTCAGGCAATGGCTGCGTCAGTCCGGCGCGCCAAAACTGGTTCTGAAAACGGCCGCTGTGATCGGCAACAAAGTTACCTTTGACCTGGTTCAGGCCGCCAAAGGCTACCGCCTGAGCGTTCCCGTGCAAGTCACCACGGCAACGGGTCTGGAGCGATTTGACGTTATCGTCGAAGATGGCTCGAACCGGCTGGAATACACCGCCGCCGCACCCATTCAGAGCCTGACGATAGATCCGGATTTCGACATTTTTCGTCATCTGGGGCCTGCCGAAACGCCGCCCATATTGCGCGATGTTACCCTTGCCATGACCACCCGCACCCTTGTGTTTGCCGAGGGCGATGGCGACATGACGGAACTGGCGGTGAATTTGGCCGCCCGCCTGACCGAGGGCCGGTCGCGACCCGAAATTGCCAGCGACACCCTGCCCAACACACCGCTGTTGCTGATCGGCGACAGCGCCCTGATCACGGCCTTCTTGAACAACAACGGGCTGCCACCGACCCCGACCGATTTGGCCGGCCGGGGTTCGGTACGAGCCTGGGTGGCCAGGTCCCGTGGCAACCCCGTGTTGGTGGTCGAGGCCGATGATGCGGCGGCCCTGCGGGCGGTGTTGCGGCCCCTGCCGCATTACCGTCGCCAGGGTTATGTTGTCTTTCAGGGCGCCAAGGCCATCGCCAAGGGCGCGCGACCGGCCAGCCATGGTCCCTTGTCGGTACGGTTCGGCGGTTGACAGGGGACCCCGCTGAACCGGATAATCCCGGGCCCTTAATTTCTTAGCCAAAGGCTCCAGTTCATGAGATTCGTTGCCCCGATTGTTATCTTTGTTTTACTGCTTCTGGCGGTGCCGTCACAGGCTCAGGAATATGGCCAGGGGGTTCTCAATGCCATGGCCTATCGGAAATTGCCGGACGGTCAGGCCCTGCGAGTGGTGCCGCTGGATAATTCCGACCGCAATTTGGCCTTGCAGGAGGAATTCGAACGCACTTTAAGGGAAAACGGTTTTACCATCAGCGACAGCGCCCAACTGACATTAACGTTCGAGACCCGTGATCAGATCGGTGCCTACAAGACGCGCGACCGCAGGGCCTTTGTCGAACTGAGCGCGAAGGGCGGACGGGAGGGCGGTGAAAACGCCAAAATGCTGTTCAATTTATATGACAGCAATACCGGAGGCGTCTTCAACGAGGGCAAGGGTGAGACATCAATAGTGACCAGAAGCCAGTTCCGCATGGATGTCACCATCGACGACAACAGTAATGGCAAGCGCCTGTGGCAGGCCTGGGCCATCGCCAACATAAGCCAGGCCAACAACACGGCTATAACCAAATCAATGGTGCCCGTCTTGGTTAAAAATCTCGGCTCGACGGTCAAGCGGCAGACTTTCTCCCTATATTAATATTGCCGCACAGGTCATTTCCGGGTACACCCCGGAGTAGACTTCCCAAGATCACGGCGACCATGACAGATTTATCCGATAAAGCCCTGCTGCCCGCCGGTATGTGCGATGTTCTTCCGCCCGACGCCGAAATTGAATCAACGGCAATGGAAGACCTGATCGCGCAGTTTTCCGGGCGCGGATATCAACGTGTCAAACCGCCCCTGATCGAGTTTGAGGAAAGCCTGCTGTCGAACAGCGGCAGCGCCATGGCGAGCCAGACGTTCCGTGTGATGGACCCCGACTCCCAACGCATGATGGGCGTTCGCGCCGACATGACGTTACAGGTTGCGCGCATCGCCACCACTCGCCTGAACAAGGCACCCCGGCCCCTGCGCCTGTGCTATGGCGATCAGATCCTGCGGGTGCGCGGCACCCAGATGCGACCGGAACGGCAATTTGGTCAGGTCGGCATGGAATTGATCGGTGCCGAAGATGCAGCCGGTGATGCCGAGATTATCCTGACCGCCATCGATGCCCTGTCGGGACTGGATATATCGAACCTGTCCGTCGATCTGGCCATGCCAACCCTGGCCCCCGCCATAGCGGTCAGCCTTGAACTGTCGGTAAGTACCGGAGCGGCCCTGCGCCAGGCCTTGGACCGTAAGGATATCGCCGCCGTCGCCGCCTTGTCGGCGGACCTGGGCGAAACCGGCACGGCCCTGTTTACGGCCTTGCTGGAGGCCACCGGCCCGGCCGAACAGGCGATGAGCGCGCTGATCGCCCTGAACCTGCCCGCAAGGGCGGCGATGGAACGAGACAAACTGGCCGCCGTGCTGGCCGCCATCCGGGCCGGCGACGGGGATTTGTCCCTGACCATCGATCCGGTCGAAAGCCGGGGTTTTGAATATCACAGCGGTGCCACATATACCTTTTTCGCCGCTGGTGTGCGCGGCGAGTTGGGGTCCGGCGGGCGCTACAAAGCCGGGTCCAGGGCCGAACCGGCGACCGGTATGACGCTGTTTATGGATACGGTATTGCGCGCCATGCCCCGACCAGCGATTGATGCGCGCCTGTATTTGCCGCTCGGCACTTCTCACGATGAAGGCCGTGATTTGCGCGACCAGGGCTATATCACCGTCGCCGGATTTGAAACAACAGATGACCCCAGGACTGCCGCCAAACATTTGGGCTGCACTCTGGTATATTCAGGTGGCAAGGTTGTCGATTTAGCTTAAATTTCGTTTGATACAAGGATACTTCGCATGGCCAATGTGGTTGTTGTCGGCTCTCAATGGGGCGACGAAGGCAAGGGTAAGATTGTCGATTGGTTATCGGAACGGGCCGATGTGGTGGTGCGTTTTCAGGGCGGCCACAATGCCGGGCATACGCTGGTTATCGACGGTATCGTCTACAAGCTGAGTATGTTGCCATCCGGCGTCGTCCGCGGCGGCAAGATATCCTATATCGGCAACGGGGTGGTGCTCGACCCCTGGGCGTTACTGGGCGAAATCGACAACATTCGCGAGCAGGGTGTCGATGTGAGCCCGGAAAACCTGAAAATCGCCGATAATGCACCGCTGATCCTGCCCCTGCACAGCAACCTGGACAAGGTGCGGGAATTGGCCCTCGGCAAGGCCAAAATCGGCACCACCGGGCGCGGCATCGGCCCGGCCTATGAAGACAAAGTGGCCCGCCGCGCGATCAGGGTCGGCGACCTGGCCGACCCCAATGTGCTGAGCGACAAGGTCGATAAGCTTCTTTTCCATCACAACGCCCTGCTGCGCGGCCTGGACATGGATCAAATTGATCGCCAGGAATTGCTCGAAAAACTGATCGATCTGGCGCCCAGACTGCTGCCCTATTCCGGCCCGGTGTGGAAACAACTGGACGAAGCCCGCAAATCGGGCAAGCGTATTCTGTTCGAGGGCGCCCAGGGCACGATGCTCGATATCGACCACGGTACCTATCCTTTCGTGACCTCTTCCAACGTCGTCGCCGGGCAGGCCGCGACCGGGTCCGGGCAGGGCCCTGGGGCCATCGATTACGTGCTCGGCATTACCAAGGCCTACACCACACGGGTCGGCAGCGGCCCGTTTCCGACGGAATTGACCGACAGTATCGGCCAGGGCCTGGGCCAGCGGGGCCATGAATTTGGTACCGTCACCGGGCGGCCCCGACGCTGCGGCTGGTTCGATGCGGTGCTCGTACGGCAAGCCAAAAAAATCAATGGTATCAATGGTATCGCCCTGACCAAACTGGACATTCTCGATGGTATGGAAGAACTGAAAGTCTGCATCAGTTACAAGATTGATGGCCAGGAATATGATTACCTGCCCGCAAGTTCGGTTTTGCAGCAGAAAGTCGAACCGGTCTATGAAGTCATGGAAGGCTGGTCCGACAGCACCGAAGGGGCCCGTTCGTGGGCCGATTTACCGGCCAGTGCGGTCAAATACGTGCGGCGCATCGAAGAATTGATCGAGGCCCCGGTGGCGCTTTTATCGACCAGCCCGGAACGGGACGATACTATCCTGGTGCACGACCCGTTTACGGACTGAAAAGTCATTCATTTTCCTTGTGAATCAGGCCGGTAGTGGCTATGTTTGACTGTACAAAGAGCGGTTAGCCAGCCAGAAGGTTTGGCCCTGTTCTGTGTTGGGTATTAGAATGATGGCTTTGTCACCCCAAGAAAATGGGGACGGGGCACCCGTTGCATCATCGTCACCGGTCTTGATGAAAGACCAGTATCTGATAGATGCCGACGACCCCTTGCACGATCTGGATACACCGTCTGCGAAGGCCTTTGCGGTGCGCGACAGGAATGATCAGGATGCTCACCTGTTCGCCCTGATCTGCACCCCGGGCCTGCCGACTCGGATGTCGCTGATGTATCAACTGCGTCTTGATGACACGCCGGGCAGCCTGCCCTTGCTGGAATGGGGCACGGTTTTCTGGCCACCGATCAATCAGGAAACCATGGTCGTTATTTATCGACGCCCGCTTGGCGGCAATGTCGCCAACGTCATCGATGCGGGTGACTTCAAGATCAATGAATACGAGGTTCAGGAAACATTTATCGAGCCGATGTACCGGACCATCAAATCCTTTTCCAACAGGGGCATTTTCCATCGGGAAATTCGTGTCGATAACCTGTATTTCATGGATCAGGAAAGGCTCGAAGTGGTGTTGGGCGATTGTGTAACGTGTCCTCCGGGTTTCGATCAGCCGGGCGTTTATGAATCTCTGGAACGCAATATGAGCAGCCAGGCGGGGCGCGGTATCGGCAATTCCGCCGATGAATTGTACGCCCTGGCGGTGACGGTGGTGGCGCTGGTTGTGGGGCGCGAGAAAATCGAAAAAATCGACGCCGATGAGGTGATTTATTCGAAGATTGAAAATGGCAGCTATACCGCCCTGGTCGGCAAGCAAAAGATGGTCAACGTGCTGATGGAACCCCTGCGCGGCATGTTGACGGACAATCCCGGCGAACGCTGGGACTTCCCGGAAGTGGATTTGTGGCTTGATGGCAAGAGACAAACACCGATGCAGCGGAAGTTTTCAAATAAGATCGAGAACCCGTTCCTCTTCATGGATCGGGAGTTCCGCAATCCGCGCAGCCTGGCCCACGCATTTTCAAAGAATATCGGCAAGGCGGCAATCGCCATCAAAGAAGATGAACTGGATTTATGGTTACGTCGAACCACCGACGAAGGTGAACTTGCCGATCAGATAAAATCGACCGTCGATCTGGCCAGAACCCATAGCGGCAACTTCCGGGGCAGCGACCCCTACCTTGTCGCCAGGGCCTGTATCCAACTCGATCCGGCGGCCCCCGTAAGATACAAGGACGTTGCTTTTATCCCGGAATCCATTGGCGCCGTCCTGGCCGTGGAATTGCTGCGCAAAGGCAACATGGATGCTGTCACCCAGGCGTTGAATTACGCCCTGCCGGAAATCTGGTTCAAAATGACATCCGAGATTACCCGCGACCCGGCATCACTTGACCACGAAAGCACATTCGGAAGAATCAGGACCTATTTGCAAAACAGATCAATCGGATTCGGCGCCGAGCGCTGCCTGTATGAACTAAATACAAGCTTGCCGTGTTTGAGCCCGTTGGTGAAAGATCAATATGTAACGGAAATTGTCGATCTGTTGCCGGCCCTGGACGACATAGCCGACAGCGTCGATAACAAACTCGATCCTTTTGATGATCATGTGGTGGCTTTTATCGCCGCCCGCTTCAAAGAACATATCGAGCCCCACTTACAAGCCCTGAGCGAAGAAAAACGGGCCTCCCAGCTTATCGGTATGCTGAGCCTGATGGCGTTCATGCAATGGAAACTGAAAATTGAATCCCTGTTTGCCCTGTCGAGCTGGATTGGCGGCTTGTTGGGACCGACGGTCAAAACCTATTACAGCCGGACCACGCGCAGCGATATCGAAGGCGAAATGCCGCAGATCGTTCGCAAGGGGAGTATGCCGGAATTGTTCAATCTGATCGACAATGCAGACAAACGGGCGATCGATGCCAATGGTTATGTGGTCGCCAGAAACGACTATGCCCTGGCCGAGGAACAAATCCTGGAAATCCAGGAAACCGACCTGTCGTCGAAGGAAAAGACACTGGAAATCGGGCAAAGATATGGCGCCATTACCTCGGTTATCCTGGCCCTGCTGTTCGTCAGCATCACCTTCATTGTTGACAGCTTTAACGGGTAGCGGCGACAGACATGGCAAACACCAGCAAAACACCCGCCGTTCAAAAGGGCCGATCCAGCCAACTGACCCTGTGGTTATCGGTCGGATTTGTCGGCCTGATCATTATGTCGCTGCCCTCGGTGGTGCTGATTTTCTTCGGCCTGTTGCCGACCATTGTCGCCTTCATCATCGACAGATCAAAACAGCGCAATGCGTCGTTCTGTGTCGGCGGCATTAATTTTTGCGGAGTGTTCCCGTATATGATGGATTTGTGGGCCGGTGAAAATTCCATGGATATGTCGATCCGGATACTGACCGATGTCTTCTCGCTGGTGATCATGTACAGTGCCGCCGGCTTCGGCTGGATGATCTACATGACCCTGCCGCCGGTTATCGCCGCCTTTATTTCCGTCATGGCCCAGCACAAGCTGGCAACTTTGCGGGCCAGCCAACGACAGTTGATCGAAGAATGGGGCGAAGATGTTTCAGCCTCTCAGGAAGTGCTGGATCTGCGCCAAGAAATAGCCGCCAACGAGGGAACGGATGGTGAAACCGGTGAAATGCCCGAGCCGTTGGAAGTGGACGATTTCCTGGAAGGGATCGACAGTATTCTGGACTCAAGCAATGACGAAAATCCGGCAGCGCAAACCACCACCGACGCCTCGACCGAGGCAGCCGATCCTAAACAGCCACCCGATATCGCCGCGACGGGGTAGTCAGTCAGCAGGCGATGCGTTGGTTCACGACCATATTGCGCATGGTTTTCTGGATTTTCTCGAAGGCCCGAACCTCGATCTGACGAATACGTTCGCGCGAAACTCCATAGTGATGGCTCAAATCTTCCAGCGTCGCCGGGGCGTCTTTCAGGCGCCGTTCCTGCAATATATGGGATTCCCGGTCTGACAAGCCCTTCAGGGCTTCGTTAAGCAAACCACGGCGCTGCTCCAGTTCCTGGGAAAGACCGAGATTTTCTTCCTGCGACCTGGTGTCGTCTTCCAGCCAGTCCTGCCATTCACCTTCGCCGGCCTCGTTGACCGGCGCGTTGAGCGATTGATCCAGGCCCGACATACGCTGGTTCATGGACAGTACTTCGTCCTCGCGGACATTTAGCTGATGGGCGATTTTCGAAACGTGTTCGGGGTATAAATCCCCTTCTTCGAAGGCCTGCAAGCGGGCCTTCAACTTGCGTAAATTGAAAAACAGTTTTTTCTGGGCCGCCGTGGTGCCCATTTTTACCAGGGACCAGGAATGCAAAATATATTCCTGAATGGCGGCGCGGATCCACCACATGGCATAGGTCGACAGGCGGTAGCCCTTGGCCGGTTCGAACCGGTTGATGGCCTGCATCATGCCGACGTTGCCTTCCGAAATCAGATCCGGCAGAGGCAGGCCGTAGCCGCGATATCCCATGGCGATTTTTGCCACCAGACGCAGATGACTGTTGACCATCTGGGCGGCGGCGGTTTCGCAACCACGATCGCGCCAGTCTTCCGCCAGGGATCGTTCCTGGCTGGCCTCAAGCATGGGGAATTTTCGAATTTCCTGAAGGTATCTGGTTAGGTTCTCTTCCGGTGTTGTGCCGATGCCCGGCATATGTGAAGCCATTGTTGTCACCTCTTGTGGGTTGTCCCCCCACAATTAGCCCGTCGATCAGGTCCACCGATCACCGTGCTTCTTGCCTTCCCAATTAAAATAATACCTTAGCGATTTGATATAGTATATAGAAAATTTACAATATCGACATTTTTGTCACTATTTTTTTAACATCATTAGGTAATTCGGATTCGAACCGAATTATTTGCTGACCTGACAATGGTTTAAAACCAAGTGAATAAGCATGTAATGCCTGATGATCCAGGGCTTGAATCAATTGTTTCACGTCGTCGTCCAGACTTTTCAAATGTCTGGTCTGAGCGCCGCCATACACAGGATCGCCAATCACCGGGTGCCCCATATGGGCCATATGAACCCTGATCTGGTGGGTCCGCCCGGTCGCCAGGCGGCATTCCACCAGGCTGGCATGGGTGGCGAAGTTTTCTAGAACCTTGTAGCGGGTCAGCGCCGTTTTACCGCCGCTTTTCAGTACCGTCATTTTCTTGCGGTGGCGCGGATTACGCCCGATGTTGCCGGTAATCTCGCCGCTGCTGTGGGCGGGCCGGCCCCAGACCAGGGCCAGGTAGGCCCGCTCTATGGTGCGGTCGGCAAATTGCCGCGACAGGTTATGATGAGAGCGGTCATTCTTGGCCACCACCATCAGGCCGCTGGTGCCCTTGTCCAGCCGATGCACAATGCCCGGCCGCTCGACCCCGCCGATGCCCGACAGGCCGCCCAGGCCGCTGGATTTGCTGGCGTGCCCCAGCAGGGCATTGACCAGGGTGCGGTCGGGATTTCCCGGTGCCGGGTGAACGACCAGGCCAACCGGCTTGTCGATGACAATAACGTCGTCGTCTTCATAAACGATATCAAGGGGGATATCCTGGGCCGCCGGTTTGGCCGGCCGTGCGGGCGGTACGGTGACCACATAGACCTGGTCTTCACGCACCTTGCTCGCTGGGCCGGGAGTGGTCGGGCCGGGAGCGGCGGCGTCTTTGCCATGACCTGAAAGGCGAACCATCTGGTCATCGATCAGCGCCTTCAGGCGGGTCCGTGACAAATCAGGCAGGGCCTCGGCCAGCAGCCGGTCGAGCCGCGTACCGGCCTTGCCGCGAGGCACCGGAACGGTGTAAGTGGTGGTGCTGTTATTTGACTTCATTTTATATAGAACAGAGACATCATGCAGGCACTCAAGGGACTCGTCGGCGGACTTGGTATTCTGATTGTGATCGCCATGTCGGTGATCGGTTATGGACTATACCGCAAAGCCGCCGATCCGGGCTTCAAGTTCTTCTCGTCTGATGAACAATCTACCGCCCCGGCGGTCGCGGTTCCGGATCGCACTGCCGCGCCCGCGACGGCGTTCGGCGAGACCATGGTCGGCCTGCCGACCGGCTGCGCTATCGAAGGGGTCAGCGGCGACGGGGCCCGCATTTTCCTGCGCATCGGCCCGGCAAATGACGCCTGTGGCCGGGTGATCATTCTCAACGCCGCCAGCGGGGCGCAGATCGGCGTTATCCGGGTCGCCCGGTGATTTCCATCCCGGTTGATTTCCTGCACCGGATCGAGGCCGCCGCCGTGGCCGCCTATCCCCGTGAATGTTGCGGCCTGTTGGCCGGTACTGGCCATATCAACGGTGATATCGCCGTTACCCGTATGGAGCCCAGCGCCAATCTGGCCGATGTGTCCCGCTCGGACCGGTTCGAGATCGACCCGGAAATGCGTTTCCGCCTGATGCGCGAGATCGGCGAGTTCGACCGGTTGGAGCGGGATCAGGTTGATCCTGGCCAGGAACATATTATCGGCCATTATCATTCCCACCCGGATCACCCGGCCAGACCCTCGGCGACGGATCTGGAAATGGCTTTCGAACCCGACCTGTTGTGGCTGATCGTTGCCATAGCGGGGGGGGTCGTTGGCGAAACCACCGTTCACCGGCTCGACAACACGGGCCGGGCGTTCGAGAAAATCCCGTTCCGGGCCATGACAGGGCAAGAGCCATGAATTTCAGCAGCGACAACGTCACCGGGGCCTGCCCGGAAATCATCGAGGCGGTGATTGCGACCAATCAAGGCCCGGCCATGCCCTACGGGGCCGACGATGGCACGGCTCGGGTGGAAAAAATGATCGCAGACATTTTCGGATGCCAGCCCGATGTCTTCCTGGTGGCCACGGGCACGGCCTCGAACGCCCTCGCCCTGGCCGTTTTATGCCCGCCCTACGGCGCTGTCTACTGCCACCCGGACGCCCACATTCAGGTCGATGAATGCGGTGCGCCGGAATTCTACACGGGCGGGGCCAAGCTGGTGCCGCTGGCCGACCGGGACGGCAAAATTACCGCCGCAGACCTGGCCCAGGCCCTGGCGAGCGAACACGGCGATGTGCACCACGTCAAACCCTCCGTGGTCAGCCTGACCCAGGCCGCCGAGACCGGCGTGGTCTACAGCATCGACGAAATCCGCGCCCTATGCACGGTGGCCCACGCCAACGGCCTGAAAGTGCACATGGATGGCGCCCGCTTCGCCAACGCGGTTGCCGCCCTGGATTGCGCGCCAGCCGACATGACCTGGCAGGCCGGTGTAGATGTGCTCAGTTTCGGGGCCAGTAAAAATGGCGCCATCGCGGCTGAAGCCGTGATCCTGTTCGAACCGGATTTGGCCGGGCAATTTGCCTATCGGCGTAAACGGGCCGGGCACTTGTTCTCGAAAATGCGCTTTATTTCGGCCCAGTTGGAAGCTTACCTGAAAGACGATTTGTGGCTGACCATGGCCGCCCACGCCAATCAATGCAGCCAAACCCTGGCCACGGCATTAGGCGATCTGCCCGGCGTTACCCTCAATTACCCGGCTGACGCCAACATGATCTTCGCCACCCTGCCCAACAAAGTCATCGCCGGCCTGCGCGCCGATGGCCTGGCCTTTTACGACTGGCCCGGCGAGACCCGTTCGACCATCCGCCTGGTCTGCGCGTTTAACACCAAAATGGCCGACGTTGAAACCTTCATCGCCTCGGCCCGCCACCATAGCGCTTGATCGCCATCGGCGCGTGTTCTAAAAATCAAACACGTCCCCTTCGTCTAGAGGCCTAGGACACCGCCCTCTCACGGCGGCAACACGGGTTCGAATCCCGTAGGGGACGCCAGATTCCGCGAAAAGAAAGTCGATAAAAAGTAAACTGATGGGGTGGACGGCCCCACCTTCGGCATCTATGTGCCAGAATGGAGTTCGTTGAAACTTCCAGACAACAGGGGACCGTCCAATGAGTAGTTTATCAGTTATCGGGCTTGATATCGCCAAGCGTTTTTTTCAAATTCACGGCATTGATGAAAGCGGCGCTGTTTTGGTCCGCCGCCAACTTCGCCGATCGGAGATGTTGCGTTATTTCGCCAGGCTTTCGCCGTGTCTGATCGGCATTGAGGCCTGCGCCACGGCGCACTATTGGGGTCGCGAATTGCGCATTCTGGGTCACCAGGTGCGCCTGATCCCGCCGCAATACGTCAAGCCTTATGTCAAGCGCAGCAAGACCGATGCGGCAGACGCCGAGGCTATTTGCGAGGCCGTAACCCGGCCCTCGATGCGCTTTGTCGGCATCAAGTCGGTAGACCAGCAGGCCATTCTGGTTCTGCATCGCTCGCGTGATTTGCTGGTCCGTCAACGGACCATGGTGAGCAACGCCCTGCGCGGTCATATGGCCGAGTTCGGGGTTGTCGAGAAGCTGGGCATGGCCGGAACCATGCGCCTTGCCGACATCATCGCCGATGAAAGTGACGAACGCATCCCCGATCTTGCCCGTCAGGTTCTGGCCTGCATGGTCGAGCAGCTATGTGCGGTGATCAAACGAATCGATGAACTCAGGCGCGACCTGCTGGTCTGGCACAAACAAAATCCTGTCAGCCAGTTGCTGGAGGGTATTCCCGGCATCGGCCCGGTCACGGCGACAGCCATCGCTGCGACGATCCCGGATGCCTCGGTATTCAGCTCGGGACGCCAGTTCTCGGCCTGGATCGGCCTTACGCCAAGGCAACACTCGAGCGGCGGCAGACAACTGCTGGGCGGCATATCGAAACGGGGCGACGGATATTTACGCCGCTTGCTGGTGACCGGCGCGACGGCGGCGCTGGAACGCTCGAAGTCAACGCGCCAGCGCCCCTGGGTGCAAAGCATGTTGAAACGCCATGCCAAAAAGAAGGTCGCCGTGGCGCTGGCCAACAAAATGGCGCGCACGGCATGGGCGCTAATGATTACCGGCGAAATCTACCGGGCGCCAAAATCGGCAGCAACCTGAAATGAACATGTAAAACAAAGCAACAGAAATTTGTGCGAGGGTGAAACAAGGTGATGGCAATCGGTTGCGACCGAGGATCACAATTGAATCCGAACGGGGACAGGGGCCAGAGTGAGCCCGATAAACTGATAGGATCTGTGATCGCGGTGACCATCAGGGCCAGCGGTCAAATGCACCGCGCAAAACAGGCCGGACATATGACTGCACGCAATCAACACCAGAACCCAAAATTATCCTTGCTACAAAGGGGCCGTCCACATATGTCACCGTAATCCAACGAGAGGAGGCAGGTTGGCTTCGCTGATTCAATGCAAAA
>ENA-ORDP01001250-ORDP01001250.1-marine-sediment-metagenome-genome-assembly--contig:-NODE-1250-length-14359-cov-4.499930_pt1 | contig 14359 bp, 11 predicted proteins | sample MGYA00248627_ERZ508539 | MGnify/ENA primary metagenome ERZ508539 (study PRJEB26208, sample SAMN05571518) | marine sediment metagenome | biome: deep sea; feature: Hydrothermal vent; material...
TAATGAAGGCAGCATCAATGTCTTTCAGGTGTTGGCAGGGCATGATCGGGAGCCGTTGACAGTTGGTCTGAGACGTGACGAATTGTACGAAAAAGGTTGCGAATGCCAGCCTGCATGTACAGGTACTGTCGATGAGAAATAGCTAACCCGCATCAGAATGGCAATAGGAAGTTGTCATCAGTGGGTGTGATGGCTCGACTCCTCGCCATGGGTGGCTGAAGTGGGTTCAGTCGCGTGCGAACCGCCGCTTGGTGGGCAAACCAAACCACAGGTATAACGCCAGCAGCAACAATCCGAGTTGCAGTAGCAAACCATAGAGGTTTGGATAAATACCCAGCAGTTCGATGCGTGGAAAACTGATCTGTATCACTGCAATATAGCCCGCTTCCTGCAACGCAGCGACGCCTTTACCGGCAAATATCAGCGCCAGTACAAACATCAGGACACCGGTCACGCTAAAGAACTGGCGCAATGGTAGCCGCGCGCTGTAGCGCATAACCAGCCAGGCCAGTACTACGAGGGCAGCCGCCGCAGTCAGGAAGCCGCCTGTCACCATGGTTTTGCCTGCTTGATCGGTCTGCACCCAAAGTGCCTGGTAAAAGAGGATAGTCTCGAACACCTCGCGGTAGACTGCCAGGAATGACAGCCCTGCCAGACCCCAAAGTGTTCCAGAGCTCATGGCTCGCGTGACATTGGTTTCAATAAACTGCTTCCAGCGCATGACATTAGTTTTATCGTTCAACCAGAAACCGACGTAGAACAACACCGCCGTGGCCAGCAAGGCCGCCACGCCTTCGGTAACCTCCCGGTTCGCCCCGCTGATCTTAATTAGCGATACCGAGGCCCACCAGGTGAGAATTCCCGCGAGCAGCGCACCAATCCAGCCATAATGCAAGTAGCGCAGATTGCCCCGATGTTTGGTCTTGACCAGGAAGGCAGCCAGTGCAGCGACTACCAGCAAGGCTTCCAGGCCTTCACGTAACAGGATAAAAAATGCGGCGGTGAAGGCTGCTCCACCAGACAGATTGGACCCAGCTATCTGCTCCCTGGACAGGCTCAGTTGTTGTTGGATCTCCACCACATCGGCCTCCAGCTCGGCGATCGGCACGCCCGCGCGAATACTCGTACGCAGACCGGTCATAGCCTGTTCGATTGTTATGCGTAGGCCCGGGTTGACGGTATTCAGCCCCTGCTCGGCCAGTTCAAAACCTCCCAGGTACGCCTCAACAGCCAGCTCATAGGCACGCTGATGATCGCCGTCCCGATAGGCCGCCAACACATCATTGAGACGTTGTTGTGAAAACTCCAATGGTGATCGCTGACTGAACATAATCACTGGATGTGTACGCAAGTAGGCTGTTAACCGGCCACCGGCGTTACCATAGTCACGTACGGCCTCAGCTGGCGTGGTGGTTGTCAACGTCTGCAGGTCCAGCAGTGGTTTCAGTGCCAAATTTCCGGTCAGAGCGCCGGGGCCCTTTGCTAAAGCAGTCTGTCCGATGGCGAATTGACCGACATAAAAGGCCAACGCCCAACGGTCCTCACCGGAAAGTTTATTGTAAGAACGCATGCCGGTACCTGCAACGCCCTGCGTAATGGTGTTAAACAGGCCATACAACGTGCGCTGTAAATAACGTTCGTGATCTAGGAAACTAACCGGTGGAGGATCCAGGCCGGCCGCGAGCGGTCCCGCCCCATCACCGCTACGGCCATGGCAACTGGCGCATTGCTCCGCATATAATGTTGCACCACGCTGCAGGTCAGGAGGTCGGCGCGGTATCACAGTTATGTCGTAACCCGAGATCACAGCCTGACGCATGGCCGCAGTCAGGTTGCGGATTTCTGCCGGTGCTACCTTTCCGGTAATTCGGTGGGACAGGGTTGCGGACTGCTGTTGTAAATTTGTGCTGGGATCTCCATTGGGCAGCGCTGTTACCAGCTTTTGGATACCAGCGGAGAAGTCAAGCATTTCCTCATATTCGCCCTGGTCGATGACCTGGTTGTCGGTAACGGCTTTATGATAGTCAGCGCCAACATAATCAATCAGCTGCAGCAACTGTTGCAGATCACCAGCCTGTGTTGCCCCAGAGATGAGGAACAGGAACAGCGAGAACAGGAAATGGGACGCGATAGTTTTCATTCATAAATGACCACTCATTGATATTAATGACAATGATAATGATTCTCATTAGCATTGTAAACTAATTTTTTCCTCGGGTCCATATTTAGCCTTGTCCGATGTAGACAGCCTCCCAGCGACTTCCATGATTTAATCACACTTTTCTACCCGGAAACTGACTCAGATCATTTTATGGTAGTGAAAAAATTTTCAATGTTATATACCATGCCGCCCTGTATTTTGGTGCCGTATTGGTCACAGTACTCATTAACATCATTTCCGGGTATTATCAGAATAATCAGACTTCGGTTGCAAAAACAGCGCCAGTTAGGCAGAATCTCAACCCGGAAATACCATCTGTAACAGATCGTGAGAACTCCATGAAACTAGGCATTATCAAAGAAACACAGGCAGGTGAAACGCGCGTCGCCGCGACCCCTGATACTGTCAAAAAAATCTGTGGAAAAGGGCTTGTCGTACTGATTGAAAAAGGCGCTGGCAGCGGCAGTCGCTATGCTGATACCGCTTATCAGGAGGCCGGTGCCGAGTTGGTTGACCAGAACACAGCACTGGCAGCAGATATTGTATTCAAGGTCGCCTATCCCAATACCGACGAACTAGCACAGATGTCAGCGGGTAGCCTGCTGGTCAGTCATATCGATGTTTGTGGTGAAAATAATCCCAAGCTCAAGGCGTTGGCCGACAGCAAGGTGGATGCCATCGCCATGCAGTTGATCCCACGCATTTCCCGAGCCCAGAATATGGATGCCCTGTCCTCCCAGGCAGGCATCGCAGGCTATCGTGCTGTCATCGAAGCCGCTAGCCTGTTTGGCCGTTTTCTGCCACTCATGATGACCGCAGCGGGCTCGGCCAAGCCTGCCAAGGTGACCGTGCTGGGTGCCGGTGTTGCCGGTCTGCAGGCCATTGCAACGGCACGACGTCTCGGTGCCAATGTGTTCGGCTATGATGTCCGCCCCCAGGTTAAGGGGGAAATTCAGTCACTGGGAGCAAAATTTATCGAACTTGATGTTGGCGAAAGCGGCGAAGGTGAAGGCGGTTATGCTCGCGAATTGTCTGATGAAGCCAAAAAGCGGCAGACCGAGCTACTAACACAAGAGCTGATGACCGCGGATATTATTATCTCGACAGCATTGATTCCCTGTCGTCAGGCACCTGTTTTGATTACTGAAGATGCCGTAAAGGGTATGCGCCCCGGCTCGGTCATTATCGATATGGCCGCTGCTAATGGTGGTAACTGCCCGCTGAGCAAACCGAACAAGACCCTCACCAAACACGGTATTAAGATTTGTGGAAATACCAATTTCCCCGCTATGATGGCTGCTGATGCCAGCAACTTCTACGCCCGCAACCTGCTCAACCTACTGCCATTACTGGTCGAAGGCAAGGCTGAGGAAATGCACCGCAAAGATTTGCTGGAAGACGAAATTACCGAAAAATCAACTGTTACATTCAACGGCGAAGTTCGCTTTACTCGCTGAAATCCTAGGGGTCTATCGATGTCGGAAACTATCCTCAACCTGTATATCTTCGTACTCGCCTGTTTCATCGGCTATCAAGTCGTCTGGGGAGTTACCTCCTCCTTGCACACTCCTTTGATTTCGCTGACCAATGCCATCTCCGGCATTATCCTGGTGGGTGCCATGCTGGTCTCCGGCTTTGCACAAGCCAGTGGCGGTGCTCAGTTTCTCGGCTTTGTCGCAGTGACACTGGCCAGTATCAATATCTTTGGTGGCTTTGTGGTCACTCAACGCATGCTCAGCATGTTCAAAAAGAAAAACTGATGGAATGAATTAAGATGACTCTCTCTCCTGCACTTCTCGCCATCGTCTACCTGATCAGTGGCTGTTTATTCATCCTCGGCCTGAAAGGGCTGACCCATCCGACCACGGCCCGCCGAGGCAATGTATTCGCCATCGTCGGCATGGCCATCGCCATTCTCGCTACTTTAATGGATCCCGCCATTGCCTCGTATGGTTTTATCTTTGCGGGGATTATCGTCGGTGGTTCGATCGGCACCTTCATCGCCCTGAAGATCAAGATGACGGATATGCCACAGCTGGTGGCTGCATTACACAGCTTTGTCGGTCTGGCAGCCGTATTGGTCGCCATCGGTACCTTTTTGAACCATCGCACTGCCGGCACTCTGGAACCCGAACTGGTCATTGAATTGGGCATCGGTGCCTTCATCGGCGCCATCACCTTTACCGGCTCCCTGATTGCTTTCGGCAAACTACAAGGTCTTCTGTCCGGCAACCCGGTGGTCTTCCCCTATCAGCATCATCTCAATTTGGGCCTGGGCATTCTGCTACTGATCCTGACCTATTCTTTTTACACCACCCATAGCCTTGGCGTTCTGGTTCTGCTAACCCTGATCGCTCTGGCACTCGGATTTCTTCTGATCATTCCGATCGGTGGTGCCGACATGCCAGTGGTCATTTCGATGCTGAACTCCTACTCAGGGTGGGCCGCAGCAGCAACCGGCTTTACCTTGAACAGCAAACTGCTGATTATCACCGGAGCACTGGTTGGCTTCTCCGGTGCCATCCTTTCCTACATCATGTGCCACGCCATGAATCGCTCATTCATCAGCGTCATTCTCGGTGGCTTTGGTGGTGATGCAGATGGTGAGGAGTCAGCATTTGCCTCAGCAGCGGAAAAAGGCGTGAAATCGGCTTCACCGGACGATGCCGCCTTCTTTATGACGAACGCCAGCAAGATTATTATTATCCCAGGCTACGGCATGGCCATGGCCCAGGCGCAACATGCCCTGAAGGAATTGTCAAAAACCCTGGAAGCGCTTGATATCGAAGTTAAATATGCCATCCACCCAGTGGCAGGACGTATGCCAGGGCACATGAATGTACTGCTTGCCGAGGCCGACATTCCTTATGACAGCGTCCTGGAAATGGATGAAATCAACCCCGAGTTTGCGACCACGGACGTGGCACTGGTTGTCGGTGCCAATGACATCACCAACCCGGCCGCAGAACTGGATAAAACCAGTCCCATCTATGGAATGCCAATATTGCAATGCAGCAAAGCCAAGCAAGTGTTTGTGATCAAGCGCAGCATGAATACCGGCTATGCCGGTGTCGACAACCTGCTCTACTACATGGATAACTGCTCACTGGTCTTTGGTGATGCCAAGGAAGTGGTTGAAAACCTGGTACTGAGCATTAAGGAGTCCTGATACTACCCCGAACCTGGGTGACACCTGTCACCCAAATGCCGGGCTAGGAGGCCATCATGGGGCAAGGGCCAACCGGTTTACTGCACCTGCAAAACCGGCACTTTGATCCCCACACTAAGGAGCCTTTTTTTGTCCAGCTATCTTGGTGAACTGGCTGCTTTGGGCACCTCAGTATGTTTTGCGATAGGCTCCACTTTGTTTGCACTGGCCGGGCGCGAACTGGGTTCGCTTGTGGTCAATCGCATCCGCCTGGTGATGGCGACTTTGCTGCTGGTACTGGCGCACTGGTGGCTGCTGGGTAGCTTCTGGCCACCACAGCTGACTACCGAAGGCGGCTTGTGGCTGGCTCTGTCGGGTATTATCGGGCTGGTGATTGGTGATGCTTTTTTGTTTAAGGCCCTTGTTCTGGTTGGACCTCGACTGCCCATGCTGATGATGAGTCTGGCCCCTGTGTTCGCAGCACTACAAGCCTGGCTGATGTTCAATGAGGTGCTCTCCTTACAACAAATGGCGGGTATTCTTGTCACGCTGGCCGGCATCGGCTGGGTTGTCATGGATGGTAACGGCAATCTAAACCGACCCAGACACTACGGTCGCGGCATCTTGTTCGGTCTGTTCGGGGCCATAGGCCAGGCCAGCGGCCTGGTACTGGCAAAAAATGGACTACCCGATGGGTTCTCAGCCATTTCAGCAAACCTGGTACGCATGCTGGCTGCGGCCATTGCGCTCTGGAGTTTGACACTCTTGCAAAGACAGTTCAAATCGACGATTACCGCACTCATCGGCCATTGGAAGGGTCTGGGGCTATCCATGCTGGCATCAATTTTCGGACCGGTCGTCGGTGTTTCACTGGCGCTATTCTCGATCCAGCATGCCCCGATCGGCATCGCCAGTACCCTGATGGCTTTGCCTCCGGTATTGCTGCTTCCGGTCGGCTATTTCGTGTTTAAGGAGCGTTTTGGATGGGGTGCTGTGGCAGGCACATTACTGGCCATGTTCGGTGTTGGCCTGCTGTTTTTGATGTAGCCGTCAGGAGCCGTGCAGGGCAGAAAGATCTGGCCCAGACCGCGCTTGCGGTTTACTATCTGTACCCAGGAGACCGTCAGAGAATAGACAACCTCCTGAAAAACCCGGCCAAGAGGAAGATCGAATGGTAACTGCAATTATTCTGCTCAATGCAAAACGCGACAAAATCAACACCGTAGCCGAGGCCCTGGCGGGATGCGAACAGATTTCCGAGGTTTTTTCCGTCAGCGGCAGTTTCGACCTGGTGGCCATAGTCCGGGTCGTGGACAATGACGCTCTGGCCCAACTGGTCACTGAGCAAATGCTCAAGCTTGAAGGCATTACCCACAGTGAAACCATGCTGGCATTTCGCGCTTATTCCCGTCATGATTTGGAAAGCATGTTTTCCCTCGGTGTGGAATTGTAACTATTCAGCAGTAACCGCCTAGCCCATGCCCGAGCTCCCTGAAGTTGAAACGACATTACGTGGAATCAAGCCCTGGATTTGTGGCCACATCGTTCAACAGGTACAGATTCATAACCGGCATCTGCGCTGGCCTGTCCCTGACTCCTTAGCAAAAATACTGACAGGCCAGCGCTTACAGGAGCTACGCCGACGCGGTAAATATCTGTTGTTTGACTTCCCTCCCGGCACCATGCTGGTCCACCTGGGTATGTCCGGAAGCCTGCGCTTAACAGAAAGCACTGCGCCTTTGCGCAAACACGACCATCTGCAATGGACATTCGAGAATGGCAGTAGTCTGCGCCTGGAGGACCCACGTCGCTTTGGTTGTGTATTATTCACCACCGATCCTTTTTCACATCCACTGCTCAAATCACTGGGACCGGAGCCGTTCAGTAGCACATTTAATGGCAACTGGCTATACCAACAAGCGGCAAGGCGCCGCGTGGCCGTTAAAATCCTGATCATGGACCACCGGGTAGTCACCGGAGTGGGTAATATCTATGCCTGTGAAGCCCTGTTTAATGCTGGCATTGATCCACGCCGACCCTGCAACCGGATCAGTGAACAGCGTTATCAGCGACTCGCTATGGTGATCTGCAGCACACTGGAACAGGCTATCAGGGCCGGCGGCACCACGCTACGGGATTTTCATCAGGCTGACGGTCGACCCGGTTATTTTACGCAACTACTGCAGGTCTATGGCCGTAATCAACAAGCCTGTCTGTGCTGTGAGCAACCGATACGACAAGTGGTCATCGGTCAGCGATCCAGCTATTACTGTCCCGGCTGCCAGAAATAGGCCCTTATTCCAACAGCCTGTCGGTAACTTGCTGGAAATCCTCGGCGATCATCCAGGGCTGCTGGGGATACCGCCAGGCCTGACCTTGCCGATTCATCCAGATTGCGGCAATACCGTAATCAATCGCACCGGCCACATCTTCAAGAGGGTGATCTCCGATATGCAGCAGCTGCTGCGGTGCAACTTCGGCCCTCTGACAAGTGGCTGCAAAGATTGCCGGATGCGGTTTTTTTATACCCGCGCACTGAGCGCTGATGGATGCCGAGAAATATCGTCCCAAGGTGATCCGCCCAAGATCAGCATTGCCATTGGACAAACTAATCAGTCGGAATCGCCCGGCCAAGCGCTGTAGTGCAGGTTCAACATCAGAGAACGGATGAACATCATTGCGGGCAGCAAAAAATACCTCGAAAGCGGCTTTCGCACCTCGTCCATCATAGCCAGCGGCTTGCAGTAACAACTCATAGGAAATTATCCGTAAACGACTCAGGTCATGCGCACATTCAGGGTGCATGCGACTGGCCTGCTCTCGAAAGTGGCCACAGTCTTCCAGCTTGAAGCACTCGACCACTCGTGGATAGTGTTCGGCAAACCAACACCAACTGATACGGTTTGCCGTCTCGATAACCGGCGTGATGGGCCATAAGGTGTCATCCAGATCAATGGATAATACCGTAATCCGGGCCAGATCCGTCTGCTCAGCACCCGGGTTCACTCCAATAAGGCCTCCAGTTTTTCCCAGCGTTGATAACATCCCTGTAACTTTTGTTCAAGCTCGGCCAGATTGCGTCCCAGAGTTGCTGCTTGTGCTGCCTGGTCCCGATAAATTGCCGGATCAGCCAGACGCTGCTGTAACCGCCGTTGTTGTTGCTCCAGGGTTTCGATCTGTGCTGGCAAAATATTGAGTTCACGCTGCTCCCGGTAACTCAATTTATGCCGCACAGAAGCCGGCACTGAAGCAGGCCTTGATGCTGTCGCCGTTTTCCGACTTCGTTCCACACTCGCAGTCCGGCGCTGACGCAACCAATCTGCATAACCACCTATGTACTGACCAATCTTTCCTCCACCTTCGAAAACCAGGGTACTGGTCACAACCTGATCGACAAATTCCCGGTCATGGCTGACCAGCAGCAAGGTCCCGGTATACTCCAGCAGCAGCTCTTCAAGCAACTCCAGAGTTTCAACATCCAGATCATTGGTCGGTTCATCCAGAACCAATAAATTGAAAGGCTGGGTAAATAACCGGGCCAGCAACAAACGGTTTCGTTCGCCACCGGACAATGCATGGACCGGCTGACGGGCTCGCTTGGGTGCAAACAGGAAATCCTGTAGATAGCTCATAACATGGCGGGACCTGCCGTTGACAGTCACTTCAGTGCGCCCTTCGGCGACCGTATCAACAACTGTTTGTTGCTCATCCAACTCGGCTCGCATCTGGTCAAAATAAGCAATTTCCAGACCACTGCCCTGTTCGACCCTGCCCTTCACCGGCTGTAGCCTTCCCAGCAACAGATTCAGCAAGGTGGACTTACCACAACCATTCGGGCCAAGAATGGCGACCCGATCACCACGCAATATGGTGCTGGAAAAATGTTTGACTACTAGTTGATCGGGTTCTTTTGGCCAGGAAAAATCGATGTTTTCCGCCACACAAACCATCTTACCGGAGCGTTCTGCCTGATTGAGTACCATCGTCACATTGCCATGGCGCTGGCGCCGTTGCAGACGAGTCTCCCGCATTTTTTTGAGCTGTTTAACACGCCCCTGATTGCGTGTTCTGCGGGCTTGGATGCCCTTGCGAATCCACTTTTCTTCTTCCGCCAGTTTTTTATCAAAACGATTCTGCTGCAACTGTTCGGCGTTGAACGTTTCCTCCTGCCGTCGCAGATAGTTGGCATAATCACCGGGCCAATCCCTCAGCCGCCCCCGATCAAGATCAATAATACGGGTCGCCAGACGACGTAAAAAACGCCGATCATGGCTGACAAACAGCAAGGCACCACGCCAACAGAGAAGAAAATCCTCAAGCCAGCGGATAGCATCGATATCAAGATGATTGGTTGGCTCGTCAAGTAGCAGCAAAGCCGGATCACTAACCAGCGCACGGGCCAGTAAAACCCTTCGCTTCATACCACCGGACAATTGGGAAAATTCCTGATCCGCCTCCAGATCAAGCCGCGATAGCACTTTATCTGTGCGATGCTGCAGATCCCAACCCCCAACTTGCTCCAGTGCGCTCTGAGCCTGTTGCAGGGCATGCAGATTATCCGATGTACTTTGCATGCCCAATGTCTGGCTGGCAGCATGGAAAGCAGATAATAACGGACCCGCCGCTCCCAAGCCTGCGGCCACGATATCAAATACGCAGCCGCTGAGTGTGGCCGGAACTTCCTGGGGCAATTGTGCAATGCATAGCCGGTCGTGACGCAATTCGCCTTCATCGGGCAGTATGTCACCGGCCAGCACCTTAAGCAGGGTCGATTTGCCTGCTCCGTTGCGGCCAATCAAGCAGATGCGATCCCCTTTTTCGATCACCAGATTAATGTGGTCGAGCAACGGCAGATGTCCATAGGCCAGACAAATGTCCTGCAGTGTCAATAATGCCATGCAATATCCAATTGAAACAATACTCCTTGAGTACAGCGGTCGGCAGGAGGCCACGTGTCGCTGTCAGCCCCTGAAACCATGGTTTTGGTGTTGATTTTTGCGCTTAGAAGTCCCTGCGGAGCAGGCATCTTTCTAAAATCCTCACCAAATAAGCCCTCTTTCCCAAGTTCGTGGGAGGGCCTGCATAGCCGGCAGGCGTGCCGATTCCAGAACTGCTTTACGGTATAATTGCGCACCTACTCAACACCCTTTCTGACTGCTATTGTAGCAGCGCGACCAATTTTATGTTTGACCCCTTTCTGCCCGATGGAGGCACCATGTCAGCTATTCGACCCACACTGGATGAACTGCAATCCAGGGATGATTTTCTGCACCGCCATATCGGCCCGGATACCATACAAACGCAGGCAATGCTGGCCAGCCTGGGATATGACAGCCTGCAGGAATTAACCGAAAAGGTGCTTCCGGAGTGTATTGTCAGCCACAGTGGCCTTGACCTGAAGGCACCTGTTACGGAACCTGAAGTGCTATCGGAGCTACGCCTGATTGCAGACCAGAACACCCTCGTTAAATCACTGATCGGCTGCGGCTACTTCGGGACCTTTCTGCCTCCAGTCATTCAGCGAAATGTTGTGGAAAATCCGGCCTGGTATACCGCCTACACACCGTATCAACCGGAGATCAGCCAGGGTCGACTCGAGGCACTGCTGACCTTCCAGCAAGTCATTATGGATATGACCGGCATGGACATCGCCAATGCTTCATTGCTTGACGAAGCCACCGCAGCCGCCGAAGCCATGACCATGACCAAGCGCCTGAGCAAGTCAAAATCCAATCGTTTCCTGGTTGCCAGTGATTGCTTGCCGCAGACACTGGCCGTGGTCCGCACCCGGGCCCGTTACCTGGGGATCAATGTGGAGATTTTCGATCCGCAACAGCCACCAGCCACAGTCGACTGTTTTGGTCTGTTGCTGCAATATCCGGGGACATCCGGCGTAGTCCGTGACCTGACAAATACCATTGCTGCGGTCCATAAACAAAAGGGGCTCGCTGTCGTTGCCGCTGACTTACTGGCCTTGGCGTTGCTACGGCCGCCATCAGAATTTGATGCCGATATTGTGGTCGGCAACAATCAACGTTTTGGTGTGCCACTGGGTTTCGGCGGCCCCCATGCCGGTTATATGGCGACCCGTGATGCCTACAAGCGTCAGTGCCCGGGACGTTTCATCGGCGTCTCCATCGACACCGAGGGAAATCCTGCCATGCGTCTGGCACTGCAAACCAGGGAACAACACATCCGCCGCGACAAGGCGACCAGCAATATCTGTACAGCGCAGGTTCTTTTAGCCAATATTTCGGCTTTTTATGCCATCTACCATGGCCCGGAGGGCATCCATCGTATCGCCCAACGGGTCCACCGCCTGACCTGTGCTCTGGCCAATGGCCTGCAACAGATGGGGATTTCGGTTGTGCACAAACGGTACTTTGATACGCTGTTGTTGCAGGTGCCGGGCCGGGCTGGCGCCTTATTGGGGGCTGCGGTAAGAGCCGGTTACAATCTCAGGCATTGTGATACCGACTATCTGGCGGTATCACTCGATGAAACCGTTACGACTGAAGACGTCGATAACCTGCTGCAGGTCCTGGGGGGCGACCAACACAGCACAGCGCTCACAGCAGCCACACTGGATACAATCAGCCGTTCAGCCATTCCTGAAACCTTACAGAGACAAACCAATTACCTGCAACATCCAGTGTTTAACCGCTACCATTCAGAAACCAATATGATGCGCTATTTGCGCAGACTGCAGGAAAAAGATATCACCCTGGACCGCTCCATGACCCCATTGGGCTCCTGCACCATGAAACTCAATGCGGTCACAGAAATGATGCCGGTTACCTGGCCGGAATTCAGTGACTTACACCCTTTCGCCCCACCTTCACAAACTGCCGGCTATCAACATTTATTCACCGATGTACAACAAATGCTGTGTGCACTGACAGGATTCTCGGCCGTTTCGCTGCAGCAGAATGCCGGATCCCAAGGTGAATACTCCGGTTTATTATGTATTCGCCGCTACCATGAAAGCCGTGGCCAGGGTCAGCGCAATATCTGCCTGATTCCTTCTTCCGCACATGGTACCAACCCAGCCAGCGCAGCCCTGGCAGGCTTTGTCGTTGTGGTCATCCGCAGCGATCCTGCGGGCAATGTCGACATCGACGACCTGCGCAAAAAAGCGGTTCAGCATGCCGACACTCTGGCCGCCTTTATGATCACCTATCCATCGACCCATGGGGTCTTCGAAGCGGCCATCCACACCTATTGCGGCATCATCCACGAGCATGGGGGACAGGTCTATTTTGACGGTGCCAATCTCAATGCCCAGCTCGGCCTGACCAAACCCGCTGAACTCGGCGCCGATGTCTGCCACATGAATCTGCACAAGACCTTCTGTATCCCACATGGAGGTGGTGGCCCTGGCCTCGGTCCCATTGGTGTCAAACCTCATCTGGCCCCGTTCCTGCCAGATCATCCGTTGGTGGCTGACGTCAATCCGGTTGCCGATCCGGAAGGGACCATCGGCACCATCGCCGCTGCTCCCTGGAGTTCCGCCTCCATCTTGCCCATTACCTGGGCCTATATCCGGCTGATGGGGGCCAGTGGGCTACGACGGGCCAGCCAGATGGCCATTCTCAGTGCCAACTATATCGCTCATCGCCTGCAACCCTATTTTCCACTGGTCTACAGCGGCCAGAACGGTACGGTGGCGCATGAATGCATTATCGATATCCGCCCTACTAAGGAAGAAACCGGTGTCTCTGTCGATGATATCGCCAAGCGACTCATGGATTTTGGCTTTCATGCGCCAACTATGTCTTTTCCAGTACATGACACCTTCATGATCGAACCCACAGAGAGTGAGGACAAAGATGAGCTGGATCGCTTCTGTGATGCCATGATCGCAATCTGGGAAGAAATTCGGGCTATCAAAAATGGTGAGATCGCCCTGGCTGACAGCCCTCTGCATCATGCCCCGCATACCCAGCATACGGTATTGGCCGAACCCTGGGAACGAGACTATAGTCGTCAGCAGGCATGTTTTCCGGTAGCATCCTTGCGTCAGGAAAAATACTGGCCACCGGTATCACGGATCGATAATGTCTATGGGGATCGTCACCTGTTCTGCGGCTGCCCGGATTTGACCAGTTATCAGGAAGATGCAGGTAATTGAACGTGGCTGATCGACCTCAACCACCCGCTACAAAAAGTTCGAATCTAGCAGGCTTTTTACAGCAGGTTGCAAAAATACCGGCCAAAGCCACAAGCGGCGTCCATCCGGGCCGGCTGTTGTTCGCTCTGGATGCCACTGCCAGCAGAGAGCCTGGCTGGCAGTTAGCCATGCGTACCCAGCAGGCGATGTTCGACAAAGTTGCGGAACTGGGTGGCCTGGAGATTCAGCTGGCCTATTATCGCGGCTTTGCAGAATTTCAACACAGTGCCTGGCACAATACCTCACAGGCCCTGACCTCCCGCATGGCCGAAGTATACTGCGTTCAGGGCCTGACCCAGATTCACCGGATCTTCAAACATACCCTGGATGAAAGCCGGAATAGCAAAATCCATGCGCTGGTATTTATTGGTGACAGCATCGAGGAGGATGTACCACTCCTGCAACGACTGGCCGGTCAGCTCGGCATCAAGGGTATCCCCGCCTTTTTATTCCAGGAGGGTTTCGACCCCAATACCGAAGCGGTATTCACACAACTGGCCAAGCTATCCGGTGGAGCCAGTTGCCACTTCAATGCAGACAGCCCGGAGCAGCTCAAGGCACTGCTGGAAGCGGTAGCAGTCTATGCAGCCGGAGGCCACAAGGCGGTACAGCAGCTGGCACGGCAAAGCACCCATGAAGTCAGACGCCTGATCCAACAACTGCGCTAGGAGCCCCCACACTTTGCACACGGCGAGCTGATGCAGTTGTCATCCTCCCGTCCGCTTGCGTAAACCTTACCGCCCTTTGCGTCGTCTTAACTAATATGGTGCCGGCGAGAGGAGTCGAACCTCCGACCTACTGATTACGAATCAGTTGCTCTACCAACTGAGCTACAACGGCACAGGCGGCACATTGTAGGTGGCGTGGGGCCTGCCATACA
>ENA-ORDP01001251-ORDP01001251.1-marine-sediment-metagenome-genome-assembly--contig:-NODE-1251-length-14353-cov-2.867464_pt1 | contig 14353 bp, 14 predicted proteins | sample MGYA00248627_ERZ508539 | MGnify/ENA primary metagenome ERZ508539 (study PRJEB26208, sample SAMN05571518) | marine sediment metagenome | biome: deep sea; feature: Hydrothermal vent; material...
GGGCGGGTTGGCTCGGTGGGCCGGATCCCGTTTTGGGCGCAAAAGCTGTTTCCCACCGAAATCGTGCGCTTTGATTTTGAAAGCCAAATGCCGGCGCGCGATGAAACCGGGCGCTGCCAGCGCTGCCCGCCCGGTGAAATCGGCGAAGTGATCGGCAAAATTGATCGCCAGGCCTCAAAACCGACCAGCCGTTTTGATGGCTATGCCGACAAAAAGGCGACCAAGACAAAAGTTCTGCACGACGTGTTCACCGATGGCGATTTGTGGTTTCGGACCGGCGATCTGATGCGCCGCGACCGGTCGGGCTATTTCTATTTTGTCGACCGTATCGGCGACACCTTCCGCTGGAAGGGCGAAAACGTCAGCACAGCCGAGGTCGCCGACGTACTCGCCGAGGCCGAGGGCGTGGCGCAGGTGGCCGTCGGCACCCACGCCCTGTTTCAGGAAGACGTGCGTTTTCACGATCTAGGGCTGACGGTGATCGACGAGCAGCACCGCTTCGGCGTCCACCAGCGCCTGACCCTGGCCGCCAAGGGGCGCGCCGTCGACGTTCTGGTGATGACGGCGACGCCCATCCCGCGCACCCTGATGCTGACCGCCTATGGCGATATGGATGTCTCCAAGCTTCCCGAAAAGCCTCCGGGCCGCCCGCCCGTGGACACCCGCGTCATGCCCCAGGAGCGCCTCGGCGACGTCAGAGGCGCCGTCTCGCGCGCCCTTGATAAGGGGGCCAAGGTCTACTGGGTGTGCCCGCTGGTGGAGGAATCCGAAGTGCTTGACGTGGCCGCCGCCGGGGAGCGCTTCGAAAGCCTCAAGCGAATATTCGGGGCGCGTGTTGGCATGATTCATGGGCGCATGAAGGGCAAGGAAAAGGACGCGGTCATGGAATCCTTCGCCGAAGGCTCCACCGACGTTCTTGTAGCGACCACGGTGATCGAGGTCGGCGTCGACGTTCCTCAAGCGACGGTGATGGTGGTCGAGCACTCAGAGCGCTTCGGCCTCGCCCAGCTGCACCAGTTAAGGGGCCGCATCGGGCGCGGCGAAAACGCCTCCACCTGCCTGTTGCTCTACGCCTCCCCTTTAAGCCAAAACGCCCAGGACCGGCTCAAGATCATGCGCGAGACCGACGACGGCTTCAAAATCGCCGAGGAGGATTTGCGGCTCAGGGGGGCCGGAGAGCTGCTGGGAACCCGCCAGAGCGGCCTGCCGGAATTCCGCCTCGCCGACATCGCTGTTCACGGCGAGCTGTTGGCGGCGGCGCGCGACGACGCCAGCCTGATCATCGCCCGCGACCCGGACCTCAAAAGCGGCCGCGGCCAAGCCTTAAGGACCCTTCTCTACCTGTTCGAACGCGACGCCGCGGTGAAGTTTTTGCGCTCGGGGTAACGCCGTTATTGAAGATTAGGCTTGCGCATTTGACCGTAACGCGCGAGAAATGAGGACCAAGTTGCACATTGTTTTGGCGTATCACTCCTAGACGCCTCTGCGCTTAGCCGCGTTACCCCGACAAAATGCGACGCCATCAACTACGTGACGCGGTGAAAGAGCCGGCAACGTAAAGACGAATAGAAAGGACTCGATATGGCTACTGGGACTGTGAAATGGTTCAATCCAACGAAAGGTTACGGTTTCATTGAACCGGAAGACGGCTCCAAGGACGCGTTCGTCCACATTTCCGCGGTGGAGCGCGCCGGACTTCCAGGCCTACGCGAAGGGCAAAAAGTCGAGTATGAACTCGTACCTGGGCAAAACGGCAAATCCTCCGCCGAAAACCTGGTCGCCCTCGACTAATTTTTTTTCCAGTCCCAAGCAGGCGCCATTCTCCCGCTTGGGGCAAGTCAATCCTTTTTCTTCTTCCTGCTCACCAGCACCGGGACGCAATCCTTTTCGCGCAGGATGTCCAGATCCTCGTAGGTGGCGGCGGCGGCCTTGGCGATTTTTTGCTCCTCCAGGGGACGGCGGTCCGGCGGCGTGACGATGCCGCCTGAAATCACCATCTTGATGGCCTCCTCCACCGTCATGGAGAGCGGAATCAAATCCGATTTGGGAATGAATAACAGGAATCCCGACGTCGGATTGGGGGTGGTGGGAAGGAAGATATTGATGACCTCGTCCTTGATCATGTTCTGCACCTCGCCCTCGGTGCGCCCGGTGATGAAGGCGATGGCCCAAAGCCCGCGGCGCGGGTACTCCACCAGCACCGCCTCGCGGAAGGCCTTGGACTGCTTGGCCAGCACCGTCTCGAAAATCTGCTTAAGGGCGCCGTAGAAGCCGCGAATCACCGGCATGCGGTTCAACAAGTTGTCGCTGGTGCGGGTGAACAGGCGGCCCACGTAGCCGGCGGTGAAGGCGCCGACCAGAACCAGGAAGACCACGAAGATCAACACCCCAAGCCCAGGCAGGCCGAACGGCAGATAGGTTTCCGGATTGTATTTATCGGGCAGCAACCCCGTCACCTTGCGGTCAACGAAGTTGATCAGCGCCCAGGCCAGGTAAATGGTGATGGCGATGGGCGCGGTGACCAGGATGCCGGCCAGGAAATAGCCGCGCAGCTTGGCGCCCAGGCTCAACTTTATATTTGATTTTCCCTTGTCGGGATCGGACTGGTCCAGATTTTCCTTGTTGTTTTCATCCATGGCGACGGAATCATCGTACAGGTGAGCCGTAAAGGCAACCGGCAATACGCGAACTGGCCGCGAAAAGAATTAACCGCTAAAGCGCCAACTCTTGCGCATGCTCTCGGCGATGGGTTTGAAGCGGTCGAATTGAGTCTCCGGCGCGACATACGACCAGATATGGACGATATCCGCTTTGGCCCCCCCATTTGGCCTGGGCGCCGCCAATATCCATTTTCTGAACTTCCGGCCCTGACGGACGTAAACCGCCAGGAGTTCCCGGCCCTCGATTTTCATCCCATTGAAGTCAAATGAAAACGGCCCTTCCTTGAGATACTGAACGCCGGTTGCGGCGGCGGCGATTTGCGCCTTCAGCCCGGCCGCCGCTTTCACCGCCGCCGCTGGACCGACGGCCCCGGATTGCTTGACGTTGCTGACGCTGACCACGGCGGAGTAGGCGTCCGTTCCGGCGCGGCCGCTGAACATCACCACATGCTTGCTCGGCTTTTCCATAATCCAGTCGTTGGGGTATTCGATGGTGAAGCCGAACCCGGGCTCGTCGAATTTGCGCGGACCCGGCGCTTGCGGCGCTTTTTTCAGCGGAGCGGCGGCGCCAAGTTCTTGAGGAGCGGGGCGGAAGTTTTCGAGCACCCAATCGAATTCAAAGGAAAGGGCTTCGAAAACCCGGGGCGGCGCTAAATAAATAAAGACGAAGTCCGTCGCGCGCCCACGGACGATCACCACGCGGGTGCGTGAATTGCCTCCGGCGTAGACGGCGTCGCGGGCGGGCAAACCGGCGACGGACAGAACGCCCCCGCCGATCTTATTGGACCAAGCCTTTCCCTTGCCGAGATAGAGCGCCTCAAGCTTGGCGATCATGATATCGAGTTTGATTTCCGGTTTGGAATCTCCCGTTTGAACGGAAACGGCGTAGCCTTTGGGCGATTGGATTGAGATATCGATCTTTCCGCCCTTTTTGACAAACCTGGCGCCAGGGGGCGCGAACAGGACGTATTTTCTCTGCGCATGGACAAAGTTTTGCGGGGCGGCTTGCTGGGCGCTCCCGTCCGGACTGGCTTCGCCCTCCTGCGCCCAAAGAAGCGCGGCCCAGATCGTCATAACCAGCAAGAATCCCCGTCGCATTTTTTTCTCCAATATCCGCAAAAGGCTTTTCAAGGTGGCAATTATAGCGCCGCTTTGGTTAAAGATGCGTTGCGCCCGGCGAAATCACCAAGTAATTTTCTTGTCATGTCCAATACAGCTTTAATCTCTTTTTTCTGTCCCGACCGGATCGGCATTGTGGCGTCCGTCGCCGGACGTCTGTTCGATCTGGGCGCCAATCTCGGCGACACCACGTTCGCGGTGCTGGGAAGCGGGGCCAAGTTCACCACGGTCTGCGAACTTCCCGACGCCCTGTCCCTTCAAGAACTTGAGGACGAACTCAGCGGACTGACCGAGTTGGAAAACGCGCAACTCACGGTGGCCCCCTTCGAGCTTTCCCTGGAACAAGGCCCGTCGGCGCGCATCACCCATCGGATCAAGGTGGCCGGCGGCGACCGCCCGGGACTCATCGCGCGCCTGTGCGAAGTTTTCATCCAGTTCAAAGCCAACATCGTCCGCCTGAACGCGGTCAGGAATCCGGAAGATAAAGACGATATGTATGTGATCAGGATCGGCGTCTGGATTCCCGAGGACAATATTAAGTCATGCCTGGCCACCGTCGCCAACACCGCCGGCGGGCTGGGGCTTGAGTGCTCATGGCAGGACGTTAGAGCCCGCCCGGGAAGTTAGAACTCTCAAGTGGCCTGAGAAACCATAAAATTTTTCTCTTCGAAGAACGCCACCATTCCATCGGCCGTCAACGGGCGGCAGAAGAAAAAGCCTTGGATTTCGTCGCAATTGTAACCGCGCAACAGCTCCAGTTGATCCTCGGTCTCCACCCCCTCGGCGACGATCTTGCGGTTCAGAGTCTGACCCATGGTGATGATGGTCCGGATGATTTCGGCGTCATCGGAGCTGGTGGTGATGTCGGAGACAAAAGAGCGGTCGATCTTGATGGTGTCGATGGGAAAGCGCTTGAGGTAGCTCAGCGACGAATAGCCGGTGCCGAAATCGTCCATGGCCACTTGCAGGCCCATATCGTGCAGCTGGTCGAGCGCCACCACCACCCTGGCGGAGTCGGACATCAACATGCTTTCCGTGATTTCAATCTCCAGGTATTCAGCCGCGACGCCGGTTTCCTTCAAGACTTTCTCGACGATCTCAACGAAGTCGGGTTCGCGAAGCTGGCGCGCCGACAGGTTGACGGCGATGCGGATGGGTGGCAGCCCCTGCGCGAGCCAGGCGTTGTGCTGTTCACAGGCGGTCCACAGCGCCCACTCGCCGATCTCCACCACTTGGCCGGTTTCCTCGATGATGGGAATGAATCTGACCGGCGAAACCATGCCGCCCATATTGTCGTTGACCCAGCGCATCAGCGCCTCGCAACTGGTGACGGCGCCGCTTTGGATATTCAGCTTGGGCTGATAGTGAAGCACGAACTCATCGCGCTCGAGGGCCTTGCTGAGGTTGTTCTTGAGAAACAGCCGTTCCTTCACGTCCTCGTTCAAATCGGCGGTGAAGAACTGGAAGTTGGCCTTGCCCTGATCCTTGGCGCGGTACATGGCGGCGTCGGCGTTCTTGATCAAGCTAGTGGCGTCCTTGGCGTCATCGGGGAAAATGGTGATGCCGATGGAGCCGGAAATGAAAGCCTCTTGCCCATTCAAGTCGAAAGGCTCGGAAAGCGCATCGAGAATGCGCTGCCCCAGCAGCGGCGCGTTCCGGGAGTCCGTCAAATTGGGCATGATGACCGTGAACTCGTCGCCTCCCAGGCGGGCCACCGTGTCGCCGCTTCGGATACAACTGGTCAGGCGCTTGGAGGCCTCGATAAGCAGCAAGTCGCCGCGATCATGGCCCAGGGTGTCGTTGACCAGCTTGAAGCCGTCGAGATCGATGAACATCAGCCCGAGCTTACTGTTCGAACGCTCCATGGTGGGCAGCGACTGGTTCAGGCGGTCATGGAAAAGGGAACGGTTGGGAAGCCCCGTCAAGGCGTCGAAGTTGGCTTGGAAATGGATGCGCTCTTCGTCCTGCTTGCGCTTGGTGATGTCGCTGAGCACCGCCACGTATTTCTGGGCCTCGCCCAGGTCGTCGGAAATGGCTGAAAGGGAAAGGCGCAGGGCGTGGTCGTTTCCGTTCTTGTGCTTGCACCAGAACTCCCCTTCCCAACTTCCCTTGCGGTCAAGGGAGTCGTTCAACTTGGCCCGGAATTCGGGATCCTCCGTAATGGCGGCGTGGAAGTGCGGGCGATCCCCCATCACCTCATTGATGGAATAACCGGTGATCTGGCTAAAGGCCGGATTAACGGAGATCACGCGGAAATCCGTATCGACGATAACCACCGCTTCATTGAGGTTGGCGATCACCTTGGCGGAGAGCTCCAGCTTTTCCTCGGCGCGGCGGCGCTCGGCGATTTCCTCGGTCAACTCCCGGGTGCGCTCCTCGACCCTTTGCTCCAACTCGTGATGGGCCTTGCGCAAAGTCGCGGCGACGCGCACCTGCTCGGTGATGTCATGGGCCTCCATCATAAAGGACTTCTCGCCGAAGGAGCCGATGGACATAACGGCGATTTCCACGTCGATGACCTGTTTGTCCAAACGCACGAACTTGAGCCGGACCACCGTCCCCTCGTCGATGAAGTTCTCCAGGCCCTCGGCGATGATGTCCTGGTAATCGGAATGGACCAGCTTGATCAACTCATGTCCGATAATCTGGTTGGAAGACGTTGCGCCCAGCATCTTTATGCCGGCGGCGTTGATGAAGGTGACCTTGCCATGAGCGCAGACGCAGATCATGTCAAGGGCCTGCTCGATCAAGGCGCGGTAACGGTTCTCACTGCGAAGAATGGCCGAAGCGGCGTCAAACTTGGCGACGGATTCAGGGATTTCGGCGGCCGCTTCCTGGCCCTGCCCCAAATGCGCCAATTCCTCTTTGGAGAGCTCAACGCCATGGGCCTTCGCCGCCGCAATCACCGATGCGAAGCGCCAATGGGGGATGGCGCCGCTATCCTTCCAGCCTTGAACGGTGGTGGGATACTTATGCCCAAGGGCGCGCGCCATGGCGCTCATGCCCCCGAATTTTTTCATCAGTCCAAGTATCATATGCCCCCCAGAAGGCAATGAAAAGGAATGTACGAATAACGTAAATATTTGTTTTCCGTAACGGCATGTCAAGGAAAAGGTTACGAATATTGTGAGACGGGGATAGATTCTTAGGATTTGAACTGGGGATCCAGCGGAACGTTGGCAATGTGATTGGCGTAGTTGCTGAGGGTCTTGGCGGCAAGGCAAACGATCACTTCCAATATCTGCGCCTTGGTGAAGCCCGCGTCCAGGAAAGCCTGGACGTCCCCGTCCGACGCCCGCCCGCGTTTTTCCATCATTGTCAAACCGAAAGCCCTGAGCGCCGTCAGGCGCGGATCATCGACGGCGGCTCCACTTGCGGCGGCGGCGGTATGCTCGCTCGTCAACCCCGTCTGCGCGGCAATGGCGCTGTGCGCCGGGACGCAATATTCACAGCCGTTTTCGGCGCTGATGGCGATCATCAGGAATTGCCTTTCGGCGCTGCTTAAATCGCCGCGCCTCTCCAAGCCGAAGACCAAGTCCAGGTAGGCTTTGACGGCGACCGGAGACTCCGCCAGCACGCCCATCATATTGGGAATGAAGCCGAAGGCGCTTTCCACCTCCTCAAGGGCCGCCACGGACCCCTCGGGGGCCGTGTCCTTACGATGCGGGGCGAACGTGGTCATTCTAATCCGACATTTCCCAGATAACCTTCAAAAACGCGGCGACAATACCCAATCCCCCCCGCCATTGGTATCGTTTTCCTTCCCCGTTCCCCAAATTTGAAAAACGCCCTTTAGCCGGCCCCGGATGGTTGCTAGGATGACAATCCATGGAAAGATATGAAAGATATAACGCCAGGAGCGAGAGCTTGAATCCGGTCAATACGGTCGATCCTGCCAATCCGGTTAAGCCGGTTCCCTGGCCGCAATTTTTAAGCGGGCGTTGGCATTACTGGCTTTTGGCTCCGGAATGGTTATGCGAATGGGCGCTTTACGTATTTCAGCGCTCCGCTTTCATAAAACTCTTTGTTAGCGGCGGCGTCGCTATCGCCGTTGTTGCCGGTATTTGGCTGTTTGCTTTTGAATCTAATGACCGGGACGCCGACCGCGCGGTTCGCCGCGCCACCATGCTGGCCACACTTGTTCAGATTGCGACCCCCCCCTCCAATAATTCCAAACCCAACCCTGTAATTCCGATCCTGGAAACATTCGTTAATCAAAAAATGGATATCTCTGGCTTGCCCCTTCCTGGAGTGAATTTACAGGGGGCCAATCTCAAGGGGGCTAAGCTCAAGGGGGCCGATCTTGAGGGGGCCAACCTCAAGGGGACCGATCTTGAGGGGGCCGATCTTAAAGGGGCCGTTCTCAAGGGGGCCAATCTCCAGGGAGCCAATCTTAAAGGGGCCGTTCTTGAGGGAGCCGATCTCAGGGGGACCGATCTCAAGGGGGCCGATCTAAAAGGGGCCAACCTCAAGGGGGCCGATCTCAAGGGGGCAGAACTCCTGTGGGCCTTTCTACAGGGGGCCGATCTCAAGGGGGCCGATCTCAAGGAGGCCGATCTCCTGTGGGCCAACCTCAAGGGGGCCAATCTCATTGGCGCGAAAAACTTCACCCAGATATACCAAGCCTGTGGAGACAAGGACACCAAACTGCCGAAAGGCCTAACCATCCCCATGTGCACGGATAAACAATAACCGCCCCGATAGCCCGCCAAACCCCGGCGCGGCGGCGGTTATCCGGATGGCGCCGGTCTTGTAGGTTCTGGGACTGGTGGCGGCTGTGACAGGCGTCTTTTTTCGAGTTTATTAGAAAAAACTGTTATAAAGGTTCGTGAACTCTGTTATGGGAGTTTTATCATGAAATTGTGGAAGGCGTTTTTTTGTTTGGCGTCGCTCGCCGCCCTCGCCTCGCCGGCCCAGGCCGGGAAGGCCGGGAAGGCGGTTGCGCTCGAATATTCCCGCGCCGATCTTGAAGCGAAATGGCGGCTTCGGGTTCAGTCCTTTTTGGATAAGGGCGTAATTCCCCTAATCGACGTTGAGTCCAGCCTCAAGAAAAAGGACGGCAAGCGTCATCTCGACGACGCCCTCGCCGCCATGGACGAACTGGGGGTGGCGCTGATCGCCTTTGACGGCTATCCGTCCAAGAAGGACAAGAGCGGCGAGACCTATCGCTGGGGCTATTACATCCACAAGGTGGTCAACGCCCACCCCGGCCGCTTCATCCTCGCCTCCAACGGCGGAACCAACAGGAACTGGCTGAGGCAGGGAGACGATTTCCTGGCGCAAACGGAAGCCCAGGTTAGCGGCGGCGATTACCCCATCATGGGGGAATTCGACTTCCGCCACTACATGTCCAAAGGCCAGTGCCGGGACGGCAAGACCCACCGGGACTCGGACATTCCCCTGAACGGTCCCAGCGGGCGCCGGCTGTTCAAACTGTCGTCCGAAACCGGCGTCGCCTTCGCCATTCACCTGGAGCCCGAGGACGCGCCGCTGGTTGCGCTGGAGGAGATGCTCACCGCCTATCCCAAGGCCAACGTCATCGTCGCCCACTTCGGCCAGATCCGCCACCCGGAAAAGGAAACCAAGTTCGGCCCCGCACTGGTGCGCCGCCTGCTGGGCGCCCATCCCAATCTCTATTACGATATCTCCACGGGCCAGCCGGGGCGCACTTACCCCTGCAACGACGACGTGCTGGACACGGTGATCTGGAAAAGCTCGGGACTAGGCGGCCAGAAGGACCAATTGAAAGACGCCTACAAGGCGATCCTTGGCGAATTCAGCGCCCGCTTCGTGGTGGGAACCGACTACGGCGGCGGCAGAGGCTCCCTGGCGCGTTACCTGAAAAAGAAAGTCGCCAACATCCGGCGCATCATGCACGACTTGCCCGTCCAGGCCAAGCATAACATCGGCTACCGCAACGCCTGGAAGCTGCTCACCGGAAAGGACTGGAAATAGTCCGTTTAAGTGCAGATTTACCTCCCCATCGCTGAGATGTCCGTCAACATCTTCCTGATCCTCGGCATGGGGGGAATGGTGGGCGTGCTGTCCGGGCTGTTCGGCGTCGGCGGCGGCTTTCTGATGACGCCGTTGCTGATTTTTATCGGCATCCCCCCGGCGGTGTCGGTGGCCACCGAGGCCAACCAGATCGTCGCCTCCTCGGTTTCCGGCGTCCTCGCCCACTGGCGCCGCGCCAGCGTCGATTTCAAGATGGGCATGGTGCTGCTGGTGGGGGGCGTCGCCGGCTCCACCTTCGGCGTCTGGCTGTTCACCATCCTGCGCGGCATGGGCCAGATCGATCTGGTGATCAAAATATCCTACGTCGCGTTCCTTGGGATTATCGGCGGGCTGATGTTCATTGAAAGTGCGCGGGCCATGGTTCGCTCAAAGCGCAAGACGCCGGCCAAGCGCCACCACCACACATGGATGCACGGACTGCCCTTCAAGATGCGCTTTCGCCGTTCGCGCCTTTACGTCAGCGCCCTTCTGCCGTTGGCCATCGGCGTCGTGGTGGGCGTTCTGGCGGCGATCATGGGGGTCGGCGGCGGCTTCGTCATGGTGCCCGCCATGATCTACATTCTCGGCATGCCGACGGCGGTGGTGGTGGGGACCTCGCTGTTCCAGATCATCTTCGTCACCGCCAACGTCACCGTGCTGCAAGCCGTCAATAACCAAACGGTGGACATCTTGCTGGCGATGTTGCTGATGATCGGCGGCGTCATCGGCGCCCAGATCGGCGCAAGGGCGGGGGCCAAACTGAAAAGTGAGCAACTGCGCATCCTGCTGGCCCTGATGGTGATCGGCGTCTGCGCCAAGCTGGCCTATGATCTGGTGAGCATGCCGCAGGATTTGTTTTCCCTGGGCGGATTGGCGGCGCACTGATGGGCGTTCTCAGAACATGCTTGGCTGTTTTCATGGTTTTGGCCGCCGCGTCTCAGGCGTCCGCCAAAGAGCTTGTGGTGGACCTGTCCAAGTCGGTGGTCGCCATCACCACCAGCTTCAGCGGATCGGAGCTGCTGCTTTTCGGCGCCACCGAGGGCAAAGGCGACGTGATTGTGGTGGTGCGCGGACCTTTGCGGAACGAAATCATACGCCGCAAGGAAAAGATCGCCGGAATCTGGGTCAACCAGGAGGAAATGGTTTTCGAACAGGTCCCCTCGTTCTACGCCGTCGCCAGCAACCGGCCGATGGACGAATTCCTGTCCAGCAAGATCAGAAGCACATACCAGATCGGCATTGACTACCTGGATTTGAACCTCAGCGAGGAATACAGAGCCGCGAGCGGCGCTGAAAACTTCCGCAGGGCGTTGATCCGCAACAAGCAGAAGCAGGGGCTCTATGGCCGTAAGCCGGGAGACGTCATTTTCCTCGGCAACCGGCTGTTCCGCTCGCAATTGATATTTCCCGCCAACGTCGCCGTCGGCTCCTACGGAGTGGACGTTTTTCTCGTCCGAGACGGCGCCGTAACCAGCGTTGAAACCACGCTGCTCACTGTTCGGAAGTTTGGTTTTGAAGCCAGCGTCTTTAATTTCGCTCATCGCAACTCCCTGGCTTATGGCATCTTCGCCGTGCTTATCGCCGCCTTCGCGGGATGGCTGGCCGGCGCTATTTTCAGAAAGGCTTAAACCATGACCGACGCCACCGAAAAGCCTAAATCCGAGACCCGCGATGATAGACTCACTTTTCTCTGCGTTGTCGACGAGAGTGAGGAATTAAGCCAGGCGCTCCGATTCGCCTGCCGCCGCGCGGTGCGCACCATGGGCCGCGTCGCCCTGCTCTACGCCTGCGAACCCGCCGAGTTCCAGCATTGGGCGTCGGTCGGCGACCTGATGCGCGAAGAGCGCCGCGAGGAAGCGGAGGAAATGCTCCACGTGGTGGCCTCGGTGGTGAAAAAGCACACCGGCTCGATCCCCGTGGTCTTCATCCGCGAGGGCGATCTCACCGACGAATTGATCAAGCTGATCGACGAAGAGAAGAAAATCTCGCTGCTGGTGCTGGGCGCCGCCACCGGCCCCGATGGCCCCGGCCCCCTGATCACCCACATCGTCGAAAATATGTCCAGCGGCCTGCGCATCCCCATCACCATCGTCCCCGGCTCCCTGACCGACGAGGAGATCGACGCCTTAACGTGAGGAGGAGCTTATTTCGCCCGGTGGCGCCACCAGTTTTTTTCGTTGATGGAGTAGACCGGCTGGTAGTGGCGGATGGTTTTGGCCTCCACCACCTTTTTAATCTGGTTGTCGAGAACCAGAATCTTGCCATCCAAGTAGACCATCAGGATGGCGTGGCCGATCTTCAGGTTCAAATCATTGAGGACGGCCACCCGCATATTGTCCACCTTGAAACCGAGGATTTTCAGGGACATGTACTTGATGATGGCGTAGTCCTCGCAGTCGCCGGAGCGGGTCAGGAACTCGCCCGGCGATTCCCAGTAGTCCTTCACCCCCCAGTTGGTGATGTCGAGGATGTATTTGGATCTGTTCATGACCAGGTTGACCCTCCTGAGCTGGGTCATGGGGTCCTTGCCTTTAAGGGTTTTCAGGAACTTCATCCAGCGTTCGTAGTGGCATTTGTTGAAGGTGGTGGCCTTGCAGTTCCCTTTCTTCTTTTCCGCCGTCTCCTTGGAATAGCGCGCGACGGCGGTGTTCCATTTCTTAAAGACCTTCAGCCTGGAGGATTTTGTCTCCATGGTGTTGAAGAAACTGGGCGCCGACTTGGCCGCCGCCGCCGGCTCCAGGCGAAGGGGAAGGAAAGCGAGCGCCAGCGCCCCCGCAAACACGCCCCAATTCACCATCCCTTTCTTCCCAATTTTTTGAACCAACCGTTTTTCACCCTGGTTTTCATTGACGCAATAAAATGGTATGATAGTTATCACTTAAGAAATTAGAGACGCGATTCAATTGAACAAAATCAATCCCTTTACATTTCCCCTCGAAGGCGCAGTCAAGTCCGAAGACGCCTTTTCCTGCGACCAGGAAAGCCGCCGCCAGATTTGGGAATTCAGCCGCATCCAGCAGGAAACCACACAGAAGCAATTCACGCCCATCGGCGTTTTCCCTTCTTACATTCCGTTCCGCGTTGCGTTCTCTATGGGTCTTTTAGAGACGGCGATCAAGAGCGTCGGACTGTACCGCCTTGGGATTCGCAACGCCCTGAATATTAAGATTAAGTCATTGGACATGGCGTTCCCGAACCTTCCGGACGCCCTTGACGGCTATCGCATCCTTCATCTCACGGACCTTCATCTCGACCTCCTGCCGGGCCTGGAAGACGCCATCGCCAAACACTTAAGCGGAATCGAATTCGATTTGTGCGTCATGACGGGCGACTATCAGCAAAACAGCAACTCACCTTATAAGAAAATCATCGCCCCCTTGGAGAAAATCGTCACCGCCATCGAGGCCCGTGACGGCGTTATCGCCACGCTTGGCAACCACGACGACTATCACTTGGCGGCGGCCTTGGAGGATTTGGGGATTGAGGTTCTCGTCAATGAAACCGTTTTCCTCGATCGTAATGGGGCGCGGCTGCACGTCACCGGCCTTGACGACGTCAACCGTTTTTTCACCCCCATGGCCGGCGAAGCGCTGATCAAAAGGACGGACAGTTTCGGCCTCGCCCTTGTTCATTCCCCCGAAATGGCCGGCGAAGCGTCCAGCAAGGGATACGCCCTTTACCTTTGCGGCCACACCCATGGCGGCCAAGTCTGCCTGCCCGGAGGACGCCCCCTCATGAATCGCCTCGTTCGCAACCACGATTACGCTTTCGGTTTATGGAAATGCGGCGGCATGACCGGATACACCAGTCCCGGCATTGGAGTCTCGGGCGTTCCCGTGCGTTTCTTCTGCAAGGGCGAGGCGACCCTGGTCACCCTGAAAAAAGAAACGTCACCCTCTTAATCGCGCTGCTTTTCCAATCCATCGGAATGCTCAGATCGCTTGAAAAATCAGCCAATCCCTTCGTCTGTTTTTTTTGGTTGCCTTTGTGTTCTGTTTTTGTTATATGTATGTATCGATGTTCATATTTTGGGAGATACAATCATGAAACCTGGCATGAAACCTGGCATGAAACCCGCCGTTTTTCTTAAAAACTTCGCGGCTTTGGGGTCGCTGTTTATGGCTTACTATATGCTGTTGCTTGTGGGATAGCCCCAAAAAACACAATATATTGACACTTACCCCCCCATAGACACCACATCATGCTTGCCATAGGCTGAAAGGGTTTTTAGGATAGGGACCATGAGCGACCTTTTCCAACACGCCGACGACAAGGAAAAAGTATCCCCCGCCCATGGAGGCGGGAAGGCCAAGCCTTCCCCCCTTAAAGGAGCCCCCCCTAAAGGAATCCCCCTTAAAGGCCCCCCCAAAAAAAGAGCAAAGGAAGGCTACTCGGCCAAGGACATTGAGGTTCTCGAGGGATTGGAGCCGGTGCGGCTGCATCCCGGCATGTACATCGGCGGCTCCGATGAGTGGGCCATGCATCACTTGGCGGCGGAAGTGCTGGACAACGCCATGGACGAAGCGGTGGCGGGGCACGCCAGCCGCATCCATTTAGAGCTTAAGCCCGGCAACGTTCTC
>ENA-ORDP01001253-ORDP01001253.1-marine-sediment-metagenome-genome-assembly--contig:-NODE-1253-length-14347-cov-4.216205_pt1 | contig 14347 bp, 18 predicted proteins | sample MGYA00248627_ERZ508539 | MGnify/ENA primary metagenome ERZ508539 (study PRJEB26208, sample SAMN05571518) | marine sediment metagenome | biome: deep sea; feature: Hydrothermal vent; material...
AATTATGGATGATCGCCATGGCAGCACATCGACGTCCATCATCAGTCAATTGCCAACGGACCAATGGTATCAATCCATTGGTGATAACACGCTGGCTGATGCAATCCTTGATCGGCTCATGCATAACGCACATCGAATCAAATTAAAGGGGGAATCTATGAGAAAATTACAGTCAGTTCTTGACTGATCGTGAACACTTGGGGTTAAAATGACCCAGAGCCAATACGTGGAAAGGCTAGGTGTTCACGATCACCAGAATCGGTGTTCACGATCACCAGAATACGCATCTGCGTTAAGAAACTTCGCAATAGCTAGCTATTACGTGCGTTCCTTGCCTTGATCTGGTAATTTTTGAATCCAATCTGAATCACCCATGACTTAATAGAGGGTGCCCTATGGGGTTTATTATCCTATAAAGAAAATTTCTATCTTACTCTGTGGTGAATGTCTGGGTTGGTGCGGTTTTCGGTTTTAGATATTCAAATTTATATTTATTGTGCTTTACAGAGGAGAGGATAATGGAGCAATGTAGAAGTAATACGCGCTCGTTTGCCGACCCACCGAGGCGGTAAACACGCTTTTCGGGCCGTGCAGTGATTTTCCAAAATATACCGCGTAACGGCCCGCGGACAGTGCTTCTGAAGGGACAAGGCGGTACATTTCTTGGCGCGCATTTATCGGCGCAACTCGAAGCGCTATCTCCCGCGACGGTTGCCAGAGTTCTACCGAGATCGTATCCCGGTATCCTTTGTTGTAAATGCTTCGAAAAAACCGTTGATTGGTGCCATTGATGTTAAATTGGTAAGCCTGCAGCTTGCTCGTATAGTCCAATTTCACCAGATGTATGCTATCGAGACTGATGCCACGTAAGTACACGATGATCTCCGGCCGCGCCGTTTCTAACGTCACCCGTGGATCACCCTCAAACCCATCGACCGCCATGCCCCGGTCACTGCCGCCAACAATCAATCCAAAACGGGTTGTAACCGGAACCGGCTTCAGTTCAATAAGCTTTCCAGCCCTTACGTAAACACCGTAGTATTCCGGCAAGGTCGTCCCCGCATGAGCGGGGGCGGCAAAAAACAAACAAACAAACGCCATCCGATGCAATATCTTTCTAAGACTGCCGTGCTTATTTATACGCATTGATATCTCTCCTTTATCATTGATAGGCCGAACATAGCTGGAAGGATGATTCATAGACCGGATGCCCATTGACCCTTCTACCTGTCAGCCCCACGCTTGATATGGCATTCCACTTCGACCAGGAAAACTTCCCCTCCGTGTCGATGGTCTTCACATACTCGTCGAGACAGTTGTTATATGTGCTTTCTTTCTCCACCGTGTCACCGAGCCCAACAGCGATCGGGTATTTGCGCTTTCCGATCCTGACAGAGTAAAGTCCCGCAGACAACGCTTGTGCTGGGACAACGATGAGCATCTCTTGGTTACCCCGAACGGGCTTAAATCGGGTCTGAATTTTCGCAGCAAGGGTAATAAACCAACCGGCCGGTTTCTTGATCACTTTCTTTGGCTGCGATTCCGGCTCATCAACCAACTCTTCAATTTGCCAACGGACGTAGGCGCGCTTGTTTATATGGATGAAGTCCGATGGCCTCATCCTGCCCGAACCAACTACCTTATTGAACACAATGACTCTGAGCTTAGGTGTAAAGTTCCGGCGTTCGGTTTCGGGTAGATTAGGCTGCAATTCCGTAAGCTTCCCTCGATCCTTCACGTACACACCGTAGAACTCCGGCAAAGTTGCCCCGTTACTTTCTGGGACAAATGCTCCCAGCATAAGTCCGATTAAAGCAGTGGCCACACATCGGTAACCCCCCTGAGCCTTACCGCTTACGTAGTTTCCGACCATATTTACAGCCCCGACCACCTATTGTTATACCTAATTCACTTCACAAATTGCACCTTCATCCAAGCACTCGATACTCTCACCTTGAACCAATCAAAATACAAAGATCCCTATTTAGAAAACCTTAAAACGGAAAACCTTGGTTATATAATGGTAAGCGACAAAATAAACCTTCACCCATTGGGTAAACAATCAAGGCTTATGAATTACTCTACCACACAAACTGGATACAACAAACGATCACACACCTTACGTGTTAAATTGTTGGCAATTACGCAGGTAATGGAATCTATAAATCTGTCAGAAAGAATCGATAAAGCCTTCCCATAAAATCAAGGCGAAAGGGGTCTACCTGTTAATTAGCAAAATCTGTGTTCTGACCCGAATGGCACTAAGTTAAGCCCTTTTTGCATAAAGGGGTCTCGCAGAAAAGCAAGAGGGAAATTGAGCTAAGGCATTGGTGGGCCATGCTAAACACCCTTAACTTAGTGCCATTTTGTTCTATCCCCGATTTTTGGCCAGTTCGATCGGGCGCAGTATTGCAAAGTGCAATGGCAGGGAATACAATGCTCTGGCAATTCAAGGTCTGGGTACTCCTGTGCAGAGAAGAAATAAGTTGAATGTTGTAAATTTGAGGGGGTCGGAGATATGTGGGCGTCTTTTGAAAAGGTTGGCGTTATTTGGTTAATCATCGCATTACTATTTACAGCACCTTCATTTGCAGCCTCTTGGATGAAGACTGATGACACATCAGCGGGATTACTCGTAAAAGGTGGAAAAGTAATTTCGGTATCATATATGGATGTCCAATATGCGGTATTTGTTATCTTGTATAAGAATGAATATTTCATGTGCAATGAAAAGATGAAGGCCGGTTTAGGGCTCAAATACATTCCTAGAGGTTGCTTTGTGGCGAAATAATAGGAAAGGGCGCAGGTCTTGCCTTTTGCCTTTTTATACCAGGAAAGAACAAGACTTTGTGACTGCTTCAGAGAAATCCAAGGTTGTCTGTAATTTTTTTTTGTCGGGTATGCCTTGTAAGAAGTCTATTTGCTTTGGATAGCACCTATTGGCAAAATCAAGTGAAAGGCCTGATTCCTGAAACATACATGCTATTCAAAATCCAGATATCAATTTTACTGGTTGGTATTCTTAACTTCACTACACAACCCATTCTCAAAGAAACAAAACTCCGCACCTTCTTGATTTAGTTTTCCATAGCCAGTCCATCCCCAATAATCCACCATGCGCGTCATGTGCAATTCGGGGAGGACATCAATGCGAACTACTTACTTACTGGCAATCGGACTACTAGGCATCCTAATGCCGATACATTCAGCCATCGCGGATGTAGATGGCGAACGTGAAGCTCTGGCACGCATTAGTCATGAACTCCAGACAATCAGTCCACTGATCGATCAGGCTGCGTCGCAAGCAAACCCAGAGGCCCGTATTCAGTTTCAATATGACTGGCTTCGACAGGATATCGCTCGAATTAGCAATGGTATCCAGGAACACATTGATACACCTCGTTCCGAACCCAGAACCTTTTCACCGTTACGTGGTGATTATCGCCGGTGATAATAGATCATGACGGCTGCACAAAACTCAGCATTTCAGGCAGGTTCAGGTTTTACCCCTGCAACACTCCTGAATGGTATTGCTTCAATCATCCTTGTACTCGCCTTCGTGTGGGTCATCTGGATATTGCTAGGTACTTTCAAAGCCTGGCAAAACGGTCAGGTCGCTTTGTTCGATGTGATCTGGAGTGCATTACGCGCAAGCATTGTGCTCATGGTGTTGGGATTCTACCTACGGTGATGGCGTTGTCATCGCCAAACCTTGTCCGGTGAATGTTCCGGTATTTATGAAAGGGGGAAACCCCGTTACCTGGGAGGGTAAAAAAATGGAAGTGAAAACAGTAAGGAAAGTGACGTTAACAGCCGGGCTATTAGCCGTGTTATCTGGCAATTCGGCCATGGCTGCATTGCCAACACCAATTGCACCGAGTACGGCACCGGCTGCCGGCGACTGGATCGCGCTGATATCAGGATACATTAAAGATGGTGGTCTGGTTCTTGGGCTGGCAATTGCCGTGCTTGGGTTCCTGTGGATTGCCTATCTTGGCTTCGCCAAGTTCAATGAAGCGCGCCAGGGTAAGGCCGAATGGGCTGAGGTAGGTGTACTGGGCATCGTCGGTGCGATTGTACTGATCTTTGCCAGCTACCTGTTGACCGAAGCAGCAGGCGTTATCTAATCAATGTCAGACCGTGACGACATTCTTGCTGACCGACTCAATGTGGAGCCTGCAATCTTTAAAGGTTGTTCGTCTTCCGAGCTCGGCATGATCGTAGGCGTGGCCGCACTCGTCTGGTTGCCTGTTAGCCTCCTCCTGGCAGGCCTGATGGGTGCGGTCACGATGGGGTTCGGCCTGGCCGGTATTGGTGTCGTGACCACTGTGATTGTGATGGCAAGTCTGTTTCAACGTTTAAAGCGAGGGAAACCAGACGGTCACTATCAACAACGATTCAGTATCTGGTTATCTGATCATGGTTTGCGCCATTCACCGTTTATCCGTCGTAGTGGATCCTGGGACATCGGGAGGAGAAGTGCTCTACCCAAGTGATAATTACGGATTCAGCGTTCCTGTGGTGGTCCGCAGCAAGGCGCTGTGCGAAGGCAATGGTCATTCCATTGCCGAGCACTGGAACGCAGATGCGGGATACCACAGGAATGCCCTGCGGGTTAGCTTGTCAACGCCCACGGACTGCGTTCCGCCTCTTGACAAGGGAATGACCATTGCCTGCGAGGCGCGCCTTGCCGTAGCCGTTGACAAGCTAACTGAACTCGCAATTATCACTTGGGTAGAGCACTAAATGCAACGCTACCGCTACGCGATCGATAATGTTCGCTCACATCTACGTTCGTTATGGATCGTCATAGCAATACAGGTTGTCATCATACTGGCACTCTGGTTTGGCTGGAGTCAGGCACCGAAACATCTCACTGTGCATGTTCCACCGGATCTTCGCTCGGGTGCAACACTGGCTGTGGGCGAAGTGCCTGAAGCCAATGTGTATGCCTTCGCCTTTTACATTTTTCAGCAGCTCAATCGCTGGTCGGAAGACGGGGCAAAAGATTATGGCATGGCGATTTTTCGGGTATCTCCTTATCTAACCCCGCGTTACCGGGCAGACCTCGTTGCCGATATGGAATTAAAAGGCAGGCAGGGCGAACTGGCCTATCGCGTTCGCGGTATGCATGAGATTGCAGGGCATGGTTATGAAGAACGTCGGGTCGATATCCTTGCTCCCGGTGTCTGGGTGGTTTGGCTGGATCTGGATCTGTTCGAGTCAGTGAAAGGAATGACCATAAAAAAGACAGCCATCCGTTATCCGTTGCGTGTGGTCAGTCTATCCATTGATCCCGAATCCAATCCCTGGGGGCTGGCTCTTGATGGATTTGCTGGCAGTGGCCCACATCGTCTGAGCAAAGAGGAACTAAAAAATGAAGCTGAACTGGAAGGCAAATAGATGAATCAAAGCCTATTGAAAACTGGTTATTGGAAAGGACTATTTTTTCTTTTGCTTGTTCTGTCATTGTCCACAACATTGGCTTCTGCTGGGTCACAAATCACCGAGCGCATCGAATGGAAAAAGACACCGATTAAATTGAAGCTTAAAGTCGGGCAGGAAAGAATGGTTACGTTTCCAGACTCAGTCAAGGTGGGCGTACCCAGCCAGCTGCAGCCGATGCTGCGTACCCAGAACATCAACGGAACGGTTTATCTGATGGCTCAAGCGGCTTTTGATTCGACCCGAGTCATGGTGCGTGAGATCGAGGGTGATCAAATCTATCTTCTCGATATTTCGGCATCGGAGGAATCTGTTCAGAATAACCCTGTAGAGATCTACGTACAGGATGACAGTGCATCCAGCAATACAGAGCTTTCGCTTGAAGGAAACAGAAGTAGACTAAAATACAGCTACGTCTCGTTGACTCGATTCGCAGCCCAGCAACTTTATGCCCCAGCACGGCTACTGAAAAACAAACCCGGCATAGTACGAACACCGGTAGCACGTACTTCCATACCGCTGCTGCGTGGTGGCGCAATTGATGCCAGGCCGCTAGTTGCATGGCGGGCAGGGGGGTATTACCTCACCGCCGTTAGGCTGACCAATCAAACCGCGCAAGCACAGACCCTGGATCCAAGAGATCTTCGTGGCAACTGGTTGACCGCATCATTCCAGCACCATCGTTTGTTGCCCGCGGGCAATGAAGCCGATACCACGGCTGTCTATCTGATTTCAGCTCGTCCTTTTGCTGTTTCTTACTAGGCAAGACCATGGTCACTGCAACCAGTAATAAACTTCTTCCCATTCTTGCCGGCAGTGTGATGCTGATGCTGGTGTTCGTTACACTTAAATCCTGCAACAGTGAAAGCGATGGAGAACTCGTGATGGAGTCCGTGCCGCAGGCACCGAACCCGGATGCAGATACCCCCGCGGATACCATCAAAACACTGACGGCAAATGTTGCCGCCATGACAGCCGAAGTCAAAGCCCTGCGTCAGGACAACACAGGTCTGCGCAGCGAGAATCGCGAACTGCTGGCCAGCCGTACTCAAATAGAGGATAACGTGACCACCCGCGTTACCCGTAAACTACTCTCCAGAGAAAAGAACCAATCCGCTCGTTACCGCAAGGATTCCGGTGTGTTGTCGTCATTGACGGCACGGGTCGATGCTTTGTCGCAATCTCTTACAAAAATCAATCTGCCTTCAAAGAATAGCGACATTCCAGTAGGGCTGGGGTTCGACGCACTTCGTAGCAATTCTGTCGATAGTCTCATCTGGGTTAAACCGATGGAGATTGATGAAAGTGATGCGAGCGCAATAAACGGCAAACGCTTGCTAAACAAAACCAGACAATCTGCAGATAAACTCGCTGTTTTGTCTAAAGCACAAAGCAGCAAGCTCAATCAAAAGATAAAACCGATCGAGCCTGTCTACACAATCCCGCGTAATGCCACATTAATCGGTTCAACGGTGATGACTGCTCTGGTAGGGCGTGTTCCTGTTGGCGGCAAAGTGCGAGACCCCATGCCGTTCAAAGTGATTACCGGTGTCGATAACCTGGCTGCCAATGGCCTGACCATCCCCGGTGTTCAGGGCATGGTATGGAGTGGTACAGCCATCGGCGACTGGACACTGTCCTGTATCACAGGGCGACTGGATTCCGTCACCTTTGTATTCGATGATGGAACCATCCAGACACTCTCCAGCAACGACAGAAAGGGGAAGAGAGGTAATACCAATAAACCCCTGGGATGGATTTCTGATCAGCAGGGGATTCCCTGTATCAGCGGAGCACGTAAGACCAATGCCCCTGCCTTTCTCAGCCAGCGTATCGGTGTGATGGCGATTCAGGCCGCGGCAGATGCGGCGGCTGCAGCGGAGACAACATCCGTAATCGGTAATACCTCAGGGATAAGCAATAGCGTCACGGGTGACGTCGGTAACTATGTACTCGGCAAGACATTATCTGGCGGTAGCAAAGAAGTGGGTAAATGGCTCATGGAGCGCCAGTCCCAGAGCTTTGATGCCATTTTCGTCCCGGCAGGCACCCGTATAGCCATTCACGTCGACCGTGAACTCCCCATTGACCTTGATACCACCGGCAGGAAACTAAGCTATGAAAAATCCATCGATCCTTATACCCGCACTCGGCTTGATTAGCCTGGTGACAGCAGGCTGTGCCAGCACCAAACAGGCCATACTGCCACATGATGGCCCATCCATGAAAGCGATATACGAAAACCATATCAACGAGATGAATGCCCGCGACCCTGTTTCTCTTCGACAGGAATTAGGTAATCGAAATGTGCAGACAGGTGAAGCAGAATTGCATGGCTATACCCGTGATGCAGCGAACGAAATAGACGCTATATTCCCCAGGATCCCAAACCCGACGCTGGTGATGTACGTGTTTCCACATCTGGCCGGTGAAGAAGCGGTTCCGGTGCCGGGATATGCAACGAGTTTCCCGATGTATGAACGTATCGAATACGCACTACCGGGTGAAGTACCTGTACAGCAGAAAAGTAAACAGCGCTGATCATGTTGAAACGTTTATCAACCAGGGACAGAAGAGAGCCAGAGAGTCAGTCAGAAAAACCTGTGACCAATGCGATGGTCAAAAGCCAGTACGAACGACCCCCATCCTTCACAGACCTTCTTCCGTGGGTCGAGTACAACCCGGAGAGTCAGTCCTTCCTACTGGAAGATGGCATCAGTCTCGGTGCACTGTTTGAATTAACACCGGCAGGTACCGAGGCACGCACACCTGAATTCATGATTCAGTTACGCAACGCCATTCAGACAGCACTGACGGATGCCATCCCAGAAGAAGATGAAGCGCCGTGGGTGCTGCAGGTCTATGTGCAGGATGAACCCAGTTTAAAAGGATTTCAGCAGGAAGTTAGCGATTATGCACAACCGGCTGCAAAGGCGACCGAATACACACAGCATTTCCAGAAACTCTTTTCACAACACCTTGATCAGATCACTCGACCGGGTGGCCTGTTTGAAGACACGTCTGTCACCGGATCACAATGGCGGGGACAGGTACGTCGAGTACGTGCGGTACTTTATCGCCGACTGAAGCCAAAGGGTAAATTGCCGCCTGCTATTGAAGTAGAAGAGGAACTTAACGATGTGGCAACCAAATGGATTGCCTCGTTGGCCTCAGCGGGAGTTCACGCTCATCGAGGAGAGGGAAAAGATCTTTATGAATGGTTACTGAAATGGTTTAACCCATCTCCCGAAATCACAAACGGTGATCCTGACAAATTATTCGATATTGCCCCCTATCCAGGAGATGATGATCTGCCCTTTGGTTACGATCTGGCTGAGCGCCTGACGTTAGCCATGCCGCGATCTGAGAATAATACAGCCACCTGGTGGTTCGATGGCCTGCCACATACCATTGTCACGGTTCAGGGGCTGCGCCGGGCACCCGAAGTGGGGCACATGACAGCAGAGCGTCAGGCAGGGGATCATGTCTTTGCACTGTTCGACCGCTTTCCTGAACATACCGTGATGGTCATGACGCTTACTGTCAAACCACAGGATTTTACGCGCAGCCATATTGCCCAGGTCAAGCGCGCCTCTGTTGGTGACTCAGCCGAAGCAGCGATGACCCGAGAAGATGCGGAAGTGGTGGAAAGAGAAATGGCAAGGGGCAACAAACTCTATCCTTTGAGTATGGCCTTTTATGTCCGAGGAGAAAATCTCCGGTCACTGCGCACAAATATCAACCAGCTGAATGCATTGCTGTTACCCAATGGCCTGCAACCCATATTGCAGGAAGCCGATCTACTGGCATTGGACAGCTACATGCGCAACCTGCCCATGGCCTACGATGTGACGATGGACAAGGTCAGCCGACGTTCACGACTGGTGTTTTCAAGTCACACAGCAAATTTACTCCCTCTATATGGTCGCTCAAGAGGAACCGGGCATCCCGGCCTGGTCTTCTTTAATCGTGGTGCTGAACCCCTGGTATTCGACCCACTACACAGAGAAGATCGTAAGAAAAATGCCCACATGCTCATCCTTGGCCCCACCGGTGCCGGCAAGTCGGCCATGCTGGTGTATCTGCTACAGCAAATGGCCGCAGTACACAGGCCACGTATTTTTATCATTGAAGCAGGTGGTTCATTTTCTCTGCTTGGCCAACACTTTAAGGCAAACGGGCTATCGGTCAATCAGATCACCCTGAACCCAAATGTCGATGTTAGCCTGCCACCCTTTGCCGATGCATTGCGCATGCTGGAAAAGGAAAACCGCATTCAGGATTTTATAGATCCTGAGTGTCTGGGTGATGAAGAATCCGATGAAGAATCCGATGAAGAAGCCACTGGCAGGGATATTCTTGGCGAAATGGAAATTGCCGCACGGATCATGATCACCGGCGGTGATGAACGTGAAGATGCGCGGATGACACGGGCAGACAGATTACTTATTCGCAATGCCATATTTCTGGCAGCGAGGACAGTAAAAAAAAGCGGGAGAGGGCAAGTTATTACTGATGATGTGGTCGCTGCTTTGCACTTAATTGGTCAGGATCAAAATCTGCCCGAGGCCCGTAGAAACCGGGCGGTAGAGATGGGCGATGGCATGGAACTTTTCTGTTCTGGCCTGGCAGGGCATTTTTTTAACCGCCCCGGTACACCCTGGCCAGAATCCGATGTAACGATTCTTGAGATGGGCATACTCGCTAGAGAAGGCTATGAGGACCAATTGACCGTGGCCTATATCTCCATGATGAGCCACATCAATGATCTGGTTGAACGGTATCAACATGATTCTCGTCCCACACTGGTAGTTACCGATGAAGGTCATATCATTACCACCAATCCACTGCTGGCCCGCTATGTCGTCAAAATCACCAAAATGTGGCGCAAACTCGGTGCCTGGTTTTGGATTGCCACACAGAATCTGGAAGACTTTCCCGATGCCAGCCAAAAAATGCTCAACATGATGGAGCGGTGGCTGTGCCTGGTCATGCCCAAGGAAGAGGTGGAACAAATTGCCCGATTTAAAGATCTCACCGATGTGCAGCGCAACATGCTGCTCTCTGCCAGAAAAGAGCCGGGCAAGTATGTCGAAGGTGTTGTGCTTTCAGATAACCTCGAAGCCTTGTTCAGAAATGTGCCGCCACCGTTATCACTAGCACTAGCCATGACAGAGAAACATGAAAAGGCAGAACGTGCCGCCATTATGAAAGAGCAGGGGTGTTCAGAACTTGAGGCGGTGCATATCGTCGCAGAGCGTGATTGTTGAGGATAAGTCTGCCATCGACTGAGTGAATCTTTATCCGGGCTACTGCCGCTGTTCTACTTCAAGAAATTAGACAGCTATAAGGGATATTCAGTCCATCATGTAGTTTCTTGATCATGGGTAAAGTTAGATTACGTTTCTTGTTAAGTACTTCAGAAACGCGGGCTCTCGTACCAAGAAACGGTTCCAGATCCTTACGTGTAAGCGCTTTCTGTTCCATCAAGAACTTGATAGCCTCAATAGGATCTGATGGTGGAATTGGATAATGTTCTTCCTCATACTTTTCGACCAGCAACATCAGAATATCAAGTTCATCCCCTTTATCTGTATTACGTTTAGCGCCCCACAGCTCATTGATGCGCCTTAGCGCACGATTTAACTGGGTCTTGTTTTTAATAGGTTTCAAATTCATAGCCTGGCCTCAAATATTCTCAATATCCACGATTTCATCATACTGCTTATGTGTGCCTACAAATCGTATTAGCATTCCATGTCTTTCATAATCGGTTAAAACGACAATTCGGTATTTATTCCCACAAATATTAAAGACGACCCGATTATTCTTTAATATACTGGCATTACGCAAATCGGCTTTAAGTTCGTGCGGTGAACCCCATTGCGCGTTTTCGCAGTAGTTATACCATTCAGTCATCTGCTTCTTTGCATCACGATATTTCGGGCTACTTTCCCAAAATATCCTTAGCATGGACTTTGCGATGACTCTCATTGATTTATACTACCATGTTCCCGTAATGGGATCAATATGATAAAACCACAACACCTGGCGAATTGATTATCACTAGGATGGCTTAGTGGCATGATGCAATATCCTTCGTCATGCACTGTTCACGAGATTCCTTTTTATCGAAACGCTACAGCCACATTGAGCATTACCTGCTGGTCCTGGTTTCAATTCTCGCTCCGACCGGTGCGATAAATGTCGCTCTTGCAGATACGCCGGCCCGCGTAGAAGTCTTCACCACATCAGAAGTTCAATTCGTAGAAACTGTAGAGGGAGATGAGGGAGCACGCAGGGACATCAACCTGCAGATCTACGAACTGGATGGTATCCAGCTCGCTGAAGAAGAACTCTCCAGAAACCTCACCGCAGATCCAGCTCAATCAAAACAAATACTCCTGCAGCGCATTCAAGGTATGGATGAGCAAACAATGAGGCAGATGTAGCGTTCGGCCAACGGAATTGCCAGAGCCATGCAATACGGCATCGATCGATACCCGGCAATAGTCTTTGATGGCCAGTTCGTCGTATACGGCGTAACCGATTTGAAAACAGCACTCTCACAATATCAGTCGTGGTTAGCAGCTACAACAAATTAGGGGGCAACCCGTGGACTGAGATTCGAGGCGTTCTCGGTCTCGCTCAGAAAAAAGCGGCTACAGGATTGTTGAGTGCTTTGTTGCGTATTCCCGTAGACAGTGCAGGCAACAGAACGGAAGGGACATCAGGGCGAGACCACAGGAACCTCATATTTCGAGAGACCGATGCCATCGGCCACCCACTGAGTTCTCTTTCCGGTTACGTAGCGGGAACAGGTTTAGTATGCGATTCCCAGACAACATCGTTTTATCCCTATTTTCAATCAGGGCTTGATGCCTTGTCCTGGCGATTTGCAGTGCCGGAAATGTTTTACCCGGCAAGCTTTATACCCGGCTTGCGTGAGATCGGTAGCTGGCCATTGCAAACATGGGGCGGGGTCTATCCGCGTACTGGCTGGACTACCCAGGCCGAAGAACCCAAAGCGGCTGCGATCAATGCCCAGCGTGCCGGTGACATCGTCACCCGCAGAAGACAACCGCATATTTACCGGGCGGTATCAGGTTCTTCAAATTCTAGCCAGAAAGTCTGGCCACCCGGCCCCTTAAAAGAAAAGGACCGACACACCGGCACCTGGCAGATGCTGGCACCACGGCCTGAATTGACTTGTGGTGTCTTCGGTAAAAATGATCTCGCCAGCCTGAATGGCTGGGGTGGTGGCCGTGTAGATTCTGGGGGTGATTATGTCTGGAACCTGTGGCGGCCTTATAAATGCTGCCAACGACGTGGCCAGATATTTCTGTATTCAATTGACTGGACGCCTTACCCACTCTAAACATTCTGAGTAATTATGAATAAAACTCCCTCATACACATCCTTCTTTCGACAGAACACCAGCTGGTTACTCAGCGGAATGCTTATAGGAATACTTATTGGAATATTTAATTTCAATAATGCCCATGCCGTAACCAAAAGCCCGACCGAAGATGGTCTCTGGTATTACGAGATTGGCGGCGCACAACCGGTGTCAGCCCCTGCAAACCCGTTAGTTACCTCGGTGACGCTGGGTGGTTCCGCACAGCTGGGGGCAGGGTACAGTTGCGGCAAGTTTGATCCCGTGGCAGCCGTAACCAACACACTGAACCAGATCGGTGCCGGCATAGACAATATGATGAATGCCATGATGGCTGCTGCCGGTGCGGCGATTGCTGCACTACCAGCCCTGATTCTGCAACGCGCCAATCCCGGTCTTTATGACCTGTTCCAGAATGCGCTGCTACGCGCAGAAGCGACGATGGAACTTGCCACAAAATCCTGCGAACAGATGGAAGCTGAAATTGCGAAGGGTAAGAACCCCTATGCAGATCTTATTACGCTTTCCAAGGGTAATGACTGGAAATACCAGATGGGTATCGGCGGTAACGATGCAGTGACAGCAAAAGATGCAGTAGAAACATCTAATGGTGACAACGGTGTGCCCTGGCTTGGTGGGATGGCAGGTGGTGCCGGTCAGCCGGTACTTGAGTTTACCGGAGACATCGTCAAAGCAGGCTACAACATCAACATGAATCGACCTATCACCGCGACAGGGCCGGGGGCTTCAGGGGCACGTTTAACAGAAATCTGGGCAACACCTGCCGATGCCCGTGACTGGGTCGTTGATGTGGTCGGTGAGAACATCGTCACCACCTGTGATACCTGCCGCAAGGACAGTATTCCCGGTACCGGTCTGTTACCCAAACTGAATCAGGAAGCGAACGATGTCACCATAGAAATGCAAAATCTGGTCAGTGGCACGTTACCCCTGACACTGGACAACCTGGACAAAATTACCGCTCCCGGTGTCGCTATCACCCGACAGGTCATCGAAGCAATCCGTGAGATGCCAGCCTCTGAGCAGGGTTTGATACTGGGTAGACTGGTATCCGAGATCAGTACAGCACGCACCGTCGAAAAGGCACTCTTCGCCCGCAGGCTACTTTTGAGTGGTCGTCAGGTGCCAGAGGTCTATGCCACAGAGGTGGCGCGTGAACATGCAGACACCTCCATCGCCGAACTGGACAAAGAGATCGAGAACCTGCTGTTTGAGACACGGGTACGCAAGGAAGTCGTCTCGAATACCATCACGACATTACTGAAACGTGCAGCAGCCAAACGACAGGCCTCTTTGAACACCCCAAAGGTGTCACCGATCGACCCCCGCCCGCTGAGTAACGGGCGTGTTCAGTAAAGGCATTGCCTTGCGACGTCGCTGGTTCTTCTTCATGACCCTGCTGACGGTTGTCCTGACAGTGACAATAGGAGGGATGCTCTGGTATTCAGTTGAGGCATCTTCCCTAACAGTGATACAGGTTCGGGT
>ENA-ORDP01001254-ORDP01001254.1-marine-sediment-metagenome-genome-assembly--contig:-NODE-1254-length-14344-cov-4.076912_pt1 | contig 14344 bp, 11 predicted proteins | sample MGYA00248627_ERZ508539 | MGnify/ENA primary metagenome ERZ508539 (study PRJEB26208, sample SAMN05571518) | marine sediment metagenome | biome: deep sea; feature: Hydrothermal vent; material...
CGTGCGAATATGCCTTGTACTGAACCAAAATCTAAACACGCTGAATCGTTACTTTCTCCTTAGGTTATCGCCAGGTTATCGCCGCCGATCCATTTATCCTTACCGATCCATTATCCTTGCATGGCCGGCACCAAAATAGCGCGTTCGGTCAGTTTATGCGCCTTTGCAGCTGCAAACACTGTATTGATGTCATCCAGACCATACAGTTTGACAAACGGCTTCATCTGCACCTTGCCCTGAATCACCAGGTCGTAGGCAGGTGGATAATTTTCCGGCAGGCAACCCCAGTTGCCCTGCAATCGTGAACTGAAGGCCATAAGATTGGACATCCTGATTTCCAGCTTATCCATGGTAAAGCCGACCACCGCGAGGTGTGAACCAAAGGTCAGCAGGCTATAGGCCAGGGTCTGACCCGGCACGGAACCGGAACATTCGAAAATCTTCCACTCTGTGGCTCGCAAGCCATTGGCTTTCACAAAACCGCGAATTTCCTGCTTGATGGTACGGGCATCAAGATCTGCGGCATTGAGGGTCAAAGCCGCGCCGTAGTTTCGCAACAAATCCAGCTTGCTATTGTCGATGTCAATCGCGACCACGGTTGCACCCATGGCATGGGCGAGCTGTACTGCATAACCACCAACACCTCCGGTGCCGATAACCATGGCTAGGTCACCTTTGTGCACATCCGCCAACAATACGGCTTGAAATGGCGTAGTTACAGCATCAGCCAGCACGGCAACCTCAGACAAACTCATACCGGCACCGGCCAATTCCCTCTCATTCACCGCACACAAACCGCGTGCCGGCACTGTGATGTGGGAAGCAAAACCACCGTGGATATCGTTGCCTGGCATCTTCTGAGCCCTACACAGGGTTCCCAGGCCGCGTCGACAAAGATCGCACTCACCACAGGGAATAATGGCTGGAATAACCACAGACTTTCCTTGCCAGGTTTGTACGTCGATACCACAAGCCACGACTCGTCCACTGATTTCATGGCCCAGGGTTAATGGCAATGGCTGGTTTAGGCGCACCCCATCGTAAAGAAAACCGAGATCTGTATGACAGACCCCACATCCAGCGATGGCTACAGTAACCTCATTCGCAGCAGGTGCTGCAAAGATATGCTCTTTTCTGACGAAAGGTTCGTTCACCGCGGTCATTAACCAGCGATATCCAGTACAAGACATAGGGCTCGATCTCCCAGAAAAGTATAAATAAATCAGGAACGTCTTTATATGAATTATATTTCCTTCGTCTCTGTTGTCAAGAGATATCTATGTATTATATTTCCTTTGACATAAAGTAGTTCATGAAATAAGATTCTGTATGGTCATCGACTAGGAGGCTGTCCGAGAATAGGAGCCGCAGCGAGGGAAAGCGGATTTGAGGTCGATTTTGCCATGATTTGAGGCGAATACTGGTGGTATTTAACGAAAATCAGGGGGAAATCGGGCCAAAGTCAGCTTATCCGCAGTTTGTATCTTTTTCCTCGCTTCAATGGTCTATGAATGGCCAGGTTTTCACGATGGTCGGAGCAATTATCCATGGTCGGGGCAACGATCCAATGCGTTGCTTGCGGTGCAGCGTCGTGGAAGCATTATATGGTGTTCATTTTTCAAGAGGATTCGTTATGGCAACAATCCCACAGACCGGAATAAAGCCCTCAATTTCCATTGCAATTCTGGGTAGTGGTGGCTCAGGCGTCATGACAACCGGCAGTTTATTGCTGGATGTCGCCGGTCGTGCCGGCTGGTACGGCATGATGACTCGCTCGGCCGGCCCTCAGATTCGTGGGGGTGAAGCTGCCGCATTGTTGAGGTTGTCACCACAACCCACAGAAACTCATAAGGACCATTTCGATGTGCTCCTGGCACTGGATTGGTTGAATGCCGATCGCTTTGTCAGTGAAGTTGACCTGAATGCCCAAAGTCTGGTCATCGGTGATGAAGGCAAGGTCATGCCGGGCGCCATTGCCGGCCTGAGCGGAAACCATTTTGAACTGCCACTGAGTGGCACTGCCAAGTCAATCAAAGGGGGCCGTATCAATATGGTAGCACTCGGGGCACTAGCCGCCATGATTGGACTCACCCTGGAGGACGTCATCAAAGTATTGACCCAGTCCCTGCAACGCAAGGGACCCGAAGCCATCAATGCCAGCATCTCAGGAATCCAGGCCGGCAGTCATATTGTGGACTCACTACCAGCGCTGCCCACCATTGGCGCAGCACAAGCAACCGGGAGGAATCGCTGGAGCATTACCGGCAATGAAGCGACCGGCCTGGGGGCGATACGGGGGGGAATCCGGTTTGTTGCGGCCTACCCCATCACCCCTGCCACTGAAGTGCTGGAATGGATGGCACCAACATTACAGAAAGTGGGCGGGGTGCTGGTGCAGGCAGAGGATGAACTGGCCTCCATTAATCACCTCATTGGCAGTTCGTTTGGGGGTACCCCCTCAATGACGGCCACTTCCGGCCCTGGCTTGTCATTGATGACCGAGTCGATTGGCCTGGCTGTCGCTTCGGAAACACCGCTCGTGATCGTCGATGTCATGCGCGGCGGCCCCTCAACCGGCATACCGACCAAATCCGAACAGTCTGATCTGAACATCGCCCTCTATGGCTTGCACGGAGATGCACCACATCTCGTTGTTGCACCAAACTCTGTAGGTGATTGCGTGTTTACCACTCAATGGGCCACCCATCTGGCCGAAACACTACAAACGGCCTGTATTATGCTATCCGATCAATTCATGGGCCAAACCCGGGCTATTATTGACCGACCTGCAGATATTGCCTTTGTTTCCGGTGGCCGACAATTGGCCAGCAAGCCGGATGTCTATTTCCGCTATGCTGTCAATGACTCGGGCATCTCCCCCATGTCCCTGCCCGGAACCCCGGATGGTCAGTACACTGGAGATGGCCTTGAGCACAGCCCCTCCGGCACACCCTCCAGCCGTGCCGATGATCATATTCAACAACTCGACAAACGCAAACGCAAACTGGATCAGTTTAACTATGGCGACCACTGGGCCCTTACCGAGGGCAGTGGTGAAATGGCCGTCATCACCTGGGGTTCAAGCACTGGTGCCGTTCAGGAAGCACTGGCAACACTGCGTGCTCAAGGACAGGAGGTACGATTGGTTTCCTTGCGCCTGCTCTCCCCCATTCAACCTGAACGATTACAACGGGCACTGCAAGGGGTACGTAGAATACTGGTTGTTGAACAGTGCCATGGGGCTCAGTTTTACCATTACCTGCGGGCATTTTATCAACTACCCGGAGTGGTTAAATCAATGGCTATTCCCGGCCCGCTGATGATCAAACCCAGCGATATCTACCATGAACTCCAGTCCTGGGAGAGCGTATGATGGAAACTGCGACTTCGTGCACGCCAATGAAGCCCAAAGACTACAAATCCGGTGTCAAACCGGTGTGGTGTCCCGGTTGTGGTGATTTCAGTGTGCTGATGGCCCTTACCAAGGCACTGGCGGAGATGCGCCTGGCCGCTGAGCAGGTGGCGTTAATTTCAGGTATCGGTTGCTCTTCACGACTGCCGGCCTATCTCAATGTCTATGGCTTTCATTCCGTTCATGGGCGGGCTTTGCCCGTAGCCACCGGCTTGAAAATCGCCCGCCCGGACCTGACCGTGCTGGCCGCTGGTGGTGATGGTGATGGCTTCTCGATCGGTGGTAATCATTTTATGCACAGCTGCCGCCGTAATGTCGACATCACCTATATCGTCATGGACAATCAGGTCTATGGCATGACCAAAGGCCAGGCTTCACCCACCACTGACCCGGACTGGGATCACAGCAAGCTGACTCCGGGTGGCACCAAAGTCAACCCCTATTATCCCTTGGTGATTGCGCTAGCCTCGGGAGCGAACTTCATCGCTCGGGCCTCGAGCAGCGACCCGAACGGAGCAGCGAAAGTCATCGTCGATGCGATCCGCCATCCGGGCTTTTCTTTCGTTCATATTTTAAGCCCTTGCATCACTTTTCGCCCGGAACAACGGGATTGGAAAAAAATGGTTCGACCAGCCCCCGTGGAAGCCACCTCCAACCCGGTCACCGCAGCACATCGACTGATGACGGACGATAATTTCTTCCTGGGTACCCTGTATAAAGGCAATCGCCCACCCTATCAACCGGATTTGACGCCTGTGATTGATGATTTATCCAGTATTGAAAAGGATTTTGAGCTATGAGCGACACACAATGGCAAGCTCCTGGAATCAACAGCAAAGCCGAGCTATTGGCCCAGGCAACGATTATGCTTGACGAAATGGTCGAGCGCTACGAAATGTACGCTGATCAAATGGAAGTCGCCAATAACCCGGAGGCGACAAAATTATTCATCTGGTTGACAGAAAAGCAGAGCCAGCGCAGTGCGATCGTCAAGCAACTCAGCGCGGGTCTGAAGCTGCCACATATCAAACCGTGGAATTACAATTGGGACGACGCAGTCAATCTGCAAACGCAGGATAATCATGTAGCCCATTATCTGATGCAGCCCTATCAGGTCCTGGCTCTGGCCATTCATGTCGAAGAATCAGCCATTACCTTCTTCAATGATGTTGCTACAGAAACGGCAGACCCGGAGGTTACCCGGATCGCAATTGAGATCGCTAAAGATGCACATGTTTTTGCGGACGTTCTAAAGAAAAAACAGCGTCAGTATCCCGAGCCAGAACCCGGCTGGGATGATGACCCCGATCCACCGTTAGTGCAAGAATAATTTATTTAATAACATATATCATTATATTTATTATACTATTATATATATTATTTAATGTTTTATATGAGCACATAAACTACATTTTAATGACACATTTTTTGATATCTCAGGTACTGGACTATGAAAGAAACCTTGATTACCGGTCTTGAAAAAACCGCACACATTACTATAGACAAAGATCGCACCATTGGCTTTGTGGGGGATGATTGTAGGGTTTATTCGACCCCCAGCTTACTCAGGGATATCGAGAATTGCTGTCGAGACCTGCTTCTGGAACATCTGCATGAGGGTGAGGATTCTGTCGGTACCCGGGTAGTCCTGGATCATACCGGTGCCACACTGCTGGGTATGCAGGTGCAGGTAGCGGTGTCAATCACTGAAATCAACCGTCGCCAGATCGGTTTTGATTTTATCGCTCGAGACAGCGTAGAAGAAATCGCTCGAGGCAGTCATAACCGTTTTGTGATCGACAAAGCCAAAACCGCAAGCCGATTGCGGGCCAAGGCTGCGCAAGCTGATGCCTCCTAGGCAATGACTCACGAAGCACATCGCCCGCCTGAAAAGAAAAAGGTTCACACCTATTGTTACCAGTGCGTGGCCGGCCCGGACTTACTCGATGTTCAGGTAGAAGATGACACGGCAACGCAGATTCAACCCAACTTCGAAGCTGCTGACGTATCACCGGTAGGTGGCAAGGTCTGCGTCAAGGCCTATGGCCTGATTCAGAAAATGTACAATCCACATCGGATTCTCAGCCCCATGAAGCGGACCAATCCGACCAAGGGCCGGGATGAGAATCCAGACTTTATCCCCATCAGTTGGGATGAAGCCCTTGATACCATTGCCGAAAAGATTAAAGAAATCAAGGCCAGCGGTGGGGTCGACGATTCCGGCTATCCCCGTATTGCCGCCAGTTTCGGTGGTGGCGGAACGTCAACCTATTATATGGGCACATTTCCAGCCTTTTTGAAAGCCATTGCCCCCATCGACTTCGGCTTTGGCAGTGGCCAGGGCGTAAAATGCTATCACTCTGAGCACCTGTACGGTGAATACTGGCATCGTGCCTTCATCGTAGCTCCCGATACGCCGAACTGTGATTATATTCTGTCCTTTGGGATGAATATCGAAGCTTCCGGTGGCGTCTGTGGGGTCAAACGACATGCCGATGCCCGTGACCGTGGCATCAAGCGGGTACAAATCGAGCCACATTTATCCCAGACCGGCGCCACTTCCGCCGAGTGGGTACCCATTCGACCAAAGACCGATCCGGCGTTTATGTTCGCATTGTTGAACGTGTTACTGCACGAACAGCGTGAGAATCTCGACCTTCCATTCCTGAAATCACGTACCGGCTCACCTTATCTGGTGGCCCCAAATGGGTTTTTTCTGCGAGATCCAAAAACCGATAAACCCCTGGTCTATGACCTGAAAACCGGGCAAGCCGTACCCTTTGATACAGTAGATACAGATCTGGCACTGGAAGGACATTTTGTTGTCAGTGGTAGCGAAAGAGGTGCGGATCAGGATCGCTGGGAACATCAGGATATCAAGGTCACCACCGCCTTTGAACACCTGCTCGAACATATTAAACCCTATACCCCATTGTGGGCCTCCAGGGTCTGCGATATCGACAACAAAATTATCCGCCGCATCGCCCTGGAATTTTTGCAGCATGCCCGCATCGGAGAAACCACTGTGATTGATGGCCGCACCCTACCCTTGCGACCGGTTGCCGTGGTGCTGGGCAAGACCGTCAACAATGGCTGGGGTGGCTATCAGTGCTGCTGGGCCAGAACCCTGCTGGCTTGTTTGGTCGGTGGACTGGAAGTCCCGGGTGGGACATTGGGCACAACGGTGCGCTTGAATCGCCCCGCTTCCGACCGCAATTTGAGCGTACATCCCTCAGCCGATGGTTTCATGGACTACCCGCTCAATCCCACGGATGAAGAGCATTGGCTAGCACGCCCGGATGTGCGCAATGCCAACCGCACCCTGGTACCACTGGTTGCCAATTCCCCCTGGAGTCAGGCCTTGGGGCCGACGCATCTGGCCTGGATGCAACAGGTCAAAGGGCCGGATAACTGGCCGCAGGCCACACCACCTGATCTGTGGTTTGTCTATCGCACGAATCCTGCAATCTCATTCTGGGACACCAACCATGTGGTCAAGACCATGGCGACGTTCCCATTCACGGTCTGCTTTGCCTATACGGCCGATGAAACCAATCATATGGCCGACATTCTACTGCCGGATTGTACCGATCTGGAGGGGTTGCAACTGATCCGACTGGGTGGCACCAAGTTTATCGAGCAATTCTGGGACGTACAGGGTTTTGCCTTACGTCAGCCGGTGGCCGAACCCCAGGGCGATAGCCGTGACTTTACCTGGATCACCACCGAACTGGCCAAGCGTTCCGGGCTGTTGGAAAGCTACAATGAAGCGCTGAATCATGGAGCTGTGGGTATTTCACTGAAATCTGATATCTACGACCACAGTCTGGATATCACCAAAGAACACACTGTTGAAGCCATCTGGGAAGCCGTTTGCCAATCTGCCAGTGCAGAAATGAGTGCTGGTAAGGAACACCAGGGGCTCGATTATTATCGCAAAAACGGCTATCGCTTTATCCCGTTTGAACGCATTAAATGGTACCTGACCCCTACCATGGAAGACCTGGGCCTGCGTTATGAGATGCCCTATCAGGAACAGCTGACCCGTGTCGGCACCCAACTCGGTAGGCGGCTGCACTCCCGGGGCATCAGTTGGTGGGACGAACAGCTTGAGGAATACCACGCACTACCGGACATGATGGATTTTCCGGGCATCTGGGAACAGGCACTGGAGCGTAATTTCAAGATCAACATCGACGACTATCCGTTTTGGCTCATCACTTCCCGCAGCATGCAATACGCCTGGGGTGGCAACGCTTCGATCCAGATTATTCACGAGGTTTCAAAAAATATTCGTACCCATGGCGGCCTGGTGATGAATACGGACCGAGCCCACGAACTGGGCTTGGAGGATGGTGACCGGGTGGAAATTCGTTCTCCACTGAGTGCTACCCGCGGCATCGTGGTCACCCGTCAGGGCATTCGTCCGGATACGGTGATGCTGATGGGGCAATTTGATCATTGGGCCACACCATTTGCCAGGGATTTTGCCATGCCGAGTATGAATTCCCTGGTACCGATGCTGCTGGATTTAACCGATTCCAGCGGCTCGGGTGCGGACCTGGCACGGGTCAGTATCAGCAAACTGCGTGGTGAGGCATGACCCGATACGTTATGGTTGCTGATATCAACCGCTGTGTCGGTTGTCAGACCTGTACCGCCGCATGCAAACATACCAATGCCACAGCTCCCGGGGTACAGTGGCGTAAGGTCCTGGACTTTGAGACCGGCAGGTTTCCAAATGTTCACCGGGCCTTTATTCCGGTTGGCTGTAATCATTGCCTGGATGCTCCCTGTGCTGATGTCTGTCCCACCACAGCCACACAAAAACGCCCGGATGGTATCGTCACCATCAACTATGACACCTGTATCGGCTGCGCGTACTGCATTGAAGCCTGTCCCTATCAGGCCCGGGAGCGGGTGGATATTCCAAACCGGGCCTATGGCACCCGGGTACAGATGAAACACGAACAACGGGTAGAGCATTTGGAGCGTCGGGCAGTGGCCCAAAAATGCACCTTTTGCGTTGACCGTGTTGATTTCGGCCTGGCCAATGGCCTGATCCCTGGCATCGACCCGGAGGCTACCCCGGCCTGCGTCAATGCCTGCATCGCCGATGCTTTGAGCTTCGGCGATATCGAAGATGAAAACAGCAATGTTGCGGAATTGCTGCGCAGTCACGAGTACTTTCGCATGCACGAAGAGCTCGATATCGGCTCTGGTTTCTATTATCTTTGGACTCCCAGAAAATGAGCATCGGTCCAAAACTGCAGCACAACTGGGATTGGCGAGCAGCCGGCAACTTCATCGCTGGGGGTAGCGGTGCCGGTTTGCTGTTGTTCACCTCGATACAGGCCTGGATGGGGCAGGATGTTACTCTCTATGCCCTGCCGGCAAGCTTGTTGATCATGGTTGGTCTGGGCTTGGTATGGTTGGAAATTGGCCGTCCCATGCGCTCACTGAATGTTTTTCTCAACCCACGAACCTCCTGGATGAGTCGGGAATCCATTGTCGCCCTGGGCTTGCTACCACTGGGATTTCTCAGTTATTTCACCCACTCACTTGCCATCCTCGCTGCGGCTGCTGTCACTGCCATGCTCTTTTTGTATTGTCAGGCAAGCATACTTAAAGCCGCCAAGGGTATCCCAGCGTGGCGAGTGCGGGAAATTGTCCCCTACATACTCTCAACCGGACTTGCTGAGGGATTTGGTCTGTTGTTACTGCTGAACAGCGCATTGCAGCCACAGTTTGAAGTGACACGATTGCTGCTAAACACCGCACTGGTGCTGTTGCTCGGGCGTATGGTGTTCTGGCATCGATATTGGCGGGTGTTGAGTACCGAGGCACCAACACGAACCATCAAGGTACTGAATGCGGCCTATCCGGTGTTTTTCCTGATCGGCTTTCTGGTGCCAACCGTGCTGATCATCAGCGCCAGATTGCAATTGACCAACCCCATCATTCTAAGCTTGATCACCGGATTCTGTATGATACTGGCCGGATGGATGAGCAAAATGACCATAATAACGCGCGCTGCCTACAATCAAGGCTACGCCATTCCCGTTACCCCGTCTCGTGGTGGCGGAAAACCCGGTCCCGGCCTTACACCAGGCTGGAAGACCCGAAACACTACGCAGGCGACTCTTGACAGGAACCTGTCCGAGAATAGCTCAATAACCAATCTCCCAAGGAGGAATCATGTCTAGTGCCAAAACAGACAATTATTTTTATGCTCGAGAAGCTGAATGCATGGACCGCCCGCAGCTACAGGCACTCCAGTTACAGCGCCTGCAGCAAACGGTACAGCATGCCTACGAGCACGTTGCGCACTACCACAAGGCACTCGATGAAGCGAGGCTGAAACCGGCTGATCTGGGTACTCTTGATGACTTGGCGAAATTTCCCTTTACAGTCAAGGACGACCTGCGTGCCGCCTATCCCTTCAACCTGTTTGCCGTACCCATGAACGAAGTGGTACGGGTTCACGCCTCCTCTGGCACAACCGGTAAACCGACCGTGGTGGGCTATACCGCCACAGATATCAATACTTGGGCAGATCTAATGGCACGCAGTATCGCCTGTGCCGGTGGCCGACCGGGTGATATCGCCCATAATGCCTATGGATATGGGCTTTTTACCGGGGGACTTGGTGCTCATTACGGTGCCGAGAGGCTCGGCTGCACAGTAATTCCGATGTCTGGCGGCAATTCTCCGAAACAGATTCAGCTGTTACAGGATTTTGGGGCACAAATCTTGTTTGCAACACCGTCTTATGCCTTGAATATCGCCGAAATCGCGGCCAAACAGGGTGACGATCTGGCTTCCGGCCCATTGCGGGTCGGGATCTTCGGTGCCGAACCCTGGAGTGAAGGCATGCGCAGCGAACTTGAAACCCGACTGGGTCTGCAAGCTATCGATATCTATGGACTGTCTGAAATCCTGGGACCCGGTGTGGCCTCTGAGTGCCCCGAGCAGGCAGGATTACATGGCTGGGAGGATCATTTCCTGTTTGAAATTATTGACCCAAAAACCCTGCAGCCACTGCCCTGTGGTGAAGTTGGTGAGCTGGTCATCACCACACTGACCAAACAAGCGCTACCGATTCTTCGCTACCGAACCCATGACATCACCTGGCTGACCGATGAACGCTGCGCTTGTGGCCGCAGTCATGTCCGCATCAAACGTGTGATCGGTCGAAATGACGATATGCTGATTATCCGGGGTGTCAACGTCTATCCCTCACAAATCGAAGCAGCGCTCGTCGGTCTGGAGGGTCTGGCCCCACATTATCAGCTGGTGGTACGACGTGACGGTACGCTCGATACCCTGTCTGTTGATGTAGAAGTGGCCCCTGGATTCAGTGGTGACCGGAAACAATTGGCCAGCACTACCGGTGTTCATATCAAGTCCATGGTCGGTGTAACCTGCTGTATTAATGTTCTGGATGAGGGTCAGGTACCCCGTTCACAAGGCAAAGCGGTGCGTGTGCGCGATTTACGTTCCCAATGAACCCTTTGTCACAGTCCTTTGTCAGAGTCTAGAAGCCTGTGTGGCCGACTGTGAAACTGTGTGCCTCCGGAGAGACCAGAATGACAACCGATGACCGCGTGGACCAATTGCTCTGCCGTATGCAGAACACACCACAATACCCCACCCAGGGTGCGGTGCTGTTTGTTAATCTGGGCTGCCAATCGAGTCGTCGTGCTTATCTTCCAATCGAAGTCTTGACCACCTTTCTTAGCGGCCGAGGCGCCAATATGTTCCTGCTGTATAATCTGCTACCCATCACTAGCTGTGATCCCCTTGACCCGGAAGTACCGTTGATTTTTGGCGCCGGATCACTGTGTGGTTACCTGGCATCAGCAACCCGTGGTAATGTCACCAGTCTATCACCGGACAGTGAGGCCATTATGGACAGCAGTGCCGGTGACTATTTTCCTGCCTTTATGCGCCATCACGGTTATGACCATATTGTGCTCTATGGTTACAACCCGCAATGGACTCTGCTACGCATTGCCCGGGAAGAAGTGGAATTTATCGATGCCACGCCCTACCTCGGCCTCGATAACAGTGCGCTGACCACAGCAGTGGAAAGACAATTTAGCGGTCAGGAACGCAAGGATATGGCCCTGGCCAGGATTACCCGGGCCGGGGAAAATCAAGTGTTGAATGCGGGCATCATGAGCGGTCCAAAATCTATTTGGGCGCGTGGTGGTACGGGTGCAAAAATGGGTGCACTACAGGTAAAAGCCATACTGATTCATGGCAGCCCCGGCAAGATTGCCTCTTCAAGGGAATTCAAGCTTGGTGCCAAAAAGATCAGCGGCAATATCATCGCCAGTAGCGTAATCCGTAATGCCATGAAGACCACCGGCACCCCTTTCCTGTATAAACCCAGCCGTATTCTAGGCGCCATGGGCACCCTGAATAATCAGCAAACAACCTGGGTTGAAGACCTGGATGCTGATAATTTTGATAGCTACCGCACCGGTATGGATGGCTGCTACAAATGTCCGGTCAAATGCCGCCCACTGAATGATATGACGCCGCACGGCAAAGGTGGATTCGGTGCCCAGGCACTGAAGGGTATTTCAGGCAATGCCGGTTATGACCCGTCCCAGGTCAATACCGCACATCAGCGGGAAGCGGAATACAACGGTATTCATAATAATGGTGTCTTTGATCAATTCGACAAGGGTGATGGGCCTGAATATGTCACTCTGGGCAAGTTCGGGCCCAATCTCGGCATCAAGTCACCGGAACAGGTCCTGCGCCTGAACAATATCCTCAATGAACTGGGGTTGGACTCCGCCGGTACCGGTGGTGCTATTGCCTGGGCGATGGAACTCTACCAACGGGGCATTATTGACCAGCAGATGACCGGAGATCTGGATCTAAGTTGGGGCAACTACCCGGTTATTGAGAAGTTGTTGTTCCTGACCGCCAAGCGGGAAGGTTTCGGTGATGTGATCGCCGATTCGGCACGTGCAGTGGCCACCGGAAGATATCCAGCCAAAGCACTGCAATACCGGATGGCGGTGAAGGGGCTATTTCAATCTGACCCGCATGACAGCCGTATTCTTAAGGCTTTTGCCTTGGGGTTGGCTGTGGCCACACGGGGTATGGATCATTTGCGTAACCGGGTCACCCTGGAAATCAACGCCCGTATCAATGACGATGCCGCGTTCAAATCTAAACTGTATGGGGGAACGGTTGCTGCAGAACCCAATAGTTACAGCGGTAAAGAATACGCAGTGCGCCGCTGCGAAGACACCTTCGCTGCAGGTGATTCTGTAGGCATGTGTCGTTTTACTACCAAGCTTTTTAACTCACCGAATTTACCCGATACCGAGGATTTTTCCAAACAACTGGAACTGTTGACAGGCGTTCAGCTCAGCAGTGATGCCATGCTGGAATGTGGACGCAATGTTATGGCCCTGGAGCGTATGCTCAATGCCGGTCGAGGGTTGGGCGCGAAGGATGACACGTTGCCCCGACGCTGGTTTGAGGAACCAAATACCGCCGGCCCGTTTAAAGGAGAACGCATTGACAAAGACACCTTCGAACTACTAAAACAACGGTTCTATCGACTAAGCGGGTTGGAAGCGGATGGATTACCCAGTTCCCAGTGGTGGCACAAGCTTTCTGCCGTATTGACCGGCTATGCGCTCTTAATCAAATTACCTGCCATTCCCGGACTACAGCGACGCAGTCTTGTCATCAACCAGCCACTGACGACGCTTCCGGAAGTACACGAATACATCAAACGACTGTTACCCATCACCGCGACAGTACTCGATGACAAGGCCACTGGTATCGCGATCAATAATGAAATCGTCATTTCCTCGGAGGCCGATGTCCATATTAAAAATGGTGATGAAATCTGCATAGTCCCCATTCTTTCTGGCGGCTGATGGCAAAATCACGACCTATGGATAACATCGCAATCAAGGCAGACAGAAACAACTTAACTGTTGAACAACTCAGCCAGGAAGTAGGTCATCAAGTTCGTTCGATTCGTTCCCGGCGCGGCTTGACCCGCAAAAACCTGGCATTTCATTCCGATGTATCAGAACGTTACCTGGCACAGCTCGAGCGTGGTACCGCCAATGTTTCCCTGTCGTTGTTATTACGTATTGCCAGGGCACTCGGTGTCCGGATTGGCTCATTATTGCCTGAACAGGAAGAAACCTGTATTCGCTATCCACCGCTGGGTGAACTGATAGAAGGATTCAGTGCGGAAGTACAGGAACACGCCTATACCCTGTTGCGCAAAGAGTTTTCCCGTCACCGTGGTGGTAGCTTGGGTGTCGCCCTCATCGGTTTGCGTGGTGGTGGAAAAACGACCTTGGGGCAGTTGTTATCCAAATATTTTCAGGTGCCTTTTGTGCGTCTTAACTCCGTAACAGCTAAGCTCGCAGGCATGGAAATGGATGAGCTGATCTCCCTAACCGGCCAGAGTGTGTATCGCCGCCTGGAGCTGCAGGCATTGCAACAAACCATGGCTGATTATCATCATGTCATCGTGGAAACAGGCGGCAGCCTGATTTCCGAAGCAGAAACCTACGGTCTTTTACGCGAACATTTTTTTACCGTCTGGATCCGTGCTCTGCCGGAAGATCACATGCAGCGGGTGATCAAACAAGGCGATCTGCGACCCATGGCAGGTAATCAGCAGGCTATGGAAGACCTCAAACTGATCCTGGAGGAACGTGATGGCAAATACCGTCTCGCCGACTTTAACCTCATGACATCCGGACAGACCATCGAGCAAAGTCTGGAGCAATTAATCGAACCCTGTACCAAATACCTGCAGGCAGGATAGCGATATCCATAACGTAACGATTCAGCGTATTCATCTTATGTCCCATTACGGCGTGTTCGTACTCGAATGGTCACATATGACCTATATGCTCACATTCTCCGTGCGAA
>ENA-ORDP01001255-ORDP01001255.1-marine-sediment-metagenome-genome-assembly--contig:-NODE-1255-length-14342-cov-11.217120_pt1 | contig 14342 bp, 11 predicted proteins | sample MGYA00248627_ERZ508539 | MGnify/ENA primary metagenome ERZ508539 (study PRJEB26208, sample SAMN05571518) | marine sediment metagenome | biome: deep sea; feature: Hydrothermal vent; material...
TTGTTGTAACCAACGGCGGAAGAGCCATAGTCAGAGGCATTGTCAAACACGCCAACAGCGGAGGAGTAACTGCCAGAGGCAGTGTTGCCGTAACCAACGGCGGAGGAAATATAATTACCAGTGGCAGTGTTGCCGTAGCCAACGGCGGAGGAACCAAAATTGCCATCGGCATTGTTGTACCAGCCGAAGGCGGAGGATGCATCGCCAGATGCGTTATTGTAGAGACCGAAGGTGGAAGAGATAGAGCCAGAAGTATTACTTAATCCTGCGGAAATATTATGCCCATTTGATGACAATATCTTGTTTCCTCCGATAGAGTATGACTTTCCTGTACCGATGTTTACATCACCATTCACATCCAACTTGCTCGTCGGATTCGTCGTCCCGATGCCGACATTGCCTTTTGCTACGATAAGACCATTGAGGGCGCCGCCGACATTAAGGAGAAGACCACCAATCTTTGTTTGAGAAGTTGCACTCACATTAAGAGGTGCAGCGACATTGCCTCCCGGAGGAGTTGCGGTTGGAGCGGTGAATGTTCCTACGGCGAGGGACTGTATGCCAACAGAGAACAGAAGGGCTGCTGCCACGAGGGCGGCTTGGGAGAGAGTACGGCGGATAGTTTTGCGCATAGAGTTTTAGCGGTTTTAGCGAGTTAAGATTAATAGATTACTTTTTTAGTATAGCGCGGGATGCAAGTGTGCGCGCGAGGGGGTGGGGATAACTATGTCGTGAAGAAAAGATGCACGGATGAAATGTCGGATGTGGATGCTGGGATTGCGTTTTGAAACTTGAAACACGGCGATTGGCTGTGTATGGATCGTGTATGGATCGTGTGCGGATAGGGAGAATCGGACTCCCGCCCGGTGCTTGGGAAGCACCTGTTCTACCACTAAACTATATCCGCAATGAATAATGAATGAAATATATTTTCTGTTTTCTTTGGCGAAAACTATAAACCAAACCAGCCGAGCGTGCGGCGCCACCACGGGGTGGTGGTCGGCGTGGTGGTGGCGCGCGGGGGCGGCACCACGATAATAACCTGCTCGCCGGGGCGCGCAACACCAAAAGCAGTGCGGACAGCAGCTTCTCTTCCGCGCGGTGTAGCGAGAGTGGCGATATTTGCTTGCAATGTGTGCTCACGAGTGCGAAATGCGGCCGCTTGAACTTCTGTTTCGTGCGCCGTATTCCATGCAAACTGCGCTTTGCCGAGTAGCCCCCAGATGAGTGAGCCAAACCAAAAGATAATAAGGACAAGTGCGGCGATGGCAATCCCTTGGCGGAGCGGATGCGGGCCGGATTGTTTGTTTGCGGTGCGTGGGCGCATAAGAACAAGTATACCAGTAGCACATAAATGAATGTCGGACTGAATGCCGGACTTACGAAGTCCAGAGGACTTCGTAAGTCCAAACATACTACGCAGTCGCCCATTGCTCGCGGCAGCTGCTATTGAGCGACTTACGAAGTCCCCCGACTTCGTAAGTCGGGTATTGGGGCGAAGCGCTAGCGATCACTCCCCCGCACCATTTTCATAAACACTTCCTCCGGAATGTTCACTGTTCCGGTGGCTGCCATTCGTTTTTTCCCGCGCTTTTGTTTTTCAAGCAATTTCTTCTTGCGGGTTATGTCGCCGCCATATAGATACCCAGTCACATCTTTCCGAAGAGCGGAAAGCGTATGTGAAGCGATGATACGCCCCAGCGCCTCAGCTTGAATCTTTGTAACAAAAAGCTGCTTCGGCAAGATATTGCTTAATTTTTCAACCATTCGTTCTCCCTCTTCTTGCACTCTCCGACGCGCCACCACTCGCGCAAATGCCGGCACTGCCTCGCCAGCTACTAGAATATCAAGTTTTACAACATCAGCTGGTCGCTCATCAAGAAATTCATACGAAAGCGAAGCGTAGCCGGACGAGACATTTTTTACACGATCAAAAAAACCGCGCATCAGCTCACGAAGCGGCATCTCGGCAACAAGCTCAATACGACCGTCTGTGTAGGTTTCAGTTTTCATAACCGCCGCCTCGTAGTCGTGAAAAAGACGCATAAGTGCAGAGAGCGCGGCTGGCGGTGTGATAAGTATGATTCGCACCCACGGCTCCTCAACACCGGCAATGTCTCCAAAAGCAGGAAAGCGCGATGGAGTGTAGACGGTCGTGCGCTTTCCTTGTTTGTTTATAATAGTATAGGCAATTGTTGGCATTGTTATCACAAGCTGCAAAGAAAACTCGCGACGAAGACGCTCGGTTATGATTTCCAGATGAAGCATCCCGAGAAATCCGCAGCGAAAGCCGCGGCCGAGGACTCCGGAGGACTCCTCTTCAAACGAAAGTGACGAGTCGGAAAGCTTCAGTCGCTCAAGTGCCTGCCGCAAGTCACGAAAATCGTCCTGACTTTCAGGATATACAGACGCCCACACCACAGGGCGCGGCCGTGCAAAACCTGAAAGCGCCGGAAGCGCGCCACGGTTTGCACCGAGCGTATCGCCAACCGCGACAACGCTCGGCTCTTTGATACCTGTTACCACGAAACCAATCTCGCCCGCAGAAAGCGTTTCAACCGGTATTTGCTCCGGAGAGAATACACCAACCTCAAGTGCGCTGAATTGCTTTCCGCTCGCGCGAAATGCAAGCGTATCGCCTTTTTTTATTTCGCCGTCAAACACGCGTACATATACTGCGACACCGCGATGTGTTGAAAAAGAAAAGTCAAAAATAAGGCCGCGCGCCTCGGGGCGCCCCGAGGCGCGCGGAGGTGGAATATGCGCAATAATCGCTTCCAAAAGCTCCGCAACACCCTCACCTGTTTTTCCGGAAACGGCATACACGGTGTCTGGAGAAACACCAAGAAGCGCGGCAAGCTCCGCCCCCACCTCCTCACCTCGCGCCGCCGGGGAATCAATTTTTGAAATAACCGGAATGATGACACATCCGGCTTCCTGCGCCATAGAAAGTGTGGTGAGTGTCTGTGCTTCTATCCCCTGTGTTGCGTCTACGAGTAGCAGTACCCCTTCCACAGCTTTCAGTGCGCGTGATACTTCATAGGCAAAGTCAATGTGTCCCGGCGTGTCAATAAGATTTAAAATATATTCTTCCGGTTCCGCCCCGTGAGAATGCATAAAATGCATTCTAACGGGCTGCATTTTTATAGTGATGCCGCGTTCACGCTCAAGATCCATTCGGTCAAGTACTTGCGCGCGCATTTTACGAACTTCAATTGTATGAGTATGTTCAAGAAAACGATCGGCAAGAGTGGACTTGCCGTGGTCAATATGCGCGATGATTGAAAAATTTCGTATGTGATCAGTATTCATAATGAGAAGTCCAGTAGCCCAACGGCGCGTGGCGTGCCACGCGCCGTGCACCAGCCCCAGAGCATGGCGGCACTCGCCGCCATGCTCCGGGGCTGGTGCTGACTACTCGCCAAAGGTTGGCAAAAGCCCGCGCCGCTTCGCAAAGCGATGCACCGCAGCGTGCATATCTTTGAACTCTTTATTCTTTAGAAGCATAAGGGTTCCTCCTGCTACGACAAGCCCCACTATACCAGCGATAAGACCTTGCGTGAAGACGGCAGCAAGCGTGGTAAGCGGTGCGATATTCCCCATCGCGGCAAGTGTGCCATACGCAGCGCCGGCGGCGGCGAGCGCTGCAAGCACTCCTTCATAGAGTGGTCGCACAAGCGAGCGGTTGAACCCGGGCGCCACTTTTGTCATTGCAATGAGTAAAAACAGAGCAGTCACAAGCTGCCCGAGCATTACCGCAAGTGCAAAAATCAGCACAATATTTCCGGAGACATTCCCCACGCGAAGCAGTGTTCCAAAGGCATTAAGTGTGCCGGCGGCGCGGTGGAGATAAAAAAGCCCGCCAACAGCAATACTAACGGACACCGCGCCGCCGACAAGCTGATACAAAAGCGGTCGCCACGACTGCTGCGCAGCGTAGAGTGCGCGCGACAAAAGTAAAATGAGTCCTTGTGCCGCCAGTCCAACAACCAAAATCGCAAGCGCAGCGGCGGTGAGGCGCGTATCACTCCAGTCAAATCGTCCTGAGCCGAGAATTACCCGCACAAGGTGTGCGCGCAGCACAACGACAAGTGCAAAAACTACAACGGACCAAAGCACCAGATGCCGCCCGGCTGCCGAGAGTATGCGCGTAAACTCTTGCCGCTTATCTAGTCCGGAAAGTTCTGATAGTACCGGAAATGCCGCCACTGCGTAGGAAGAACCAATAAGTGCAAGAGGTACGGTCTCAAGATTTGTTGCAAAAGTGAATACTGAAATAATACCGGAGCCGGCGCGCGCTGCCAGTATGGTAATGACAAAAACAACTGCCGAACCAACACTAAGCGCAAGAGTACGCGGAACCGAATCACGCAAAACAGGCATAATCACTCGCCAAGAAGGCAGTACGGGGCGCGGCATAAGGCGCGCCTGCACAACAATTGGAATGTGTATTGCCAGATATGCCAGAGAGCCTAAAATCACACCGTACCCGATACCGACAAGCCCGAAATAGGGATACAGTACGATTGCACCAAAAATAATTCCGAGGTTGTAGAGCACCGGCGAGAGCGAATATATTATGAATTTACGATGTACCTGCGTAACGCTCGCAGCAATACCTGCAAGCCCAAGCAAAATCGGCTGCAGAAGAAGAAGCCGTACCAGCATCACAAAAGCGCCTGCGTGCGGCGACGATGCAAAGGTCGGAAATAAAATAAAGAGTACTCGTGGCGCGATGAGGGAGACGATAAGCGCGGTTACGCCTCCAATCAAAATCAAAAAAGAAACGGCGTGCGATATAAGCGCACGCGCCTCATCTTTATTATCATTTGCAATACGCGGAATAAGCACATACGCCGAAACGAGTGATGCGACGAGAATAAAGACAAGATCTGGAATCTTAAACGCCGCATAATACATATCAAGCGTTGTGCTGGCGCCAAAAATATGCGCAAAGGTGCGATCGCGAATGAGCGCAAGCGCCTGCGAGCCGAGGGTGAGTATCGCAAGCCAATACGCGGCCTGATGCAGGCCGCGTATTGGTGTTGCGAGCCGCCGCCAAATTCGCCTCACCATATTTCTTTTACTTCTTCAGTTGTGCAGACGGAAGTGGCGTGCCAACGGCATTTTGTACAAATGGATTTTTGTTATTCGCGAGCACTTTTTGCACTTGCGATACCGCCTTCGCGTTTTTTGGAGAAAGCGCGGCGATAGCTTTTATTTCTGTAAGTGCCTTTGTGTACTTTCCCTGCTTCGCATACGCAACCGCGAGGAAGTATCGTGCGTTCGCATAACTTGGATTCAGAAACACTGCACGAGCGAGCGCCAGCACTGCGCCGGCGGTATCTTTTGTTTCAAGACGCAACACACCAACCTGGAAGAGTACTGCAGGATTGTTTGGAATGAAATACGCCGCCGACTCTGCCGCTTTCAATGCCTCTTTTGCCTTGCCAAGCTGAGCGTCAACTTGCGCCAGCTCAAGAATCGCCGGCGTGTAGTTTGGTTTCAAGCTCACGGTCTTTGTGAGGAATGTTCCGGCATCCGTATATTTTTTATTCGTAAGTGCAAGCTGTGCAAGCGTGAAGGTGATACGCGGACTGGTTGGATTTAATGTTTGCGCTTTTTCATATGCCTTCTTCGCCGCCGCGTACGAACCGGGAACACCGAGGGGCACTGCGGCATAGTAGACATTGCCAAGCGCTATCCAGTTTTCGTATGTGTGAGAATTATTTTTTGTCGCCGCCTGCGCAAGCGCGATACCCTCGGCAAACAGTGTTTGAAGCTGTTTGGTGTTTACCTTTGCTTTATCTTTCAGACCTTTTTGCACAATTTTATTTATTTGTGTCACATTGATAGCGGCTTTGAGGCGATATGCAGTATCACTTGGCGCATACCGAAGTGATTGATTTGCCGCGGTTGCCGCAGCAGACAAATTGCCGGAAGCAAGCGCGTTTTCAGCGCGAGCAAGAGAGGTCTGTGCGAGGTAATTTCCAGTTACTCTATACGCAACCACCACACTGGCAAGCAAGAAGAGTGTCAGCAAAAAAGCGATGATAAATCCGGTACGAGGATTTTGTGAGAAAGAAAGAGCTCGTTGTCCCCGGGGCTCTATTTCACGAAGAGTTGAAACAAAGACACCCGCAAGGACGAGACCTATGGCAATGATGATTGGACCCGGAATGTTAAACACAAGCTCAACAATCACAAAGAGCATACCCACAAAAGACATACCTGCCACCGCGCGAATAAACGAATCTTCAATATCACGCATTACGAGTGCGCGAATACCAAAGAAAAGAAAGAGCCCCAAAAACGCGAGCCACGCGAGTGCGCCTATGATGCCGGTGGTGACAAACGAGGTGGGGATGAAGCCAATGCCGGTTGAGAAATCCGTACTCCAAAATTGCGTCAGATTTACGCGCGCATTTCTAAAGAGAAGCAGCTGCTGTCCAAAAGTGTTTGGACCTGACCCGAACAGTGCCTCTGTGCGATAGGTATTTTGACCAACGGAGAGCGTTGACTGCCACGAAGGACGAACGGTGGTGTTGTTAAAGTGTACTGCGTTGTCAAGAGCACCAGCAACAGATGCGCCGCCGATGAGAAAGAATAATGTTACGACAAGCACAATAAGCGGAACCACTATGCGCGATTTGCTCGCGTGCTCGTCACTGCCGAAATCCTCTACGGTGTCAATGTATACCTCTTCTTCGCCATCGGTAGTAATCCCGATTAAATCATCTTCAGATTCTGCCGTATCTGAAAGTGCGCGACGCATAACCGCCTCAACAAAAAGCCCGAATGCAATAAGACCAACGAGCACCCATGTTACAAGGTTGTTGGAAAGCGCAAGAACAAAAAGCGCAAGAACTCCAACCACTCCAAGAGCGTATGCTTTTTGTCGTGAGAACTCAACAAAACGAAATGCGATGAGTGCCGCAACCAACCCAAGCCCGGAAAACATAGTGAGATCGGTAAATGATCCTATGAGAGAAAGATTTGCATTAATGAGCGTCGGATCAACATAACCGATTACAAAAAGCACCATCTGCCCGACAAGCACTACGCCAAAAAGGCACGCGGCGATTCGGAAAAATGACCGAAAATGCTCACGCCGACGAAGAACAAGTGCGGCAAGAGTACCAAGCACGCTCACAAGCACCATAAAACCAAAAGTGTCTGTTTGAAAATTTTCAAAAATACTGCGCGATGCCGGTGCGGACGAAAACAATACGGAGAGTCCGTAGGCGATTGGTACCAGCCACAGCGCACCCAGTAGCAAGAGCGGCGGCGCGGTAAAGTTCCCGGCGGTCAAGCGTGCGAGTGCGTAGAAAATGACTGTGAGGACACTTCCCAGTACAAGTACGAATACTTTCAAAGGAAAGAAGGGCACGGCTGGCAAGGGAATAAAAATAATCGCTGCCAAGAAAAGTGTGAGAAAAAATGTCACTTGCGAGGCGCGTTCAAAAGACCAACGAGAAGTTGAGAGCGAACGAAAAGAATTAATGAATTGCATATATAGAATGATTTTAGTAGTAATAATTGATAATGCTACTTTATTTAGTGTACAAACCCCTTGCGCCTTGAAAAAGACGCGACCCGCTTGGAGCTATGGCTTAGTATACCCCATAGTCAAACAATGCAAATACTGTTTTCCACTGTACTACACAACCCGCGCACTTGGCGCGGGTTGTGTAGTACAGTGACCGAGCTGATAAGCCGAATTCTGTTCTCTCACCGCCCTGCGCCGGTGGCGCAGGGCGGTGAGATAGACGACCATCTATCTGGGACTGTCGTTACCGACAGCCTCAAGCGGCGCTCCGGAATATATCCGGCACGGCCTTGCACAGAGGTAAGGATTTAGCCGTTTCACCCATACGTTTCCGTATGATTCTTCCCGAAGGAAGCCGTTCTCTTTCAAGTAAGGCGTCTCTGCTCGCACCTCGTGTCTCGCGACAGACGGGCGTTACCCGCTACCTTGCTGCAGAGCGCTTGCGCGCTCTGCCTGTGTTCGGACTTTCCTCTCCCACAAATGTAAGAATGTAAGAGCGGTCGTCTTGCTCGGTCTATGTCCATTATGCAACAAGAGCACCCCGCCGGCAAGCCGGCGGGGTGCTCTTCGGCAGTGCGAGAAGCTGAGATGCGCGTCCACCACTTCCGTACCAATGAGCGACTTCGTACGCTGCGTACGAAGTCGCTCATACTTTTCAGTATTATGAGGAGTGCCCTATGTTTCTGAACTTGTGCAGACCTACACCATTTCAAATTCGTGGAAGACATTTCCGGTCAAATATTTCTGCTGTATGCACGAGGCACCCGCATAACAATGTTACTACAACACAAACCCAAATTGTGGACTTACGAAGTCCAAGGGACTTCGTAAGTCATTCATACTTTTTAGAGTATGAGGAGTGCCATATGTTTCTGAACTTGTGCAGCCGGCGTGGTGCTCTCAAGATAGCTGTTTCAAGATGTCATCTTGAAACAGCTATCTTGAACTGAAGATCAATTTAGTGGATATCTCATCGCGAGGTGTTTTTTCCGTATGGTAAAGGCAGCGCTACGACTGTGCCTTTTTTCCATCCGCGCGACTGTGCTGCACCTGCGCGCATCTCAAGGACATATTTTATTGGTTGAGATGGATAAAGGACATTTGGATAGCTTGCCGGCGAAACTGAATTTTCAATTCCAATGATTGTTCCGTTGTCCGATAGCCAAATAATATCAATTGGCGTGAGCATATCTTTCATCCAAAAATCGTAGCGCTTATCGCGCTTGAAAACAAAGAGCATACCGTAGTTACTTGGAATATTTACCCGTCCTGAAAGTCCTCTTTCCTTCGCTGCGGTAGTTGTGGCAATCTCAAACCGTATACCATTTGCAAAAAGAAATGGGGTGGTACCAGGAGCGATACTCCCAGATGTCCTATAGATACTTCTATAAAGGACAATATGCTGAAGGACAAAGGTGCCGCCGGCAAATAGTACCGCCGCCCCGAGCACTGCCAAAAAAATACGCGCTCGGGGTTGTGTCATAGCATCCAGTATCGCACAAGTGCGCCCGCTTGCGCGGGCGCACTTGTGCGATTGGAGGGTAACCCTTCTGCAGCGAGCGGCTTTGTCCCGCCCCGCCCAGCGCCCGCAGGGCGCTGGGCGGGGCGGGCGCGGACACTTGTGCTTGTGCTGCACAAGTTCAGAAACATATGAGAATCCTCATAATATTGTAGAAAATATGACCGACTTCGTAAGTCGCGACGACTTACGAAGTCGGTCATTTGGGTTTGTGATATAACAATGTTGTTACGCGGGTATCTCACGCGCCCAGTGAATGTATCAAGATAGCACCTTCAAGATGTCATCTTGAAGGTGCTATCTTGATACATTGAAATTTGGTCAGGAGGAAGTCGGACTTCCTCCCAATCTGGTATAACACCACTCGCCCTCATGAGTCATTCGGTATGGTCTCTCCCTTGCGGTATTATGGTCTCTCCCTTGCGGTATATTGTATCGACAGTAACAGCGCGGGAGTGCCAGCGGGAGTGCCATAGGTGGCGAACGCGTACATGTGCTTGCCAATTATGGACAATGCTCTACTCTGTTCCTTATGCTACTTTCAATCGTTGCCGTTGCAGCGTTCCTAGCAACTTTTTTTGGCGGGTCGTTTGCACTTCGGCTGAAAGACCGCCTGCATCTTATCCTTGGCTTTAGCGCGGGCGCGGTCATTGCGGTTGCATTTTTTGATCTCCTCCCTGAAGCGCTCACTCTTGCAAAAAATATTTATAGCCCATCCAGCGTACTCGCACTCACCGCAACCGGCTTTATGATTTATCTGGTACTTGATAGATTTTTTCTACTTCACGGCGCGCACGAAAACGAAACGGCGGAGAACTCGCGCGCCAAGGCGCGCGGCGTTGCCGGAGCCGGCAGTCTTTCTTTTCACAGCTTTCTTGACGGCATTGGTATCGGACTTGCCTTTCAGGTCTCACCTGTTGTTGGTCTTGTGGTCGCCGCCGCCGTGCTCACCCATGATTTTTCTGATGGCATCAATACAGTGAACCTCATCTTGAAACACGGGGGCACTGCCACGCGCGCGAAGCGCTGGCTCCTCGTTGATGCGGTCGCGCCCGTACTCGGCATCCTCACAACACTTTTCTTTCATGTGCAAGAACAAACGCTCGCACTCCTGCTCGCGCTTTTTGCCGGCTTCTTTCTTTATATCGGGGCAAGCGACCTCATTCCGGAGAGCTATCACAGCCACCCCGCGCGCTGGACAACCTACTCAACTATCTTAGGGGTTGTGATACTCTACCTCACCGTCAAATTCGCCGGGGGTTAAAAAAGCCGAAAGGAGGAAGTCGGACTTCCTCCTTTTGGGCTTCCTCCTTTCTTATTGTTTCTTTTGTTTTCCCTTCTTCCACTGGTCAATGCGAGCATGATTGCCTGTGGTGAGTACTTTCGGTACGCGATAGGACTTTCCTTTCCATTTAATTATTTCAGGTCGCGTATATATTTCGCGCGAAGCGATACGCCGTTCCTCAATGGAGGTGTCATTCCCGGGAACACCTTTGATACGGCGAGTAACCGCATCAATGATTGCCATTGCCGGCAATTCCCCGCCCGTAAGTGTGTAGTTTCCTGTAGAATATTTTCTCACAGGCAATACTGTTTTAAGCATACGCAACGCGCGCTCATCAACACCTTCGTATCGCCCTGAAATAAGAACGATGTCATCATATGAAGTAAGTTTTGTGGCAATGGTATTGGTAAAATCGGTACCACCCGGAGTGAGCCATATCAGCACTGCTTTCTTTTTTGGTGTTAAACGCCTACGTAACGTATGCTCAACCGCGCGTACAATTGGCATGGCTTGCAACACCATTCCGGGACCGCCACCATATGGACGTTCGTCAACTTTGCCGTAGGCATTTGTCACAAAATCACGCGGGTTTTGATAGGTGATTTTTATCTTTTTTTGTTTTTGTGCTCGCCCTAAAATAGAAGTGTTCAGATATGACTCGCATACCTCCTTAAAAAGAGTAACAAAATGGAAACGAAGTGTGCGTGAAGCGGACATTTGGCACCTTATGCCACAAAACCATCAACCGCCTCGTCAACCGACTTAAACTCTCGTTCGCGTTTTCCGCCAACCGGTTCATTGATTTTAAGATTTACTCGCGCGTTGTTTTTCATTCCAACGACACGAAGGAGAATGCGAAGCGCCTTGGCGGTTGCGCCATCTTTACCGATAATTTTTCCCATATCGTCGGGATGCACGGTGAGCGTGAGCAATACGCCCATCTCATCAACTGACCGTACAACTTCCACCGCCTCCGGATTATCAACGAGTGCTTTGATAATTTGTTCTAGAAATTCTTGATCGCGTTCCATATAATTGTGTGTGAAAAAATGTAAATCTCAGTTCAGATTTATAGTAGCACGCGCGCCGCGGAGCGGCGCGCGTTATGCACTATGCCGGTGCTACTGCCGTGGCAGGCACTTCGGACTCAGCTTCTTTCGGGATTTCCTGTTCTTGCGGGACTTCTTTCGTTACTTCCTGTTCTTGCGGAGTTTCCGGCACCGGTTTTTCGGCAGGAGCTTCTTCGGTTGGGGCAGATACCTTTTCTGCTGCAGTAGGCGCTTCTTCTGTCGCTTCAGTTTCGGCAGCGGTTGCTGTTTCTTCAGTTGCAACAGGCACCTCAGCACCGGCCGCGGCGCTGTCTGCACCATCTGTGCTCTTCTCACTTTTAAGTGGATGCTTGCGCGGAAGCACATTTACCTTTTTCCCGGTAAGTACCCCTTGGGTGATAAGAAGATTATTAAGTGAAGGCGAAACCTGCGCACCGTTTGCTATCCACTTTTTTATACGCTCGCCGTCAAGCGAAACCGCTTTTGTTTTTGGGTTGTACGAACCAACGAGGTCGGTATACTTTCCCGCCTTCGGACCGCGTGTTTTTTCTATAACCACAATGCGAAACGCCGCATCATTGCGCCGTCCTATGCGCTGAAATCGAATCATCAACATATATACCGGATACCATACCAGAGCACACTCCTGCAGTCAATATTTTGTACGAGTCCACCACATATGAGACTCCTGCGCTGTTAATGTTGATACAATATACCGCAAAGGAGAGACCATGTCTGGAGGAGGAAGTCGGATTTCCTCCTGACCAAAATTCAATTTCTCAAGATAGCACCTTCAAGATGACATCTTGAAGGTGCTATCTTGATTGTTGCTTTAATACCGTGTTCTTTCCATATGTCTAACGCTTTTACTCTTCTTCTCACTTCTTGTTTGTTTCTCATACTGCGATAGCGTATCGCAGATTCATACATACTCAAAGAGCCCCTTGTTCCTCTTAGATTGCTTCGTATACGCATATCTTCTTGATTAAGAAGAGTGCCTAGGTATGTGAACTTGTGCAGTGTGTGTTATTTTGGCACAACCAAATATGTCGCTTTGATGACTGATTGAGGATTATCAAAAGTAATCGGGTCTTCGTAGAAGTCGCCACGCGAATCCCGGTATACTTCCCCGGCGGAAACGATTATTCCATTCGTAGTGATATATACATCAATAGTAGACCCGGCGTGTATTCCTGTTGATATCGTATAATAAGGAGCGTTCCGGTTGGTGGAATAGTGCTCTGGGCATTCAGGAACTTTCGCATTTGATGTGATTACAAATTGTTTATTTTTTGGTGCGTATACAATATTTTCTTGAGTACCTGTGGAGGTATATATAAGACTACGAAACTTTGAGGGATTCGGGAAAAGATATACCGCGGGAGAGTTTTCGGCAACGGGATCAAAGGTAATTGTTGAAGTGGAATTAATGTACACAATATTTGGTTTGGCAGGGTTGTTAATTCCAATACCATAGGGATTGGGATTGTTACTATAGGTAAGCGTAAAACCAAATTTATCATTATGATATGTTCTTGAGTTGGGAATACCGAGTGGGGATGTTTCTTTTCTGTTGGACGAGTCGGCGGAAGTTGATGAGATATTAAATTTGAGAGTCGCAATCATAGAATTGATTAGTGGGTTTGTTGTGGAAGCCACATAGTAGGAGAAGATATTGTATTTTTTGGAACAATCTGATGGAATATAATGAGAGCTCTTTATTTTGTACATGGTTGCAAATGCATTCTCACCAACGAGGTGCCCACTTGTTGAATGGTATAGACTACTATTTTTTATGAACGCCGGAGGAGGAGTTTTCTTCGGAGTACTGTCCATGCTGGTTTCAAGAAATTTTGCACAAATCTCCTCATTACAAATTGATGAGTTACTATTTCCATACGCTCCACTTGTATCAAAACTTTTTTGTATTTTTAAATTTGAGGGATACTGAATTGTGAATGCATCGTTGCCACTGAAACCGTAATATGTTTTCAATTTACTACCATTCGTGAGAGAAGAAATAAACTGAAATGTAGAAAGTATAGTGCGTGCCTCTTTTTGGGAAGTCGTCCCACTTGTTTCGGTAGTAATGGACAAGATGAATGTGTATTGCCCTCGCTTTACGAATAATGTCTCGTATGTAAGATCGTATGGTTTTTTTTCATCAATGTGTATGGAAGAGTTGACTTGTATGGCCGGTAAATTATGAAATGATGTGGCAATTCTCTCTTCGTGATTTCCGTATTCATTTAGAGCGGCAACGGCGCGTAAATCTCCTATTGAAGGCAAAATATGAATATTAAACTCGCCGGACCATTGTGTAGGATCAGTAAATTGAAAATTGGCATGGGGTGATAATGTTCCACTATCATCTTTTAAAACATGCCAACCATCGGGGAGTTTTACCTCAAACCCATACTTTTCGTTGCGGTAAGTTGTCCACCCGGATGTATTGTTTGTTGCCATAGTGATTTTTGTTGAGCTGGCTGTTGAAATTGCTTTTGTGGTTGATGTAGTAGAAAGAATGGATTGGGACAACTTGTGTGGCATAGATGATAGGTGATGTATTTCGTAAAAGAATATTCCACCAAATAATACCGCGATAACAATGGCAAGAGATAAGACATTTGTTAATTTCATATGTCAAGTATACCACATCTAGGATTAACACTGGGCTCAACAAGTAAGTGCAACACTTGATAAAGTATCAATATTATAGAGTGGAAAGAAATCTTCCGGCAGGGGAAAAGATTTGAAAGACATTGAGCTTTTGGAGAAGTATCAAGATGATAAGGGATAGATAATGTCCAACAAAAGCTCTGTATGTTTGAGCACACTATATCAACTTTGGTGCATTTATTTTACAAAGTTAGAACCTATTTCTAGTGCCGCAGGCGGGAATTGAACCCGCACGCTGTTGCCAGCAAGGGATTTTGAGTC
>ENA-ORDP01001256-ORDP01001256.1-marine-sediment-metagenome-genome-assembly--contig:-NODE-1256-length-14331-cov-3.862917_pt1 | contig 14331 bp, 15 predicted proteins | sample MGYA00248627_ERZ508539 | MGnify/ENA primary metagenome ERZ508539 (study PRJEB26208, sample SAMN05571518) | marine sediment metagenome | biome: deep sea; feature: Hydrothermal vent; material...
TCTTCTCAGGTAGTTATCTTTATCTCTATAGAAGAATTGTGAGGTTTAAGCATTGAAAACAATAATGGGGACAGGCTACTTTTTGATTGAAGGATTTTAGTGATGCCGAGAATTCCAAGAGGACTGGTCGATGGTTTTGTTTACCACGTGCTTAACCGTGGAAATGGGAGACAGCGTGTTTTTCACAAGAGTCAGGATTATGAGGTTTTTATTGATTTAATGAGAGACGCAAAGACCCGGCATTCTGTTAAGGTATTGGCATTTTGTCTGATGCCGAATCATTTTCATATGATCCTGATGCCCACCAGAGCCGAAGATTTAAGCAGATGGATGCAGTGGTTGATGACATGTCATGTCCGCCGTTATCATCGGGATAATGGAACCAGTGGTCATGTATGGCAGGGACGGTTTAAGAGCTTTGTTATACAGAGAGATGAGCATTTATTAACGGGATTAAGGTATGTTGAAGGAAATCCGGTAAGGGCTGGACTGGTTAAGTCGGCTAAAGATTGGTTGTGGTCATCTTACGGAGCAGTGATTGGTAATAGTTCGCGGTTATTGCTTGATGAAATACCTGTGGAACTACCCCGGGACCGGGATGGATATGTGGATGAACCTTTAACTGAAAAAGAACTGGACAGGCTTCGTCAGAGTGTGAATCGTCAATCTCCATATGGAGATTCGATGTGGCAGATGCAGATGGGTAGAGAGCTTGGACTGGAATCTACGCTTAGGCCACGGGGAAGGCCAGCGAAGAGAGAGATAGAAAATGAGAGACAGTAGCACGTCTCCTTTTATAATCATTGGTATGCACCGCTCCGGTACCGCAATGATCGCTCAGATACTGGAGAATCTGGGTTTATTTACCGGCAGGAAAAAACAGCATAACCACGAACCCCTGTTCTTCATGAACATTAACGATTGGCTCCTGCATCAAAGTTGTGCTTCATGGGATTATCCTGAACCGTTTCACTTACTGCTTGAAAATAAAGAAATCAGGGCCCTGGCTACTGATTACATGCGTTCCATGGTAAGGATACCGGCTGTGGCCTCGTTTCTCGGCTGGAGGAAATGCCTTCGTTCCCGCAGCCTTTTCAACCTGAACTTTTCCTGGGGATGGAAAGACCCCCGTAATACCTATACCCTCCCTCTCTGGCTGGAAATATTTCCCGATGCAAGGGTGATACATATCCACCGCAATGGTGTTGATGTGGCAAACAGCCTGGTTATGCGGGATCAAAGAGCGTTTGAGAACAAGAAGTCAAGATATATTGCAAGGAAAGCGTTTTACAGGGTCCGGCCAAAGCGCGGCGGTTTCACTGACTCAATACGGTGTACCTCTTTAGAAGGCGCATTTTCGCTGTGGGAGGAATATTTGAAGGAGGCTAAAAAACACGTTATAGCCTTGGGTTCCGGGGCCCTTGAGCTGAAATATGAAGAGCTGGTTTCCAGTCCGTACGAGTTATTACGCCAGCTTGCCGATTTCTGTGGGTTGGAAGTAAGCGATGGAGACATTCAGAGGGTATCTGTGGTGGTGAAAAAGGATCGTGCGTATGCATATAGGGAGAATCCGGAATTGCGGACATTTGCTGAAGAAGTGGGTGATCGCCTGAATGCACATGGTTATTAGCAATGAATAGTCCTCTTGTATATATCGTAATTTTGAACTACAGGAACTATACGGATACAATCGAATGTGTTCACTCGGTTGAGGCTGTTAACTATCATAATTATCGTATTATAATAGTAGACAACGGTTCTGATAATGAATCGGAAGAGATACTCAGAAGAAAATTCCATAAGCATGTTTTTATTCAAACGGGAGAAAACAGGGGTTATGCAGCAGGGAATAATGCCGGTATTGAGTATGCCCTTAATGCAGGGGCTGATTACGTCCTGATCCTTAATAACGACACAAGGGTGGAGCCGGATTTTCTTGAAAAACTTGTTGATTATGCCGAGTCTAATCCGGATGTCGGGGTTCTGGGGCCTAAAATTGTTACCGGGTCCGGAGATCTGGATATTAGCTGTGCCCGCCGCCGGCCCTTATTGCAGGACTATTTCTGGAGGGTTGGGCCGGGTAGGTGGTTGCTTCCGGAGAATAGATGGGTTAAGAGTCATTATTATAAGGGTGAATATGATTTTCAGGAGGCCAGGGATGTGGATATAATATCCGGCTCCTGTATGCTGATTCGCTGTAAACTGTTGCGGGAGACAGGGCTTCTTGATGAGAATACGTTTCTCTTTCTGGAGGAATTTATTTTGCATGAAAAAGTGCGTAAAACAGGATTTTCTACTGTAATTGTTCCTTCAAGCAGGATAGTGCATAAAGGGCACTCCTCAATCGGGAAGAAAAACTACGGAGTTATAGGTGAGAGCCTGAGGAGTTTGAATTATTATCTCTGTCATTATCGTGAATTCGGGAGAGTTGCGGTCTATTTTGCACTTGCAAGTGTTGCAATCAAAGGTGGAGTTGAAGCTTTAAGTATGTTTTTGAGAGATAGGACAAGGACGTAGGTTAGCCGCAGATTAACACAGATTAAAAACCGGTTCCGGAGATATTAAGGTTGTTGGAAGAGATATGATAGACTCTGAACTCATTCTCGACAGACATCGTGTCTGTCTCCGAGGTATTTTCGCAATTCACCATCCGGGTGAATATACTGCGAAAATAAAACCGTTCAGCCTCTATCATATCTCTTCCTTACCTTGATAGAGGCTTCTTGAATTTGGCTCTGGGGTTACTAAAGTTAAAGGAGCAGTATCTGTGATAAAAAGGAATTTGACTCACTCTCAACTCAAGGTAGGGAATACTAAATGGGGGTTCCCTGGTGATTGATGTATTGATAGGCGGGGATGTCTGTCCGGTGGGTCGGAATGAGCCTTTTTTCAGGAAGGGAGATGCTTTGGCCATCTTTAATGACCTGCTTGAAGAGTTTAAAAGGGCTGACCTCTCGATTGTGGCCCTTGAAAGTCCTCTGATAACCAGGAGTTCTCCAATTCTGAAATGCGGACCGGGATTAGGGGCTGAGAGTGATTGTATCATTGGAATGAAGCAGGCAGGAATAGATGTTATCAATACAGCAAACAACCATATCATGGATCATGGCTCAACCGGGTTGAAAAATACACTGGATGTCTGTGCAGGGGCCGGGATTTCAACTGTTGGGGCAGGTGAGAATCTTGAAGAGGCAAGGCGGATACTCATCAGGAGAATCGGCAGGGTCAGGATTGGCATACTTGCTGTTGCAGAGCATGAGTTTTCAATAGCAACAGCCAATTCATGCGGGGCAAACCCGCTTAATATAATCGATTATGTAAGGAACGTCAGAAGTCAGAGGGATAAATTTGATTACCTGATCGTGTTGCTTCACGGAGGAAATGAAAACTATCCCTACCCGAGTCCACGCTTAAAAGAGACCTGCCGCTTTATGGTCGAGATGGGGGCTAATGCAGTGATAGTTCAACACACGCACTGTCCGGGTAGTTATGAAGAGTATCAGGGTGCCCATATTGTTTATGGCCAGGGGAACCTGATATTTGATTGGCCGGATCAGGATAAGGCTTTCCATGAAGGATTTCTTGTAAAACTGACGATTGCAGAGGACTTTGGTTCGACAATGCAAATAATTCCGTATTTGCAATCGGATTCGCAACCGGGGGCCAGGAAAATGGATAAAGAGACAGAGCGGTTATTCCGTAAGTCCCTCGAAGAGAGATCCTTTTCCATCAGGGATGATGCCTTTGTTCAGGCTCAGTGGCTTCAGTTTTGTGAAAAGATAAAACATGCCTACCTCAGTAAGGTTTTGGCTCATAACAGAGTGCTGAGTAAGTTGAACTCACAGGGTTTTATAGTGAAGTATTTTTATACGAAAAGCTCACTGACTTGCCTCCGGAACGTTGTTTCCTGTGAGGCACACAGGGAAGTCCTGGAAACCATATTTAAGCACCGGATGATATGAATATCAAAGTGACCGGAGAGCATATGCATTCTGACAAGTACTATGATTGGTCCTGCCAGCGGGTTCTGAATGAAACCGACGGATGCAGATATGGGGATTGGGAGAACAACTCAGAGGGGTTTCCGTTTGCAATACATCCTGATGGGTTCCCGATATTCCTTTCTTCTAAGGATTTACATAATAACGATGAGTATTCAGGGGGTGATCCATATGCAGTTGAAGGCAATATTGAAGATGAGTTTCACAGGCAAAGGATTGACTCAACACTATATCTATTGAAATCAGCGTTGGATGAAAAGATATCAGCGCCTAAAATTCTGGATATCGGTTGTGGCCAGGGGCATATAACTGCTGCGATTCAGAAGAACTTTCCTGATGCAGAGATTACCGGTCTCGATTATTCAATATCGGCAATCAGTTACGCAGCAAACAACTTCCCGGGGATTGATTTTTGTGTTGCAGATGCCTGCAATCCACCTTACTGCAGTGAATACTTTGATGCTGTAGTATGCAATAACCTGTGGGAGCACGTGCCTGATCCGCTGTTGCTGCTTAAAGGCATAAGGCGGATTTTGAAAGGCCATGGCTTCCTGATTGTCTCAACTCCCAGCCGTTACCGATTCTCAAATATATTAAAGGTGCTCAGGGGAAAAAGAGTGGATTTAATGTCCCCCCATCATGTAACGGAATATTCTGTTGGTCAGGTTATGGAACAGTTGAGGTGGGGAGGTTTTGAGGTTAAAAAAATCCACAGTAAACCTCTTTCCAGCCGGGCCCGGACTGTAAGGTCTTTGATGGCGTACCGTCTGATTTTACCCGTTATGAGGGTGTATCTGAGGGTTATAAACTCAGATCATATCCTTGAAAGCACGGCCTTTTTTCTGGCAGAAAAAGGGGTTTTTGAAGAAAGGAGTCTATGGCTATACAGCTTGCAATTCACAGCAGACCCGGCAGTTTTTCCGACCGTTGGATACGGTACTGCTCTGAATACGGAATAGCTTACAGGGTTGTTGATTGTTTCGATTCCGACATTATGGAGCAACTTAAGGGAATTGATGCTCTGTTGTGGCATTGGTCCCATACCGATCCGAAGGCTCAACTTGCAGCCAGCCAGTTAATAATATCCGCAGAAAGGTCCGGAATCAAAGTCTTTCCCGATATCGCTACCTGTTGGCATTATGATGACAAGATCGGGCAGAAATACCTGCTGGAGTCCATTGGAGCTCCACTTGTACCATCCTATGTTTTCTTTGACGAAGACAAGACAATGAGATGGATAGAGGGGGCTGAATTTCCCAAGGTTTTCAAGTTGCGTTGCGGGGCTTCTTCTGAAAATGTGAGGTTGGTCAGGAACAGAAAAGAAGCTGAAAAACTGTGTAAAAAGGCTTTTGACAAAGGGTTTCCATCTATCAGTGGATATTTCAGTGATGCCGGGACAAAAATGAGAAAGACAGGCAGCATTATGCAATTGATAAGTAAAATAATCCGTATGCCCAAAATACTTCTTGCCAACAGGAGCGCGCGGCCCTTTATCCCTGCTCAAAGGGGTTACGTATATTTCCAGGACTTCCTGCCGGATAACGCTTTTGACACAAGGATAACAGTAATAGGTAACAGGGCTTTTGGATTTACAAGAAATACAAGGCCTGGTGATTTCCGGGCGTCCGGAAGCGGTGACATAGACTATAACATGGAAAGAGTAGATGTTCGATGTATTGAGATTGCATTTGAGACTGTAGAAAAACTTGAAACACAAAGCCTGGCGTTTGATTTTATCCTTGACCAAAAAAACAAACCTGCAATTGTTGAGATAAGTTACTGTTATCAAAGTAAGGCTGTTTATCACTGTCCTGGCTTTCGGGACAGTGAGATGAACTGGCACTCAGGGCATATATGGCCGGAAGATGCTATTTTAATCGATTTACTGGAGGCAATAACTGTTTGAGGTCGGGATATCCGGGAAGCATTAAAAAGAATGTATTCAGGCTTAAAGACTATCGGAATGACGGAATGAACAGGATAATACCAGGAATTATATCCGCAGATTACACAGATTTCGCAGATTTCAACAGAAAACAATAATGATTAAAATTTGCTATGTAATAGGACAGCTCAGCAGGGGAGGGGCAGAGAAGCAGTTGTATGAACTTGTTAAAGGAATTGACAGGGAAAGGTTCTCTCCTGTTGTGATCGGTCTTAGCAGCGGTGGTTTCTGGACAGGAGAGTTCCGGAAGCTGAACATTCAGGTGATAGAACTTCAGAGAAGAAAAAACAGGGAGTTTACCAGACTCTTCAGGCTTATAAAACTCTTCAGGATAATAAAACCTGATATAGTGCATACCTATCTGTTTTCTGCAAATTCGTATGGAAGGATTGCGGCAATTATTGCAGGGGTGCCTGTTATCATTGCTTCTGAACGTAGTCTGCCGGAGACAGGAAAAGATAAGACCGGGTATCAGGTTTTTCTTGATAAAATACTTGCTTTTTTTTCGCACGGGATCATATGCAACTCTATCAAAGCCTCGGAGACCCTTATTGATAAATACTCTTTTGATGCCAAAAAGGTCTTTACTGTACACAATGCTATAAATACAGTTGATTTCCTGAAGGGAACCGAACTTGATAGTCAAAGGAAGATAGCCCGAAAGGTAGTCGGGACTGTTGGCAGATTGCATTCCTCGAAAAATTACAGATTATTTCTGGACATGGCAAGGATTGTCCTTGAAAACTCTGAACCCGGAAGCCTGAAATTTGTGGTAATCGGAGATGGAGATTTAAGGAATGAATTAGAGAGGTATGCGCAGCAATCAGGTATTGCAGAAAATGTAGTATTTACCGGCGAAAGTGATGATGTTTTTCCTCTGCTGCAAACCATGGATGTTTTTGTTATGACTTCACTGTATGAGGGATTGTCTAACGCAATAATGGAGGCAATGTTGGCAGGACTCCCTGTTGTTGCTACCGATGTTGGTGGTAACAGGGAGTTGGTTATTAATGGGGAGACCGGATTTCTTTGTCCATCAAATGATGCTTCTTCTCTTGCAGAGAAGGTTACCGGTCTTCTCGGTAACGAACGGGATGCCGGACAAATGGGGGATAAGGGGAAAAAAAGAATAATAATGGAATTTAAAGTTGAGAAGATGGTTAGAGAGACAGAAGAGATTTACATGGGGTTTTTAAACCGGTAACCTAACAGCAGGATGGTTTATCTGCGTAGCACTATTTGTGAGTAATAAATGAAGAGAATTGCTTACATTACTGTAAAAGCCCCCTTTGGCACACAGGAGACTTTTATTCTGACGGAAATACTTGCCCTCAAAGAGATGGGTGCGGATATATTGATTCTACCGAGAGACAAGTCAGGTGACTTATTCCACAAAGAGGCTGAGTCCCTGCTTGAGGATATTTTGTGCATTCCATGGTTTGACGTCGATATCGCAAAAGACTTCATGAAGTTTATTTGCAGAAAGCCGGTTTATTTTATTAAAATAATGTATGATACTGTCTTCAAGGCAAGGAATATAAGGATAGCGTTCAAAAACCTGATAGTATTTCCTAAAGCAGTATCCCTGTCAGAGAATCTCAAAGAGGCCTCCATCTCACACATTCATGCTCACTGGGCTTCAACACCATCGACAATGGCTTATATTATTTCAGAGGTCACTGGAATACCCTGGAGTTTTACTGCCCACAGAGGGGATATTGCAGAGAATAATATAATCAGTAAAAAATGTGCTTCAGCATCTTTTGTAAGGGCCATAGATGAAAAGGGCCGTAAGGACCTGACAGGGATTGTTGGTGACAGTGTCCCTGACCGGAAAATATTGACGCTTCACATGGGAGTGGAAGTCGCAGGAAACGTTAAAAAGCCTGCAATATCGCAGGAAGCGTTTACGATTCTATGTCCTGCCAATTTTGTGCCTAAAAAAGGACACCGGTATTTGTTTGAGTCCTGCCGAATACTCTCGGACAAGGGTATGAATTTCGAATGTCTCATATCAGGAGACGGGTCGTTGGAAGATGAGTTGAAGAAGATGGTTGAAGGGCTTCCTGTTGGTTGTAATATAAGGTTTTTGGGAAGACTGCCCCATGAGCAACTCCTTGGATTATATGCTGAAGGCAGGGTTGATGTCGTTGTATTGCCGAGTATTGTAACCGGAGATGACGTTAGGGAGGGAATCCCTGTTGCTTTGATGGAGGCCATGTCATACGGTATTCCCGTTATATCAACCCGCACCGGTGGTATCCCGGAATTGCTCGGAGACGGCAGCGGGATAATGGTTGAGGAAAAGGATGCGGAGTCGCTTGCCGGGGCGATTGAAACACTGATTAATGATCCGGATTATTATGCATTGACAGGTATGCGGGGAAGGAAAAGGATAGAAAGGGATTTTAATATATCCCTGATTTCAAAGAGATTACTGGAGTTGTTTTCAACCGGTATTCAGTGATAAACGGTTGTTGGAAGGGATATGATAGACTCTTCACTCATTCTCGTCCCGGCGTCCTGCCGGGGCTCCGAGGTAGGTTTATCCTGCAATAAATGCGTATAAACCTGAAAACCGTTCAGAGTCAATCATATCCCTTCCTTTCCCTGTTTGTGGCTTTTTATCACCGAAGCGGGATTCAACTTGATAAACATGGAGATATGGCTTATACATATTGGAGAACTGCTTCCTGTTGATGGGCAGACAAGATTATTCCGCTACGGGATTCTGGCGGATATGCTGGCAGAGCGTGGTCACAGTGTTGTCAGGTGGGCGCCGACATTTGTTCATGCTTACAAAAGGCAGCGGGCTGAGAAGGACAGCTCGGTTAAAGTCAATGACCGATACAGGATTGAACTGCTGTATGCAAAAGGTTACAGGAGGAATATCAGTTTTAGCAGGCTCTGGTTTAATCATCAGATTGCCCGCGCGTTCAAACGGCGTATTAAAGATGAAAAGCCTCCTGATATTATTCTCAGCGCGCTGCCGGCTCCGGGAATGTGCAGGGTTGCAATAGAATATGCCGGATGTCATAATATGCCGGTTGTAATTGATGTCCGTGATTTATGGCCGGATATTTTTTTGAGTATAATTCCTCATGGATTACGTTGGCTTGGACGGGTTGCATTATGGCCGGCATTTAATGCCAACCGGCGTATCTTCCGGGAAGCAGATGCAATAACAGCAGTATCTGCCGGTTACCTGGATTGGGGACTGGCTTATGCAGGCCGTAAACGTTCAGAGACGGATGCAGTATTCCCACTGGCATCCCTGGAAAAATCCTTGAGCGAAGACCGGATAGAAAAGGAAAGGCGGTTCCTTCTTGACAGAGGTGTCGACCCTGACAGATTTATATGTTGCTTTTTTGGTCAGTTTGAAGCCTCCTACGATATAGAGACGGTGATAGATGCTGCAAGATTACTGGAGCAGTCACCCGGCAGGAAAATCCAGTTTGTTCTGTGTGGCGATGGCAGGAAGATGTCTTCTTTACGGTATCGCGGTACGGGATTAAAGAATGTAATCTTTCCTGGCTGGGTTTCTCCTGCAACGATTAAAGTATTAATGGAAATGTCGGATGCCGGGTTGGCGGCATATGTCAGGAACGCTCCCCAAGGCTTGCCCAATAAGGTATTTGAATACTTCTGTGGAGGTTTACCCGTGCTTTCAAGTCTTCACGGAGAGCTGGAGTCGATTATTTCGGAAAATTATTGTGGATCTGTTTATGAGGCAGGCGATGTGGAAGGTCTTGCAAGTGCCGTTTTGAGGTTATATCATAATCCCGGGGAAAGACGGAAGATGGGTGAAAATGCCCGGAGGCTGTTTGAGGAACGTTTCTCGGCAGGGCGTGTGTATACGGGTATGATTGATTATCTGGAGAGGATTGCCGGGAAAGAGATAGAAGCCTGAATCCAGAGATAAATGGTTATTGAAAGCGATATGATAGACTCTTCACTCATTCTCAACAGACATCCTGTCTGTCTCCGAGGAAATTTCGCAATTCACCATCCGGGTGAATTTACTGCGAAATTAAAACCGTTCAGAGTCAATCATATCACTTCCTTCCCTTGTTTGAGGCTTTTTATTGCTGGATCCGGCAGAGGGTAGGTTTTTTAATGGAATATTTGTTTTATCGCAAGGAGTCACAAAATATAAATCAGGTGGATTTGGCCTTGGAGAGTCAATATACCTTTAAACTCTGGCATCCTGAGATATCGAGTATTGTTCCTTCGGGAATACCCTTAACACCCTTTGCTGCCTGGTGGGTAATGCATTACTTGCATGTCTTCAGAAATAGTGGCTACGGGCTCTTCCTTGTCTATCATGGAAGAGCCTTGGTGCACCGGTCAGGCATATTCCCCGGCTACTTCAGATTCCCCTTTATGTCCGGGGATGACCTTCAGATCGGGGATATATGGACCCACCCTGATCACCTCAGACGGGGTATTGCTTCATTTGCAGTACAGCAGATCATTTTGTCAAAGGGCAGGGCAGGCCGTAATTTCTGGTATATTGTCAAGCGTGGTAATCTGTCTTCGATCAGGGTAATTGAGAAGGCGGGTTTTGTTAAGGTTGGAAAAGGGGAAAGGGTAAAAAGATTTGGGCTCAGGCTCCCGGGATTTTTCAGGATAATTCAGGAGAGATAAGTGAAGAAGAGATTGGACGGTTTTCTGAAAAGGACTTTTGATATAATAACCTCTCTGTCTGGACTTGTGCTCCTGAGTCCCTTGATATTTTTTTTAATTATATTCATTAAATTTGACTCTCCGGGACCTGCCTTTTACCGTGGAGAGCGGGTTGGCAGATTTGGGAAGACTTTCAGAATATTCAAGTTCAGGACGATGGTGGCTGATGCCGAGAAGCTTGGGGGGCCTTCAACTGCCTCTGACGACTCAAGGATTACAGGGGTTGGTAAGTTTCTCAGGAAATACAAGCTTGATGAATTGCCTCAACTTGTTAATGTATTAAAAGGAGATATGAGTATTGTGGGGCCGAGGCCGGAAGTCCTGATGGAAGTGGAGACTTATACGAAGGAGGAAAGAAGAATATTGGAGGTGCGGCCTGGTATAACCGATTGGGCCTCGCTTACCTTTCATAACGAAGGGGAGATTTTGAAGGGAAGTCCTGATCCTCATCAGGTATACAGGGAGGAGATCAAGCCGGAAAAAATGAGGCTTGCCTTAAAGTATGTTGATGAACGGTCGTTTCTGACTGATATAAAGATAATACTTGAAACTCTTCTGACCCTTGTAAAGACAAGGATGTGAAAGGAACCTGTATGGAAATTGAGGATGACTTTTTGCAGTATGAAGAAATCTCCAGGCGTGTCAGGATCTCTGTTTTAAATATGATTCATAAAACCGGGAGTCCTCACATCGGACCTTGTTTTTCGATTGTTGAAATCCTTGTAGCCCTGTATTTCAAGTCTTTAAATGCTTCGCCTGAGAGCACTGTTGACCCTGACAGGGACAGGTTTATTTTAAGTAAAGGTCATGCCTGTCCGGCCCTGTATGCTGTCCTGTCTGAACGGGGTTTCATGAGCAGGGAAGACCTGAAAGGATTTGCCGTCAACGGTGGGACCCTGGAGCAACACCCGGCTCAGGATTTAAGCCGGGGGATAGAGGTCTCTACCGGTTCCCTGGGACATGGGCTTTCTATTGCAGCAGGGACGGCCCTTGCAGGCAGGGTTGACAGTAAACAGTATAAAGTCTATGTGTTGCTGAGTGATGGTGAATTAAATGAAGGCTCGGTCTGGGAGGCCGTTATGTTTGCCGGGCACCATAAGCTCAATAATCTGATAGCCCTTGTGGATTATAACAGGATGCAGGCCCTGGGAGGTACAGGGGATATAATGGGGCTGGAACCACTTGGAGAAAAATGGAGGGCTTTTGGATGGCACGTCCGGGAAATTGACGGGCACGATTTCAGGCAGATTTTCGATGCCCTGAGTTCTCTGTCAACTGAAAAACCGAATGTCCTGATCCTGCATACAGTGAAGGGGAAGGGAGTATCATTTATGGAAAATCAGGTGCTTTGGCATTATCGCTCGCCGGATGATGAGGAGTATGAAGAAGCCTTAAAGGAATTGCTTCAGTGAAAACGGCATTTGTGCGGAGACTGCAGGAACTGTCTCAAAAGGATGATGATCTTTTAGTTCTTACCGCTGATCTGGGCTTTAAACTGTTTGATAATTTTAGGGCAGGAACTACGGACAGGTTTTATAATGTGGGTGTGGCTGAGGCCAACATGATCGGTATAGCTGCCGGTCTCTCTTTATGCGGCAAGAATGTTTATTGCTATTCGATTATTCCTTTCCTGGTAATGAGGGCATTTGAGCAGATAAGGGTTGATATCGCTTATCATAATTTAAATATAAAACTCGTTGGGGTAGGTGGGGGATTTACCTATGGGCTTGAAGGGTTTACACACTTTGGACTGGAAGACCTCTCTTTGATGAGTTCCCTGCCGAATATGACGGTAGTTATTCCTGCCGACCCCCTTGAGGCCAAAGCTATTGCAGAGATTTCTCTGGAATATGATGGTCCGATGTACATCAGATTAGGACACACGGGCGGACCCGTAATCCATGATAAAGCTCCCGACCTGAAGATCGGCAGGGCAATGATATTAAGAGAAGGAAGGGGTGTTGCTATACTTGCAACAGGTGATATGGTCTATACGGGAATGCAGGTTGTTGATATGCTGAGTGAAAAAGGAATCAATACTACCATGGTCAATATTCATACCCTTAAGCCTTTAGACACAGAGATTATTCTTCAAATTGCATCAACACATAAGGCCATTTTCTCCATTGAAGAACACAATATCAGGGGAGGACTTGGTTCGGCTATTTCTGAAGTGCTTGCAGAAAGTGGATACAGTGGAGTCTTTAAGCGGTTTGGCATTAGAGAAGGGGTGGCCCGGAGTCTTGTCGGTAAGTCGGATTTTCTCAAAGAACATCACGGACTCACTCCGCAAAAGATTTATGAAAAAATTTCAGATTTAATAACGGGGGTATGACAATGCAGTGGAAGGTGAAATTTTTTGATTATCCGCTGCAGTTCAATGCCCACGAGGAAGAGTATATTAAGATCATAAGAGGTGTGCTTTCGCGGGGGGCATTCATTCTTGGTGAGGACCTTGTGAGGTTTGAAGAGAAGTTTGCGGAATTTGTGGGCAGTAAGTTTGCAGTCGGAGTCAGCTGCTGTACGGATGCCATGCTCCTTTCCCTTTATGCTGCCGGTGTAGGCCCCGGTGATGAGGTTATATCAGTCTCCCATACTTTTGTGGCAACAATTGAAGTTATTAAATTCCTGGGAGCAAAGACTGTTTTTGTGGATATTGCCGATGACCATAATATGGATGTGGACCTCGTAGAGGCCGCCATTACCCCAGGAACAAAGGCCTTAATCCCTGTTCAACTCAACGGCAGGATCTGTAGCAAAATGGATAAACTGGTAAAGCTTGCCGAAAAATATAATCTTGCAGTTATTGAAGATGCTGCCCAGGCCCTTGGGGCCACTTATAAGGGTACGGGTGCCGGGACCTTCGGACTGGCTGGATGCTTCAGTTTTTATCCTGCAAAGCTTTTAGGAACATTCGGAGATGCCGGTGCAGTTGTTACTGATGACAAGGCATTTGCAGAAAAGGTGAGAATGATCAGGAATCACGGGAGAGGAAAAGGAACGGACATAAACCTCTGGGGACTTAACTGTCGTATGGATAACCTCCATGCAGCCATTCTTGATTTCAAACTGCCTGACCTGGGCGACCGGATAAAGAAACGCCGGGAGATTGCCGCGAGTTATCATGCCGGACTCTCCGGCCTTAAGGAATTAAGGTTACCCCCTCCGCCCGTAGAAGATGCGAAGCATTATGATGTCTTTCAAAACTATGAAATTGAGGCGGAAAGAAGAGACGAATTGATGTCGTATCTCAGGGAAAACGGGGTTGAGGTAGTGGTCCAGTGGGGTGGAAAGGCAGTTCATCAATTTAAGGCCCTGGGGCTGTGTGAGTTTACTCTTCCTCAGACTGAAGAGTTTTTTAAAAAGGCATTGCTGCTTCCGTTGTATCCGGAACTGGAAGATGCTCAGGTGTTATATGTTGTTCAGAAAATAAGAGAATTTTATGGGTGATGAATGAAAACATATCATTTTTTTACAAAATAGAACCAATTTTTTACGATTGGGGGTAGACAAAAGTCTTTCTGTATTGATATCCTCATGAAGGGTGTTAGACATACCATATGGTGATGTGTTCGGGATTAAACAAATGCAGGGCCAATAAGGGTATTCCCTTAAAATAGAGGGTTATGAGCCATATCCTATTGCAAACAACTTTGCCGTTTTTTGCATCCTTTTTAATCCAATATATAGTAATAAAGA